>Ga0213858_10001616_pt1 | contig 10799 bp, 10 predicted proteins | sample PICome_FD_160122 | JGI IMG/M metagenome (GOLD analysis project Ga0213858, IMG submission 160122) | Coastal seawater microbial communities near Pivers Island, North Carolina, United States - PICO245 | ecosystem: Environmental > Aquatic > Marine > Coastal | place: USA: North Carolina | collected... | reverse complement strand
TGCCCGGGCAGGATGCCGATGCTGCCGTTCGCAGACTGATGCAGGTCGCCACAGAATGCGGGCTGCAGGCTGAACTCGTCTTTTCGTCAGAACCGCTCGATACGCCCGCTGATTCCCCGTTCATCCAGGAACTGCAGCAGCTCTCCGGTGGATCTCCCCCCGCCACCGCCGCTTACGGTACGGACGGCGCAATTCTGACGGAGTTGTCCCAGGTCGCAGTGATTGGCCCCGGCAGTATCGCACAGGCTCACACAGACGATGAATGGATTGCACTGGATCAGCTGGACAGGGGCACGGAATTCTTCCGGCAGTGCGTACAGCACTGGTGTTGCTGAATCACAGTGGCTAGCTGCGTTGTTTCTGATAGATCTCCGTGAGGACCTCTTCGACCGTGCGAAACTTGCGACTTCCTTCCACCACCGATTCAATGCGATTTCGAGCGTCCTGAGGCGAGTGTCCGACACTGACAAGTGCCTCGAAGGCCTCAGCAACCAGATCAGCAGGAGCATCGCTGGCAACAGGGACCTCGCTGGATGCCATCAGCGCAAACCGAGTCATCTTTCGCCGCAGCTTGGCAACGATCCGCTCGGCCATGGCCGGGCCAATTCCAGGCAGTGCGCTCAGGCCCTTCACGTCCTGCTCTTCCACGGCAACTGCGATCTCACGAACCGGCCGAACCATTGCACGCAAAGCCTTGCGAACCCCCACTCCATCAACCGAACAGAAGTGTTCGAAGAAGGATTGCTCTGCTTCACTGGTGAAACCAATCATTCTGGGAACAAGTCGGCCCTGCTGCGGATTCCCTTCCAGAAACTCCATCGTTCGCAGCACAATCTCTTCGTTAACTCGAGACTGCAGCTGCCTGCGCACCACATCGGGAACCAACACCTGGTAATCGAAACCACCCACTCGGACAGTTGCACTCGATTCATTCAGGGCCACCAGCAGGCCGGAGATTCTTGTAATCATGTTCTGACTCGATTTTCTTTTGAAACGGCAATGATCAGTGAGCGCCGGAAGCAGTTCTCACGCTGCGAACCTGAGCGAATGATAGAGACACAAAGCAATGGCCGATGCGTCTGCAACGTCATGCGGCTCGGGCATTTTTTTGAGCTGCAGTTCGCGACAAATGGCCATCTGAATCTGCTCCTTTGGTGCCCGGCCGCTGCCCGTCAGCAGACGCTTGATTCGTGTCGGTTCGTACTGCACCAGCGGGAGTCGGCCTTCTGCCAGCGTCAGTAGTAACGCACCCCGTGCCTGTGCAAGCAGAAGTGAGGATTTGAGATTTCGCGGATTTGCGAAGACCTTTTCCATGGCAGCGACGTCCGGTTTCAGCTCCTCGATCACCTCCCGCAACCCCTCCGCCAGTTCCTTCAGACGCAGATGCAGGGCCGCTTTGCGATCCGTTTCAATGACGCCACCTTCCAGCAGCACGGGCCCGCGAGCGGTTCGGCTGATGAGAGCGTAACCCGTTCGTGCCAAACCCGGGTCGACCCCAAGGTATCGCCCCCGAGCCTCCGTAGCGACGAGTGTCTCCTGCCCATCCGACATTCAGGAATTCTCCCCCTCTGTCGCTCCCGCAGGATGTTCTGCAAACAGCAGCACGATGGCGTCTGCCGTGACAGTCTCGCCCCGGCCTACCGGACCGGATTTCTCTCCGGACTTTGCCTTCACACTGACGTTCTCCTCGTCAAGTTGCAGTAATTCCGCCAGACGACTGCGAATCAGCGGTTTCCATGGCACCAGCTTCGGACGCTCAGCATGAACGGTGCAGTCCAGATTCCCGATCAGCCAGCCCCTGTTCCTGATCAGCAGGACCACCTGAGCCAGCAGCAGTGCCGAATCGGCCCCCTGCCACTCCGCGTCGGTATTCGGAAAGTGCTCGCCAATATCTCCCAGTCCGGCAGCACCCAGCAACGCATCCGTGACCGCATGCAGCAGGACATCCGCGTCACTGTGTCCGTCCAGACCGTAGTCAGCATCATCAATTTGTACGCCACCAAGAATCAGCGGTCGTCCCGAGATTGTTCGATGCGTGTCATGTCCCAGTCCCGCTCGGACCGTCGGCTGCTGCATGAATGCCTCCATCCCTGTTTGTCGCCAGCGGCGAATCAGCCCTGCCGCATTCCCCTCGCACAGAATAAACGAAGTGAATCCGGGAGAGAACAGGAGTTCCCCGGCACCCAACGGGCGACTCATCCCGTGCCCAAAGTTTCGCCTCACTACTGAAATCCCGCTGTTTCCCAACACATCGCAACAGTTGCCGACCAGCTGACATTGACTCCAACCACGGTTTTTCCCTAGGTTTCGGCGATCTGCGGATTGGTTTCATGGACGGAACCCCCGCTCAAGGAACGGCTTGCGTTCGCGGTACCGCGACTGCAGCCAACATTTGTACCTCGGAACACCTGCCATGCCTCTCACGCGACGAGCTGCATTCGCAACGCTGCTGTGCTCTGCAGCAGGCTGCGATCTGTTCCGCTCGTTTACGGCAGGCAACAAATCCGTTGGCTCATTTTTCGCCGATCTCAATTCGGCCGACACACCACCGGAACACTTCGGGCCTGTGCTCCAGCTGGCGAGGCTGGAATCCTGTGTTCCCCGCGGTCCCCGCGGGGACCAGCGTATCCTGCAGCTGGCATGGGAAGAGCTGGATGAAAGCGGTGTCATGGGTCCGGAGCAGCGCCGACGACTCAATGATGCAGGACTGCGAGTCGGAGTCGCCGGAAGCTCAACTCCGTGGATTCTCAAACGACTGGCGCAGGAAGCAGGCCGCGAGTCCCGTCCGCGGACTGCACATCTCGATGCCAGTTCCATGAATGAGGGAACGACAAAAAACAGCTCGTTTGGCGTCCCCTTTCAGCTGCTCTCCGGAGGAAACAGCTTTCTGGATGTCCAAAGCGGTTTGAACCTGCCTCTGCAGGCTGTGCAGCAAATTCCACAACTGCAGTCATTGCGCGAAGCCGGTAATCTCAGATGCACGATCGAAGCCCGGGTCGAAGAAATCTACCCCAGTTGGGTCGAGGTCAGTCTGATGCCTGTCGTCTACACAGGGCGAGCAACACCGCGTTTGACAATTGTTGACCAACAGGAACAGCTGCCGATTCGCCAAAATCAATACCCCGTCTACGAGCTGCAAATGAAATTGCGGTTAATGCCAGGTGAGATCATTGTCATCGGACGCGCAGCTTCTGAAACTCCGAATACGGTCGGTCGCCTGTTCTTCTCCCCCGAAACCGGGTTTTCCGCTCGGGAATCCCTGCTGATGGTCCAGCTGACTGGTATTGATCAGCTGCAGGGTCACAGCGATCCCGGATTTCGCCCCGGTCAGTTCAACAAATAGAATTCGTTGTTTCCCCGATGGCTGATCCGCTGCTGAACATTGTCCTGCATCACCCGGAAATTCCTCAGAACACCGGGAATATCGGACGGACCTGCCTCGCCGTGGGAGCCCGTCTGTGGCTGATTCGTCCGCTCGGATTTCGAATTGACGAACGTTCGCTGCGACGCGCCGGCCTCGATTACTGGCAGCACGTGAACTGGGAAGTTGTTGACAGCTTCGCAGAAGTGGTGGAACGACTTCCGGACGCTCAGATCTGGTGCCTGACCCGGCATGCCACTCGACTGGTCTGGGATGCTGAATTCCGCCGCGGGGACATCCTGTTGTTCGGCAGCGAATCCCGAGGGCTCCCGCCTTCCATCCTTGACGAACAGCCCGTTCGCAATCTGCGACTGCCCACACATCCGATTGTTCGCAGTCTGAATCTTGCCAGCACTGTGAATACCGTCGCCTACGAAGCGGTCCGTCAGCTTGGTGGACTGGATCTCTGATGCAGCCTGCGTCGACGACCCGCGTCCCTGTCTCACATTTGCACTGCTGCCGCCCCGGTGACGTGCCCAGAAGAACCGGCACGCTGGAGTTTGCAGCCGAAGCATGTAAAAATCAGGGGGAGAAAGATCCGCGACAGAGTTTCACCGAACGGGAACCCTGTCCCCTCTCGCGTTGGCCCTTCAGTCAAACCATGTTTCTCGACGGAATGAGTGCAGCATGTCCTCCCACCGCGGCTTGGCAACCATCTTCATGATTCTCTCCTGTGCAGCATCCCAGCCGGTGCTCTGTGCACAGGATGACTGGGCCGGCGGGCTGGTCGATCAAAAGAAACTGGATTTCGGAGTCGTTGCAACGGGATCGTCTGCCGTACGTACAATCACGGTCACCAACAAGCTCAACACGCAGGTCCATATCGCCCAGGTCACGACCGCCTGCCGCTGCGCCGAAGCAGGGCGACCATCGAAGACGCTGCTGCAGCCCGGAGAAAAGTCCACAATCAGCGTCAGCATCAACACTCGTTCCTTCCGGCAGCAACGAGACACCGCATTGACAATCGTGTTCGACGCACCCCAGTTTGCAGAAGTCAGAATTCCCGTGTCTGTTTATATCCGCACCGATATTGTGCTGGATCCGGGTAAGGCAGACTTTGGAGCTGTCGACGAGGGCTCATCAGCGGCACGAAAACTACAGATCTCCTATGCCGGTCGACCGGAATGGAAGATTCTGGATGTGCGTTCTCAAAACAAGAGCCTTGTGACCGCCGTGACCGAAAAGAAACGCGAAGTCACCCCCGCCGATGGGATCAACGTGCTCTACGAGCTGGACGTACGGCTTGCATCTGACATGCCGCAGGGACGCATTCTGGAGTACCTGACGCTTGTTACCGATGATGCAGCCAATCCCTACGTTCCCGTGCTTGTCGAGGGCAGAGTCGTCCCCGACATTGTCATTTCCAATCCCAGCATCAGCTTGAGAACCATTCCCGCCGGACAGGAAGTAGTGGCTTCCCTGGTCATCAAGGGCAACCGCCCATTCGCCGTGGAATCCGTTGATTTTGGCACGATGAAAGAGTTTTTTCGGACCGAAGTCAGCGAGGACAATGCAAAACTTCATGTTCTGAAACTGACGTTCAGGACCGCATCCGGCGAAGGTCGTTTTGTGCAGCCCATGTCCGTGAAAATTCGAGGGCGGAAACAACCATTGCCATTCACAGTCTCCGGCACCGTCGTCGCCCCTAATTCGAATTCCCGCTGAAATCCTGATGCTGCGGAAGACGAAGCCGCGCGACTGGACCCTGCCGACTTCGCTCATCCAGCCCCGAAACTGCAACCTCAGCAACACCCGTTGCGAGCGGCAGCACATTGTGCCGCCCAGGAAAGATCTGCAGATTCCAGTTCGTGGCCGTCCCTCTGGTCTGCAGCACCCACATCCTCGGCCGCGGACCGGGTGCCTGCACTCGAATCTGTGTTCCGTGCAGACTGATGGATGGTTCCCTGAGTTCGGTTGGTTCGAGTCCAAAGCGAATCGGCACCGCCGCCGGTTGCCGATAGACCGTTTGCCGCAAAACATCGGCAAGCTCGTCCCGCAGGAAACTGCGAGCAGAAAAATGCGTGTGTCCTGGTACCTGCAGCAGCTCCCTCGTCAGCTGAATTTGCTGGACAATCTCATCCGCAGGCCATTGCTCCGGGTCGGAGTTCACCCTCGCCGTAAACAGACCGGGCCACATCCGCACGCGCTCGGATTCTCGCTCTGACCAGAAACTCAACAGTTCCCGGAACCCCCGCTGCTGAGCCTGAACCCGCCAGTACAGTTGCGGGCTGAGATAATCACACCACGACCGTTCACACCAGCCAGCTGCATCCGTAAACAACTCCGTACATGGATCCAGCCCCCGCATCTGTGGAAGGTCTCGCCGGCAGGGCAGACCAAACGGAGCGATCCCAAAGCGAATTTCCGGACGAATCCGACGAATTCGTGCCCGCATCAGCATGACCAGACGATCCGTGCGCGATCGTCGCCACTCGCCTCGCGGGAGAACCCCGCCTGCCTCAGTGTATTCCCGGTACGATCTGTCGTCCGGAAACCGCAGCAGCGAACCATCCGCGCTCTTTTTCGGGTAGGGATAGAAGTAATCATCCAGATGCAGACCATCCACGTCGTATCGCTGCAGCAAGAACTCCATCTCCTTCAGCACATAGTCAATGGTGCGATCGAATCCGGGATCAAGCCAGAGAGCCGTTCCATATTGCACGACAAGGTCGGGATGACGCCTTGCCACATGGGTTTCCGCCACAGGTTCCCTTCCGGCATCAGCCCGCAGAGGATTGAACCACGCGTGCAGTTCCAGTCCCCGCACATGCGCCTCTCGAATCCAGAAGGACAGAGGATCCCAGGGCGGTGAAGGAGAATCTCCCGCGCGAACACCCAGACTGCGACTCCACGGTTCGGTTGACGGATAGATTGCATCTGAAAAACTCCGAACCTGCAGCAGGACCGCATTGAGCCCCACGCTTTGAAAACGGTCCAGCAGCCGGCAAACTTCCTCCTGTTGCCGGATGACTGCAAGGGACGACTTTGACGGCCAGTCAATATTCCATGCGGTCGCCACCCACACTCCCCGAAACTCCCGGGGCAGCGGTGGGACGCTGTCATCGATCGATTCGCCAGCTGCACTGCTCACAACCAACGCGAAGCCACAACAACCCAGAACAAGCCGCCGGAAACTGCAGTCACCGCGCAGAAGTATCGTTTTCAAGGATTCGCCCCCTGCTCAGACTGGACGGAGTTTGCGATCCTGGCATGTTCGGAACGTCTGCGCCCCCTGCACGAGGAAGATCTGCTCACGGCAACTTTGCCCCGGCCTCAATCTTCAAAGGAAGAGCGTTCTCTTTTGCAGGCAAGGGACAGGTGGTCCATCGATTCCACGCACAGGGAGGATTCACAGCACGGTTGAAGTCCAGCACGACCTGACCATCACGAACGGGTTCGGTAGAAAGAAAACGGCCGCCGCCGTAAGTCCCCTGCCCCGTCGTCAGGTCCCGGAATACGATGAACAATCGACCGTCCTGATCGGGCACTGCGGTCAGCTTGAACTGCCTGCCGCCAAGCTGAAACGATAACGTGCCTGCAACAGGCTCCTGAAACGCATCGCCTCGTACATTGATCGTTGTCTGCAACAACCCCGGGACTGCAGGAGTAAAAGATGCTGTGGTCACAAACTGCCGATTGGGCGGATACCGCTGTTCCCCAGGAAAATTCTTCAGCAGCGGATTCTCAGTATCTTTCATTCGTATCGCTGGCATGCCCGCTCGACGAATCATGAACAGCGTCGCACTGCCAATGGTGACAAGATCATCTCCATTCGCTTCCGCAGCATCCCCCTGAATCGACAACGTTGCCTGAGCAACAGGCTTGCCGTTGAACTGCACCTGAACTCCGTCAGCACACTTTAGAACTGCGCGACTTCCTGTCACTGTCAGTCGCCCGACAGCAGGCGGAACACCCTGCCCTGGCAGACGAATGTCACTTGCCGGATCAGCCCCCAGCGAAAAAGTACCATCCTCCAGATAGTGCAGTCCGCTGACGGCCAGCCAGCCATCCGGAGAACGCAGCTTTTGATCACGCTCCTGCTGCCACGTCCGCAGTTCAGCAAGCCAGTCTTCGTCGGCGACAGAATTCTTCACGCCGACAGACAGGGAAGCGAGGATCAGCAGCAACAGGAAACCGGGCTGTATCGCAATCGGGGCAATCATCATTGGGCAATCCACCTGTGCCGCGTTGCTGGATCAGGACGCAGCGACGTGTTCGAAATCCACGCGGTGCAGAACGGCAACGGGCTGATGAAGATTCAGCCTTTCGCGTTTCTGACGCGTGATTGCATCTTCGAATCCGGGATCGCATGGGAACGGCGTAACCCGGAATTCACTTCCAACTGACGCAGGATAGTGCCGGACTGCTCAGAAATCGATGAATAGATTCGTCCGCTGAAACCCACCACACTTCCGGCAGCATAAACGTCGGAGCACCAGGTTTCATGGAATTCATTGCACCACAGACGCCCCCGATCGTCCGGAAGCACACCCAGCTGTTCCAGTTGCAGGTGATCGGTAAAGCCAAGGTGGCGACGACAGTCAATTTGCATCGCGGCTTGACGGCGGTGGAATCGATCAAACGGACTCGTGTCGAAATCACTGCAGGAAAGCGTGCGAACACCCATTTCAGCGGCAAATTCCAGCATGGACTCACTGCTGTCGCAGGAAGTCACCAGCTCTGTGGAAACACCAAAGATCTGATATAAAGCTGCCAGCCCGGCACCAAATCGACACCCGGATGCCAGTTGCAGATGCTCGGGCATTAACAGGCGTGAAAATAAATGCTCCGTACCGTCGTACGATAAGGCTGCCCCACAACGGGTGCCCGTCGCAATCACGAAGGCATCGGCCTGCAGTTGTCGCCACTGTCTGCTTCCCGGGCAAAATACCACCAGCGTTCTGTCCTCGGAAAAGCAGAACTCCCCGTGCAAAACGTTGACACCGACCGCCTGCAGTCGATCCTGCTGAAACTGGATTTCACGACTCAGAGCACGCTTCAACAGAGACAAAACAAATCGTGTCTCGCGGTAACGCTGCAACTGTGGACGTCGCCAAACCGGAAAGTCCGCCGCCAGCTGTAAGGTCAGGCTGCGCAGGGATTCGGCGGCAATCCAGGCCGAATGTCGCACCACCGGCAGTACGGATACAACGCTGTGACCAGCCTGGGCAGCCTCAATCGCGACCTCGAATGCAGCCTCATCGTTCCCAACAACCAGCAAATCACAACCCATGACCACGTTCCCGGAATTCGCGAAGAAGTCGTTGGAAGCGATCCTGAAAGGTCAGCGTCAATCGCTGAAATCAGGATCACCTCACAAACTTTTCCGGAAGTATGGAAGCGCGAAAACAGGAAGGCGGGGCAAATTGCCACACAGAAAAAGAACAGAGGGGCTGTCGGTGATTCTGCGGATTACAACGATGCTGTCACTCCAGGTGGACCGTCAGCGAGCGTATCTTCCGGTGCTACCGTAAACACCTGCCGTCGGCGTTTTCGGCACGGCCTGACTCATTCCGGCCCCCCGATAGCTGCCCGCCGAAGTCAGGCCACCCGCGTACCTCGAGCTCGGAACTCTGGTAATGTTCCCGTTGCCGCCGTAGCGACCGCCATACAAACCACCTGGCCGGGAACTGTTCTTCGGAAGCCAACTCGGTGGCGCCCTGTTGTACAGCGGCATTCCGCCGAGAGACATTCCCCCACCTGGCTGAGGAGTCGGTGGAGCGATTGCATACCCGTATCCCTGCGGAGCATACTGCTGCCCATACGGATCAGGCACCGGCATCATTCCCCCGCCATCTGCCGGCGGAAATACCATCTGCGGCTGATACATCTGGGGCTGATACATCTGAGGCGACATCCCCCCCCCGGGTGGCATCATTTGAGCATAGCCGGGACTCGCCATCGGAACTGGCATCGCTGGCGGCATTGAGGAGGCCGGGGCCTGCATGATCGGGGCCTGGAACACCGGTGCAGCAGACATCATTTGCGGGACACCAGGTGCAAGTGTAACTCCCGATTGCTGAGGTACGGCAGGTGCCTGAGATACAGTCGGCGGCTGGGTTGTCGCGGCTGGATTCATGGCAAGGCCTTCGTGTGTCCCAACAACCGAAGGGACCGGAATCGTGTAACCGGGAACGGAAAGCGGCGGAGCCTCAGCTGGGGCTGGAGTTGACGCAATTACACCCAAATCCGGTGTGCCTGCTCCGCTGTTCCCTGGCGGATAGAACGCCACGGACGGAATCGAAAGAGGAGAATTGGCTGGAATTTCATTGGGATAGTTGGCTGCAGAAGTGGCCGCCGAATCCGAACTGACAATTTGCTGGCTGAACTCCCTGCTGTTTCGGGATGGCAGCGAACCTGTGAGGCTGTGCCCAGGAGAATGCGGCTTCCATTCCGGAATATCATACACCACACCTTTCGTCTCCGAGTACGCAGCTGTTGGTACCATTCTCGGCGCATCCTCTGCTGGTGCGTCTGCTGCCGCAACGCTTTTCTGGTCACCGGAATCCTGTTTCTGCGCGGGATATGCGGCTATCCCCTGTGATCGATCCTGACTCTCCGATGCCGCGAATGGCAGGTTTGGAAGCTGGACTCGCTGAGACTCTGCAGAAGTGGAATCTGTCCGAGCAGATGAAACATCTTTTACGAGCCGACCTGTTTGCTTCGGAACCGTTGGAATCGCACCGATTCTTTGAGCTGTACGGCGAATCAATGGCAGCGCCATTTCACTCACATCATCGGTCGAGTCGTCGCTGTTCAGATTTGCCCGCAACTGCTCGGCACGCCTGGAAACCGGAATACCCAATCGATCTCGCAATCGAGGGTTGGTGATTCTGGATGCGTCCGGGACAGTCACTCGAATCGCCTGAGCCTGTTCACCGACTGAACCTGCTGAGGATTTGTTCGGAGTGCCCTGTGTTGCCCCCTTCGGGATAATCTCCATGGAAAATCCGGGACTCCACGACGAAGGACTGCGAATCATTCCGTCGTCGGCAACCCCAACCACAGCCAACATCTGCAAGCCAATCGCTACAGCGAACATTCGAACGCCTCGCACCGATTTGGACGAGATCATGCTCTGCAGGGAAAAACTCAGCCGATCGCTCTGGAAAACCCGAGCAGAGGGACTCTGTTTCATCATGGCAGCGGAAGACCTGACTGTTGAACCTGTGGAATGGCAAAAACAGCTTTGCCTGTCCATCGATTCGTCAATTCAACACGACAATCCGCAGTGTTTTGCTCCTCGATGCAATCGCTTTTGCGGGTAACTCCGGAAAAGTCCGATTAACCGTCGCAACCGGAAAATTCCCCCCAGCCCCCCCACTCCCCCGCACAACAGGTGCAGTCAGGCGACTCCCCCTCTGGGTCCACCTGCTGC
>Ga0213858_10001615_pt1 | contig 10800 bp, 10 predicted proteins | sample PICome_FD_160122 | JGI IMG/M metagenome (GOLD analysis project Ga0213858, IMG submission 160122) | Coastal seawater microbial communities near Pivers Island, North Carolina, United States - PICO245 | ecosystem: Environmental > Aquatic > Marine > Coastal | place: USA: North Carolina | collected... | reverse complement strand
CGGTTGGAGCGCCAGCTGCGCACCGGTCGCCCACCAGTGGTGGATCTGGCCCTGGCCCAGCGCTGGATTCAGAGGGCACGCCGCTGGCAACCGACGAACTGACCATGACCCGCTGCCGGCCCAGGGCCGGCGGGGTTCAAATGCAGGAAGTGAATGGAGGAGGCAGCATGCGCCACCTCTCCTTGGTTTTATCTCTCGCGGCCCTACTGGGTGCATCGCTTGTCGCCCCCGCCACCCGGGCCCAGGAATCCACGCTCCTCGAAAGCGTCAAGCGCAACCCCGGGGAAGCCCGGGCGATGTGCCAACAGTTCAAGGCCCTCAATGCGGAGAACATTTCGGCCACCTCAGCGCAATCGATCAGTGCCGTGGCCATGCAGCGCAATCTCAGCCGACAGGATGCCGAAATCCTTGTGACCTACGTGATCGGTCTTTACTGCCCGGATGTGCGCTGACCAGCGCCCCTGGCCTGGTTCTTGCCAAGACGAGGACCTGATCTGCCGCGACGGCATCCGCTTGAAGGCCACGGTGTGGCGACCGCCTGGGGACGGGCCCTGGCCGGCCCTGGTGATGCGCCAGCCCTACGGTCGCGCCATCGCCTCCAGCGTCACGCTGGCCCACCCGCAGTGGTGGGCTGCACAGGGTTATCTGGTGATCGTCCAGGACGTCCGCGGCCAGGGGGAGTCCCAGGGAGAGTTCCGCGGCTTCGCCCAGGAAGCTGCCGACACAGCCGACACATTGGCGTGGGTGCGGTCACGACCTGACTGCAGCGGCCGCATCGGCTTCTATGGCTTCTCCTATCAAGGATTCAGCCAACTGGTGGGGGACAGCAGCGTGCCACCACCCGATTGCCTGGCCCCGGCGATGACCGGCCTCGATGAGCGGGACCACTGGAGTTGTGAAGGCGGAGCCCACTGGTGGCATCTCGGCCTGGGCTGGGGTCTGCAGCTGGCCGCGCTGCAGGCCGCTCGCCGAGGTGAAGCGGAGGTCTGGGACACGATCCGATGCGCTCTGGAGACGGGGAGCTATCTCCGCGAGGGACGGGCCCTGCTGGCGCAGCACGATCGCCAGGGGATGGCGCACCGCTGGCTGAGCGAAGACCCCAGGGAACGCCAGCGATGGGCGATCCATTCGCCGGCGCCCGGCTGGTTGGCCAGGCCGATGCTGCTGATCGGCGGCTGGTGGGATCCCCATCTCCGCGGCGTGCTGGATCTTCAGGCCCGCAGCCTGGCCGCGGGAGGGGAGCCGGAGCTTCACATCGGTCCGGCCACCCATCTGCAGTGGTGGCCTGAGGTGCAGGAGTTGCATCGACGCTTCTTCCAGCGCCATCTGATCGATGCGGATCCCAATCCCACCCCTCACCAACAGGTGCATCTCTGGGACCAGCGGCTGGAGTGCTGGGGCCACGGCGTCGTGGATCGAGCCGAGGGGGGCTGCTGGGAGCTGTGGGGCAACGCCCTGAGCAGCCATGACCCGAAGGTGGGTCAGCTGAGGATCGCCGCTGCGCGCCCGGCCTCCCCCCCAGCAACGCCGGTGGTCATCGTCCACGACCCCTGGCGGCCGGTGCCGGCGGTCGGCGGCCATCTGAGCGCCTCGGCAGGCCGCTGCGATCGGCGCAATCTGGATGCCCGCAACGATGTGGTCACGTTCACCAGCCCCCCACTCGAAACACGCCACCGCCTGCGAGGTCGTCCCGAGCTGGAACTGATCGCCTGGGCTGATCACCCCGGGTTCGACCTCTGCGCCGCCCTCTCGGTCTGCCCCGCCGGCTCCGACGCTGTCGAACAGCTGAGCACCGGCGTGATCCGGCGGCTGGGCCTCTCCGCCCTTGAAGCCCAGGGCCAGCGACTGGAACTTCAAGCCCTGGAAGCGGAGCTCCAGCCCGGCGATCGCCTGCGCCTCTCCCTGGCCGGAGCCGCCTGGCCGGCGATCGCCATCAACCCAGGCCACAGCGAGCATCCCTGCGGCCCGCCAAGCAGCCATTGCCGGATCATCACCATCACGATCCGCAGCGACAGCGCGCGGCTGCGTTTCCTGCCCCTGATGCCTGCCCCAGGCAGCTGAACCTCCGGCAAACTGGGCTTCAGCTCCGCCTCAGTCGCCCGTGAACACCGCCGCCCGTCTGCTTGCCGTTGCCATGAGTGCCCCGCTCGGAGCGGTGCTACCCGGCGCCACAGGGGTGGCCCTGGGCACACCAGCCCTTGCCCAGGCTCAGGCGGTGCCAACGGCGGCCCCCAGCACCAGCCTGACGGCCACCCAGGCCAATGAGGCTGCCCGCACGCTCATGGAAGCCATCAAGGAGAAGGACGGCGCCACGATCTACAACGGCCTCTCCGATCCCCTGCGCAACAGCACCAGCATCCAGGCCGTGCAGCAGCGGATGGACAGCAATCCCCGGGTGAGCTCCTATCGGATCAGCGAGATCTCGCGCGGCATGGATGACACCACCGTCGAGGCCTTCGCCGTGGTGGAGACGCGCAAAGGCGAGGTGCCGCTGCTGCTGGTGCTCGACGACAGCGGCAAGTTGGTGGCCTGGAAATGGGTGGGCACCACCCTGCCGATCGAGGAAACGGCGCTGAAGTTCGTGAACGATCTGAATGCCGGTCGCTGGATTGCCGCCCGCTATTACCTCGACCTGGAGTTCCAGCAGGAACTGACCCCCCAGGATCTCAAGCGGAAATGGACCAAGCTGGAACGCACCCTCGGCGGCGTCAAGCGGGTGAAGAGTGCGCTGGTGGCCAGTCAGGGCGGGGAGCAGCAACTGGTGCTGGTCACGATCGAATTCGGCAAGGTGACCGACAACCTGTTCGTGATCTTCAACCGTGAGGGCCGGATCATCAACGTGGATTTCTCGGCTGATCTGGTCTGAGTCCGATCTGCGCTGCAACGGAGGTTGGCTGCCAGGTTTTTCCGCTTAAGCTCCCGGCCAATCAAGCATTGGCCGGCATGACCAGCACCGTTCTCGACTGGATGGTTCAGGACGGTCAACGTCTGGCGGACTGCCGCCATGACCATCCCTTCGCTGTGCTGGGACCACAGCCGCTTGAGGGTGGCCAATGGGTGGTGCGGGCCTGGATGCCCGAAGCCGATCGGGTCGAGCTCCTGCTCGACGGTCACCCCCTGCCGATGCAGACGCCCCACCACCCCTGGCTGTTCGAGGCAGAGTGTGCCCACAACCCCGGCAACACCTACCAACTGCAGGTGAGCCGGGGTGGCATCGAGCATGTGCAGCACGACCCCTGGGCCTTCCGCGAGGAGTGGATGGGGGAGATGGATCGCCATCTCTTCGCCGAGGGCAATCATCACCACATCTGGCGGCGGATGGGGGCCCACCGCACCCAGATCAACGGGGTGGACGGGGTGATGTTCTGCCTCTGGGCCCCGCACGCCCGCAGCGTGAGCGTGATCGGTGACCAGAACAGCTGGGACGGGCGCCACCACCCCATGCAGCAACGCCTGGGTGGCATCTGGGAACTGTTTGTTCCCGGTCTGGCCGAAGGCCAGCTCTATAAATACGAAATCCGCACCCAGGACGGGCACTGCTATCAGAAGGCCGATCCCTACGGCTTCCAGCACGAGGTGCGACCCGCCACCAGCTCGGTCGTGAACCACCTGGATGGGTTCGACTGGACCGACGCGCGCTGGATGCAGGAGCGGGACTGCCGCAATCCCCTCGACCAGCCGATTGCGGTGTACGAAATGCACCTTGGCAGCTGGATCCACGCTTCAGCCGAAGATCCCTTCATCGAGGCCGATGGCACAGCCCGGCCCCCCGTGCCTGCCGCCGACCTCAAACCGGGCGCCCGTCTGCTCACCTACCCGGAACTGGCGGATCGCCTGATTCCCTACGTGAAGGAACAGGGCTTCACCCACATCGAACTGATGCCGATCACGGAGCATCCCTTCGATGGCTCCTGGGGCTACCAGGTCACCGGCTGGTATGCCCCCACCAGCCGCTACGGCACCCCAGATGAATTCCGTGCCTTCGTGGATCGCTGCCATGCCGAAGGCATTGGCGTGATCATCGACTGGGTGCCGGGTCACTTCCCGCGCGATAGCCACGGCCTCGCCTTCTTTGACGGTTGCCATCTCTACGAGCACGCCGACCCGCGCATCGGTGAGCACAAGGAGTGGGGCACGTTGATCTTCAATTACAGCCGCAACGAAGTGCGCAACTTCCTTGTGGCCAACCTGGTGTTCTGGTTTGACCAGTTCCACATCGATGGCATTCGGGTGGATGCGGTGGCCTCCATGCTCTACCGCGACTATCTACGGCCCGATGGTGAATGGCTTCCCAACGAGCATGGCGGTAGGGAAAACACAGAAGCGGTCCGCTTCCTGCAACAGGCCAATCATGTGCTGTTCCAGCACTTCCCGGGCGCCCTTTCCATCGCCGAGGAATCCACCACCTGGCCAATGGTGACCCAACCCACCGACATTGGCGGCCTGGGCTTCAACCTGAAATGGAACATGGGCTGGATGCACGACATGCTCGATTACTTCGAGCTCGATCCCTGGTTCCGCCAGTTCCACCAGAACAACATCACCTTCTCGATCTGGTACAACTACACCGAAAACTTCATGTTGGCCCTCAGCCACGATGAAGTGGTGCACGGCAAGAGCCATCTTCTCCACAAGATGCCTGGGGATGACTGGCAGAAATATGCCAACACCCGTGCCCTTCTGGCCTACATGTGGACCCACCCCGGCAAGAAGACCATCTTCATGGGCATGGAATTCGGCCAGCGCGCCGAATGGAATGTGTGGGGTGATCTGCAGTGGGATCTGCTCCAGTTCGAGCCGCATCAAGGCCTGCAGCGGATGGTTGGCGACCTGAATGCGCTGTACAAAGCCGAGCCGGCTCTCTGGCGCGACGACTTTGATCAATACGGTTTCCAGTGGATCGACTGCAACGACAATCGCCACTCAGTGATCAGTTTCATGCGTCGCGAGAGGGCCGGTGGCAGCTGGCTGGTGGTGGTGGCCAACTTCACGCCCCAGAGCCACTCCCATTACCGGGTTGGAGTGCCTGTTGCCGGCTTCTACGAGGAGATCTTCAACACTGATGCGGCGCAATACGGCGGCAGCAACCTCGGCAACATGGGCGGTAAACCCACCGATGAATGGGGCATCAATGGCTATGAGCACTCACTCGATCTCTGCTTGCCCCCCCTCAGCGTGATGGTGTTCCGTCACGACCCGAAGCGGAGTTTGCTGGCCGGCGAAGCGATGTGACGAACCCAACGGCTTCGGCCTGACCACGCCGGGAGTGGCGGGTTCTCTCAGGTAGGTTGCCCGCTTGATCCGACCGCATTCATGAGCGACGCCCTCCCCCTGCTGCTGCGTGCCGCCCGAGGTGAAGTCGTCGAGCGCCCGCCGGTGTGGATGATGCGCCAGGCGGGCCGCTACATGAAGATCTATCGCGACCTGCGCGATCGCTATCCCAGCTTCCGCGAACGTTCTGAAAATCCCGATCTCTCCTACGAGATCTCGATGCAACCGTTCCACGCCTTCAAGCCCGACGGCGTGATCCTGTTCTCCGACATCCTCACGCCACTGCCGGGCATAGGGATCGATTTCGACATCATCGAGAGCAAAGGCCCCCTGATCCAGGACCCGATCCGCAACCTGGCCCAGGTGGAGGCCCTGCGCCCCCTGAACCCGGCCGAGAGCATGCCGTTCGTGGGTGAGGTGCTGGGTCGCCTGCGGCAGAGCGTGGGCAACCAAGCCGCCGTGCTCGGTTTCGTGGGTGCGCCCTGGACCCTGGCCGCTTACGTGGTGGAAGGCAAGAGCAGCAAAAACTATGCGGTGATCAAGGCGATGGCCTTCCGCGAGCCCGAGCTGCTGCATCAACTGCTCGATCACTTCGCTGAGTCGATCGCCACCTACCTGCGTTATCAGATCGATTCCGGCGCCCAGGTGGTGCAGATGTTCGATTCCTGGGCCGGCCAGCTCAGCCCGACCGATTACGACACCTTCGCCGCTCCTTATCAGAAGAAGGTGGTGGATCGGGTCAAACAGACCCACCCCGACACCCCCTTCATCCTCTACATCTCCGGCAGCGCTGGCGTGATCGAGCGGATGGCACGCACCGGTGTGGACATCGTGTCGCTCGATTGGACCGTGGACATGGCCGATGGCTGCGCTCGCTTGCCCGAACACCTCGGTGTGCAGGGCAACGTGGATCCCGGCCTGCTGTTCGGGACGCCAAAAGCGATCCGCGATCGCATCGATGACTGCGTGCGCAAGGCGCGCGGTCGCCGCCACATTCTCAACCTCGGCCACGGCATTCTTCCTGGCACCCCGGAAGAGAACGGTGCCGCCTTCTTTGAGGCGGGCCAATCGGTGATGGAGCGGCTTGGAGCCCTGGCTTGAGCGGCGAGACTCCGAGCGCCGGTGTGCCCACGCGCATCCTGATCACCGGCGCCAGCGGCTGCGTGGGCCAATACACAGCGTCCTGGCTGCTCGAACACAGTGATGCCGAGCTGCTGCTCTGGCTGCGCGATCCGGCCAAGCTCACGGCGATCGCGGCCGACCACCCACGGGTGCGCCTGCTGGTGGGTGACCTGCGGGACACTGATCGCTTCGCCGCCGATCTGGCCAGGGTGAACCGCGTGATCCACACCGCCACCGCCTGGGGGGATCCGGAACGGGCGGAGCAGGTGAATGTGGTGGCAGTGAAACGTCTCCTGGCACTGCTCAATCCAGAACAGATCGAACAGATCACCTACTTCTCGACGGCCAGCATCCTCGATCGCCACCTCCAGCCGCTGCCCGAGGCGCTCGCCTACGGCACGGAATACATCCAGACCAAGGCCCGATGCCTGCGCGATCTTGAGCAGCATCCCCTGGCCGAGAAGATCGTGGCGGTGTTTCCCACCCTGGTGTTCGGTGGTCGGGTGGATGGCAGCAGTCTGTTTCCCACCAGCTACCTCACCGAAGGGCTGGCGGAGGCGAGCCGATGGCTCTGGCTGGCCCGATGGCTCCGCGCTGATGCCAGTTTTCACTTCATCCACGCAGCCGACATCGCCGCGATCTGTGGCCATCTCGCCACCACACCGCACAAACCGAATCCGGAGCCGGGGCAAGGCCCCGTGCGGCGCATTGTGATGGGACAGGCCGCCCTTGGTGTCAATGAGGCCGTGGCCACCCTCTGCCGCTGGCGTGGCGTGGCCCGCACCCCCGGAATTCCCCTCTGGCCCTGGCTGATCGAGACCCTGATCCGCATCCTGCCGATCGAAGTGAATGCCTGGGATCGTTTTTCGATCCGCCAACGCCACTTCATTCACGATCCGGTCAGCCAGCCGGAGCGCTTCGGTGGCCGCAGCCATGCCCCCGACCTTGACGCTGTGCTTCAGGATTCCGGCCTGCCTCGGCGGGGACGCCTCTGATCAGCGTTAAGATTGCCTCCAGTCTTTATTACGCGTTGATGTCCCGTCTCCGCTCTCTGATTTCCGCCTGCTTCGCCCTGATCCTCGTGTTCGGGCTCGGCATTGCCTCGGCTAACGCAGCCACCGTGGAAGTGAAGCTCGGTAGCGACTCCGGCATGCTCGCCTTCGAACCCAGCACCGTCACGATCAAGGCGGGTGACACCGTCAAGTTCGTGAACAACAAGATGGCTCCCCATAATGCCGTCTTCGAGGGACATGACGAGCTGAGCCACTCCGATCTCGCTTTCGCACCCGGCGAATCCTGGGAAGAAACCTTCACCACCGCCGGCACCTACGACTACTACTGTGAGCCCCATCGTGGTGCTGGCATGGTCGGCAAGGTCATCGTTGAATGATCAGCTGACCGACGACATAAATTTTCAAGCCCGGTGGTGATGATCCAATCACCACCGGGCTTTTTTTTGGTGAGGGTCTCGATAGGGTTGGTCCAGCCGCGACGCAACGCCTTGCCCCTGCCTGGCCTGTTTCTTGCTGTGCTGCTGTTCTTGTGTTTGAGCTTGCTTGGCGGCAGCCCGGCTCTGGCCCTCAGGCCTACAGACCCGGTGCCGGCCAATCTCGAAAACGGCAGCCAGGTCTTCTCAACCCAATGCGCCGCCTGCCACATGGGCGGCGGCAACGTGATTCGGGCCAACCGCACCCTCAGCAAGACCGACCTGCAAGCCCACCTCGCGGCCTACCGCAGCGATCACCTCGAAGCGATTGAGGAGCAGGTCGAACACGGCAAAAATGCGATGCCGGCCTTTGCCAGCAAGCTGAGCGAGCAAGACATCGCTGACGTGGCGGCCTTCGTAGAAGAGCAGGCGGAGCGGGGCTGGGGCCGATGAGTCGCGAGTCGCTGCGAGAGTTTGTCCATGCCGTGGAGCACTGCGCCGCGCTGCGGCGCGACTGCCATCAGGTTCAGGATGCGACGGGATTGATCGACCTGGCCCTGCGCTATGGCTTCGCGATCAACCACCAAGACCTTGATGACGATTCCCGCAGCGAGGCGATCGACATCTGGTTCGCCACCAGCAGGATTCAGCGGAAGCGATCCAACACCGCCAGATAGAGCGCCTCATCCACCTCCCTGATGTCATATTCCGTCGGCATGGCGCCATGGTGATGTTCGTGCACCACGGTCCAACACATGCGCTCCAGGTCTTGAGGTGAAGAGCCATAACGCTCCCTGACCCGCTCCACCAGCGCCGACACCACAGCAGGATCCACTGCATCCGTTTCAGCCATGGCTGCTCCCCTTCCTCCCCGAAGATTCGGCTGACCCTACCGAGCGAGGCCGGTTTGCCGCAGGCTGCCGCAGAGGCCGAACGGAACGGATTCGGTTCTCCGCTCACCAGGGCGCCTCGCCGTTCATACGGTTTGGGCAGCACAACACTGATCCATGCAACCCACGGCCGAACAGTTCACCGAAAAGGCCTGGGCCGCGATCCTGTCGGCCCAGCAGCTGGCCCAGAGCCGGCGCCATCAACAACTGGAAACGGAACACCTGCTGCTCGCGCTGCTGGAGCAGAACGGGCTGGCCTCGCGCATCCTAGAGAAGGCCGGTGTCTCCCTTCCAGCGCTCACAAGCGCGGTGAACACCCACCTGAATCAACAAGCAGCGCTGCAAAGTCCACCCGAGTCAGTGTATCTGGGCAAGGGCCTGAGCGATCTGTTCGACCGGGCCGACGGGCTCAAGCAGACCTACGGCGACAGCTATCTCTCCATCGAGCATCTCCTGCTGGCCCTGGCCGAGGATCCACGTTGCGGCAAACGGCTCCTCAGTCAGGCCGGGGTGGATGCTCAAGGCCTCAAAACCGCCGTTGACACTGTGCGAGGCAGCCAGAAAGTGACCGACCAGAACCCCGAAGGCACCTACGAATCCCTGGAAAAATATGGGCGGGATCTCACGGCTGCGGCCCGCGATGGCAAGCTTGATCCGGTGATCGGCCGAGATGAGGAAATCCGGCGCACGATCCAGATCCTCAGCCGCCGCACCAAGAACAATCCGGTGCTGATCGGCGAACCCGGCGTGGGGAAAACGGCGATTGTGGAGGGGCTCGCTCAGCGCATCGTCAACGGCGATGTGCCCCAGGCCCTGCAAAACCGCCAGCTCATCGCCCTCGACATGGGCGCCCTGATTGCCGGCGCCAAATATCGCGGTGAGTTCGAAGAGCGACTCAAGGCCGTGCTCAAGGAGGTGACCGCCTCCGAGGGGCGGATCGTGCTGTTCATCGACGAAATCCACACTGTGGTGGGCGCCGGTGCCACCGGTGGCGCCATGGATGCCAGCAACCTGCTCAAGCCGATGCTCGCCCGCGGTGAACTGCGCTGCATCGGAGCCACAACCCTGGATGAGCATCGCCAGCACATCGAGAAGGATCCCGCCCTCGAGCGGCGCTTCCAGCAGGTACTGGTGGATCAACCCACAGTGGAAGACACGATCTCGATTCTGCGCGGTCTCAAGGAGCGCTATGAGGTGCACCACGGCGTGCGCATCGCCGACAGCGCCCTGGTGGCCGCCGCCGTTCTCAGCAGCCGCTACATCGCCGATCGCTTCCTTCCCGACAAGGCGATCGACCTGGTGGATGAATCCGCCGCCCGCCTGAAAATGGAGATCACCTCGAAACCGGAGGAGATCGACGAGATCGATCGCAAAATCCTGCAGTTGGAGATGGAAAAACTCTCCCTGGGCCGGGAGTCGGATGCGGCCAGCCAGGAACGGCTGGAGCGCCTGGAGCGGGAACTCGCCGAACTGGCTGAACAGCAGAGCAGCCTCAATGCCCAATGGCAGCAGGAGAAAGGAGCCATCGATGAGCTCTCGGCCCTGAAGGAGGAAATCGAACGCGTGCAACTCCAGGTGGAGCAGGCGAAGCGGAACTACGACCTCAACAAGGCCGCCGAGCTTGAATACGGCACCCTGGCCACCCTGCAAAAGCAATTGAGTGCCAAGGAGGCAGCCCTCGCCGGCGACGATGGCAGCAGCAACGGCGAGAAATCGCTGTTGCGGGAGGAAGTCACTGAAGATGACATCGCCGAGGTGATCGCCAAGTGGACCGGCATCCCCGTGGTGAAGCTGGTGCAGAGCGAGATGGAAAAACTGCTCGGTCTCGAAAACCAGTTGCACGAACGGGTCATCGGCCAACAGCAGGCTGTCACCGCCGTCGCCGATGCGATCCAGCGCTCCCGCGCCGGCCTCAGCGACCCGCATCGTCCGATCGCCAGCTTCCTCTTCCTCGGCCCCACCGGCGTGGGCAAAACCGAACTCTCCAAGGCGCTGGCCGCCCAGCTGTTCGACAGCGAAGACGCCATGGTGCGCATCGACATGTCGGAGTACATGGAGAAGCACAGCGTCAGCCGCCTGATCGGGGCGCCT
>Ga0213858_10001614_pt1 | contig 10803 bp, 4 predicted proteins | sample PICome_FD_160122 | JGI IMG/M metagenome (GOLD analysis project Ga0213858, IMG submission 160122) | Coastal seawater microbial communities near Pivers Island, North Carolina, United States - PICO245 | ecosystem: Environmental > Aquatic > Marine > Coastal | place: USA: North Carolina | collected... | reverse complement strand
AAAATAGAACTGTCAAAACCGACTTCTATTGGCGATACTGTTAATTCTTGTGTATGTTCTATTCCAGAATATACTGACCAAGCATCATGTGAGGAAGCAGGTGGCATTTGGGAATGTAAAGAAGTTACTCTGACTACAGATCCATTAAATGTTGGAGAAGTAATTAATGGTGGTATTGGTAAACTTTCTTCTTTATTTACTCCAGATGACCCTGCAAAGTTTTTAGAAGGTAATGAAGATAAAGTTAAGAGTATTTTTGATGGTAATCTTCCAGAGTTTTCTGAAAAAACAGTTTGTGATTCTATACCAGATATTAAAGTTAAAGATAAACTTGTTAAAGATCCAATAACTGGTAAGATGGACATAACTAAACTAGCAGAGACTTTACCTAAACCTTCTGTTGTACCAAAAGAAAAACCAAAAGTTTCTCCTCCAGCACCACCTGTAAAAAATGAATTATCAGCAGAAGAATCAAAAGCAATTGGTACTTTGACAAGTGCAGTCGGTAAAGCATTTGACAGTCTTTATAGAGGAAGTAAACAAGAAGCAGGTGAAGCAAAAGGTTTTGATAAACTTATAAAAGATTACAGAGATGCTCACAAGTATTGGTTCTTAAATGAACTTGCGAAGGCAGTTGGTGGTGATGCTAATCGTATTTACTCGGTTATTCCTGAAAAGGTCAATATCATTTTTGCTGGTGAGGCAGAACAAGCAGCAAGAGCGTGGTTTAAGTTTTTAGATGGAAGAGAACTTAAACGTGAAGACTTTGATAAGACTTTAAAACCTATGATGTTCAATTATGCAAAGGCAGAATATGCTAAATTGGTTGCTAAAGGTGAGACAACTAAGACTTGGGATGAGGCATTAAAAATACAATATGATAAGTGGTTGGGTGATGCAAACGCAACACGTGCTGCTAATTTTGATGCAGCACCAGCAGAATTTGCTGATGCACTAAAAGAATTTAACATGGGTGGCGGTTTTAGTAATATAAAGTTGCCATTTTAAGTTATAAATAAGAACAATAACAACTATAAGAAAGAATCATGCCAGAACCAAAAAAAGATTTATTTTCGGACTTAGCATTAAGTTTTACTGCGCATCCAGTAACTAAGCAGTTGTCACGCAAGAAAAACCGTGAAGCAGTTAAGCAGTCTGTTAAATCTTTGATTCTGACAGATTTTTACGAGCGTCCGTTCAAACCAAGAATTGGATGCAGCATTAGAAAATCTTTATTTGAACCGTTTACACCAATAACACAACAAACAATAGAAAATGCTGTTCGAGAAGTTATTAAAAACTACGAACCAAGAGCAGACGTAGTTGATGTTATTGCAGAAGCGACTCCAGACCAAAATTTTCTTGCATTATCAGTAATTTTTTATATTAAGAATGACCCCAATCCAATAGATTTGGATTTAATCTTAGAACGAGTAAGATAAATGGCAACAGCAAATACATACCTACAAGTTACAGAATTAGATTTTTCAGATATTAGATCTAATTTAAAGAAATTTCTTAGTTCTCAAGATCAATTCAAAGATTATGACTTTGAAGGTTCTGCTCTGTCAGTTATGCTAGACGTTCTGGCATATAATACACATTACAATTCATACTATCTGAACATGGTCGCTAACGAGATGTTCTTAGACACTGCCCAACAAAGAGAGTCTGTTGTTTCTCATGCTAAGTTATTGGGTTATACTCCTATTTCTGCTATTGGTTCGCAAGCAGAAGTCAGCATTGAATTTACTGGTGTGCAATCAGGTATCAGTCAGATTGTAATTCCTAAAAATTCAACCTTTACAACAGTTATTGATGATATCACCTATACTTTTGTAACTCCAGAAGCAGAAACTATCTATTCTGAAACTAATACATTTTCAGCAAATATTACAATCAAAGAAGGTGAACCATTAACACATAAGTTCACTTATGATGCTAATGATCCAAAACGCATTATTATTCCAAATTCTAATGTTGATTCTTCCAGCATTTCTGTTAGAGTTCAAAACTCAGCATCTGATGGATCAACTACAGAATTTAAACAGGCAACCAACTTGGTTCAAATTTACAGTGACACAGATGTTTATTTTCTACAAGCAGTAGATGATGATAAGTATGAGGTTCAATTTGGTGATGGTGTTCTTGGTAAAGCATTAGTAGATGGTAACATCGTTATTGTTGACTATCTTGTTTGTAGTGGAGATGAAACAAACGGAGCAAGTTCTTTCTCTATCGATACTATGAATGTTGGTGTTACTTATGATAGTGTTTCATTGACTACAACATCAAATTCTTTGGGTGGAAGATATGCTGAAGATATTGAATCAATTAAATTTAATGCCCCCAAAACATATCAATCTCAGAACAGATGTGTTATTGATAAAGACTATGAAAGAATTATCCTAACTGAAAATGCTTATTTAGAATCTGTTGTTGCATATGGTGGAGAGAAAGCAGATCCTCCAGTATTTGGTAAAGTGTACGTTGCAATTAAACCATTTGGTGAGTTATTTACGACTCAAGATAATAAAAATAAGATTAAAAGATCAATTTTGGAAAGAACACCATTGGGTATTGATCCTGTTATTATTGATGCAACATACACATATATTATTCCTGATATTACAACGTATTATGATGCAACAAAAACTACATTATCTGCTTCAGAAATAAGGGCATTAATTTTAACTGCTATTTCTAATTATGCTGATAATAATTTAGGCAGATTTGGCAATAGATTTAGATATTCTAATTTTGTAAGAGAACTGGATAATATCTTACCAAATGTAATACTAAACAACGATGCAAAATATACTTTGCAAAAACGTGTTGCAGCGAATACACAAGTTGCTGAAAAATTAGAATTAAAATTCAATAATAAAATTGTTCCTGGTTCTTTAAATTCAACAACATTCCAATACAGTTCATATAATGCATATCTGGAAGATGATACAGAAGGCAATGTTAACATCTATAGAATAAATGAAAATCAACAAAGAATAAACATCAAAGTTAATGCTGGAACAGTAGACTACGATACTGGAACAATTGTTGTTGAAAGTTTTGCTCCATCTTCTTATAGCGGAAACTTTATTAAATTTGATGTTCAATTGGATAGATTAGACGCAATTCCAAAACAAGAGCAAATTATCTTATTGGTTGCACAAGATTCATCTATTAATGTTATTGCTGAGTACACCTAATGGCAGTTACTGAAAAAATTTCATCCTTAGTACAAAATCAGTTCCCTGCTTTTTATAAGGAAGAGGGTCCAAAGTTCCTTGCGTTCATGGAAGCATATTATGAATACATGGAGCAAAATGGTAAACTTACTGATGGTATCAGAAATTTAAAATCATATTCAGATATTGATAAAACTACTGAAGAATATTTAGATTATTTCTTATACACCTTTGTTCCTTCTCTACCTGTTGATATTATCGCTAACAAAGAATTGTTAGTAAAAAATATAAAGCAAGGAAACCTTGCAAGAGGAACGCTCCAATCATACAAATTATTATTCAGAGTATTGTATGATGAAGATATTGATTTTTTATATCCAGCAGATCAAATCTTAAAGGTTTCTGATGGTGACTGGGTAATTGATAAGTATCTTGTTGCAAATTTTGATGATAAGACGTATGGGTTTATTGGTAAAACTATAATTGGTGAAGATTCTAGAGCAACAGCATTGGTTGAAGATGTTGTTTCAAGAAATGTAAAGGGTCGCCATTTGATGCAAATTTTGTTATCAAATGTTGAAGGTATTTTTAAGGATAGAGAAATTATCCATTTGCTTTCAGACACAAATGTTTCTGGTCACAAAACTTTCATAGATGCTGGTATTAATAAACTTACAATTATTACCCCTGGAAGTGATTATCAACTTGGTGATATTGTTGATATTAATTCTTCAGGTGCTGGTGATTTTGGTAAGGCTGTTGTAACAGGAACTCAAGACCTTGGCGGTATTCTTACATTTGATATTGAGAACGGCGGATCTGGTTATACAACAACTGATGACCCATTTGGTGCAACCAAAGTATCTATAGAAGGTAATAGCACACTTCCAGCAAGTTTTAGCATCCTTGCATCAGATTTGAGTGACACAATTGATTTCTCGTTATGGACAACTACAATTTCATCAAACACATTATTTGGTGACCTTGCTCCTGCTGTTGATAACGTTATTCGTGCAGTTGATCCTATTAGCGGAACTGTTACATTAACATCAGGAAACAATACAGTTATTGGCGTTGATAGTAGATTTTCTTCCGATTTAGAACAGGGAGATAAGTTATATCTTTATCCTTCTAATGAACAAATTGGTGTTGTGGATTCTATATCAAATAATACCGTATTAACAACAACAAGTACTGTTGATCACGCAAATGTTCAAATTACCTATGAAAGAACTAAAACTCTTTCTATGAATACATTTGCGAATACTATTATTGGTGCACCAAGTTATGGATTTAGAGAAGAAGGCGAAGAGGTAACTTCGGGTATTGATTTTAGAGATAATTACGATTCTAGGTTATACTTGAGTGGTGATGAGACAACAAACATTTCCGTTGGTGATTCCTTGTTTGGTGATAATTCATCAGCAAATGCGACAGTTACAGGAATCTATTTGGACGGTTCAACAACTGTTGTAAAGGCTGATGGATATAAGAACTTCACAACATCCGATACAATTTTCGTTAATTCTCCAGACTTTAGTTCTGGTGAAATTTCTTCAGCAGTAAGCAGTTTCTCAGCAAACACTGTTGGAAGACACATGATTGAGTTTGGTGTTGTTCCAGGTGCGTGGGAACCTAATGTTGGCGATGAAATTGTTGGTGTTAATACAAATTGTTTTGGCGTTATCCAACAACTTATTTCAAATACAGAAAACTCGTATACTCATGACCCAGATGGTACTCCGCAATCAAGAACATTGTGGAAAGTTATGGTTTCTGCAAACAACACCTCTTTAACTAATGGTGCGTTTGATAATGGTTTAATATTAGGTGATACTGTTTACGACACTGGTTCTGAAAAAGACGGTGAGGGATCTAAAACAATTCGTTTTGGTGCTGGTACTTTTAATGAAGAAGAAGGTATTAGATTGGTGGGACATAATTCAATACCTTCTTCTACAGTTGTTGCTAATGTCGCAAGTTCTACTGCTAATAATACTTATGAAACTGCAGGAACTTCTATCAGGGAATGTTTGATTGTTGAAGCAACAACTGTAGGAACAATATCAAATATTTCGGATATCGATGGTGGTGCTGGATATACGCAACAACCTGTTGTTAGAGTTGTTAACCCAGACATTGCTGCATTAGGTATTGGGGAATCTATTCTAACTCTAGAAACAGATGATTTATTTTGGGATACAGGAACGCAGAAATCAGGGCATCTAGTTGCTTTTGAAGATTTAAAAATTACAGGTGAAAATACAAATTTTGAAAATGAATATAGTGTTGGATCATTTATTCATTTTGAATACAATAGCACAACATATACCCTTCAGATAACTCAAATTGGTGAAGGTAGTCCGTTAACAAATAAAGATACTGTAATGTATGTTACAGATACTCTTCCAACTGTTTCTGGACTTGAATTAGATCACTCTTTAAAGGTTAGATTCCCTGATAGTACTGATAGATTAACTCAATCAAGCACTGGTGCTATTGGTGATATAAAAGTTGTAACAGTTTTAAATAATGGTCAAGCAATTGATGGTAAGTATCAAGTTGAAGCACGTGTTTGGCAAAGATTCGGTCAAAAAAGTCCAGGAAACATTTCTTGGGAACTTGGGGATGTTACATATGAATCTATTTTTGGAGAATATTTCTTAGGTGACGAAACTGATGATAGAACACCAGTAACAACTGGTACAATTACTATTGCTGCAATTCAAGATCTTGGTATTTTAGGAAATAATGCTGTTATTGATGCTGGCGTTGGTGCTGACGGAACAATAACTAGTGTTCGCATACTTGACTCTGGTTTCTCATACTTGAATAATGAAGAACCACTGCTCGAACCAAGCGGTAGAGGTTTATCAACAAGCGCAAGAGTAAAAGTTTCTCTTTCTGGTGTCGCTAACGCTGAAGGATATTACTCTTCTGATAGAAGTCACATTTCTACTACCAGAGGTTATATACAAGATTCAGATTATTATCAAGAATTCTCTTATGAGATTATTTCTAAAAACTCGCTTTCTAAGTATAGAGATATTGCATTGAATTTAATTCACCCTGCAGGTCAAAAACTATTTGGTAGATATCGCTCTGTTGCTGAATCAAATATTCCTACAACAGTTCTTGATCCCTATACAAATTATCAAGGCGTTGAGAAATTAATTAAAACTGATTATACTGCAGACCTTGAGTTGTCTACTGATTCTGGAACAGCAGATTTCACTCCAGATTCATTTGATGTAACTTTTGCAGGCATTAATCCTGAAAATACTTTTGTTTCTAAGCAGAAGTTCAATTTTACAGTACCAGTATCAGAAACTTCTTTAAACAGAACAGGTGTTGCATTTACAACTGATGATGATAGTGAAGTTTTATCTGGACTAACTTCTTCACCTCTTAATCATCAAGTTTATTTGAATGAAGAATATCTAACAATTGATGAAGATTATACCTTAAATGGATCAGGAAATGAAATTACAATAACAGGTGTTGTTTCAAATAATGACATTATTGAATTATATCGTGAAGGTTCAATCTTTGTGGTTGAGAAAGATCCAGCAGATGGTGTTAATCCTCACCAGTTTATTACGTTACAAATAAATAAAGTTAACACTTCAGATGGTTCTGGTTCTATTACTATAACAAATAGTGATGCAACAGTAACTGGCACTGGATTTATCGACCAAATTAATGAAGGTGATAGGATCTATCTTGATGCTGGAGATACTTTAGTAGGTGTTGTAGATACTATTGCTGAAGACAGTGAGTCGCTTGAATTAACTGCAGCGTATAGCGGTTCAACTGATACTATTGCTGATGGTGCTTGGTATATCGTTGGCAATACAGCAAACTTACAGTCTGCTTGGACTTATGGTGAAGTTTCTGGTGCTAATGTTTTCTACAATGATGGAAACACAATTGTTCCTTCAAGCGGAACATTTGCTGAATTTGGTGATGGTGATACTATTGTACTGAAAACTTCAGAAGATACTCACAGATTTGTAATAAATACAATATCAACAAACCCAGCAGAAGCAACGATTAAATCAACATATGTTGGACCAAACATACAGTCTGCAGAAGTTTATTATATTCAAGGGCAAGATTAATGGCATCTTATAGTTATACAACAAAATTACTTTCTGTAAACTCTGCTAAAGCATTTTTACAGAAGTCAACTATGGTTCATGGTTCTACAAATAACCAAGATACATCAACATCCAAGAAGTCACAAATATTATACCTTTGTATTGGAAACTCAAAACCTTGGCCAAATGACGAACCAATTTATCCGCCTGATAATGTTCAATATCTAAGATATGATTTACAAAGGAACTTTATTGGTTGCGTGAAGGTTGATGCAGGTTCAATGTGTCATGTCACAAACAGATATGACTGGAATGAAGGTACAGTTTATGATATGTGGCGTGATACTGATGTTGACATGTATGAAAAAATGTTTTATGTATTAACCTCTGATTATAATGTGTATAAGTGTTTATACAACAATAAAGGTGCTGCTTCAAGAGTTGAACCAAGAGGGTTTTCAACAATTCCATTTACAACTTCTGATGGATATACTTGGAAATACATGTATACTATTTCTTTGGGCGATGCAAATAAATTCTTGACAGCAAACTATATGCCTGTTAGAACCATTGAAGAAAATAGTCTTGATGTTTGTGGATGTTCATTATCACAGTATAAAACAAAAGAAACATGTGAAGCAGGTGGTGGTATTTGGACTTGTAGCGCAGAATCAGATAAACAATTAAGAATTCAAAATGCTGCTGTCGATGGTGGTATTCATGTTATTGAGGTTAATGATGCTGGTGAAAGATACACATATACTGCAGATACTGATGGTTTGGTTGCTGCTGCTACTGCTACAACAATAAGATTATCAACTGCAGTACAAAACCCACCTTCTCCACTAGACAACTTTTATAACATGTCAAGCGTGTATATTTCTTCTGGTAAAGGCGCAGGGCAGATTAGAAGAATTGTTGATTATGTTTCAGAAACCAATACATTAACAGTACATAGAGATTTTGATACTATTCCAGACATAACTTCTACTGTTATAATCTCACCAACAGTTACAATTATTGGAGATGGTGAGGGTGCTACTGCTTATGCTAGAGTAAATACTTCAACACGTGCTATTTCTAATGTAAACGTTGTTGATTCTGGATCTAGTTATACTAGAGCAGAAGTTTTATTTTCAGCAAATACTTCTTCTAGCGGAACTGGTGCTTCTGCTAATGCAATGATTTCGCCTGTTAATGGACATGGATCTGATCCAGTTGAAGAATTGTATGCTGATAAAATTATGATTGATGTTCAACTTGATGGTATTATTGGCACTCAAACAACTGGTGCTGGATATATTCCAACAAGAAATGTTGATGGTGTTACTGGTAATACATATGAAACAACCTATAGAACAATAACACTACTTTCTGATCCAATTTTGAAAGTTGATTCTAATAATGTTGAGGTTGACACAGAAAATGTAGCAAATACAGTAAACTCGCCAAATAGTCTAAGAGCAACAACAAAACTTAATATTGCATATGGTTCAGATATTGTTGCTAGTTCTTATTTGGATATTAACGAAACTATAACTACAGATACAAAAGTTCTCGCTGCTAAAAATGGTCAGTTAGAGTTTGTAACCGAACTTGATATAGAACAACTTCAAGACTCTACATTTGCAATGGAAAATGCAACTAAAGCAGCAAATGGTGATATTGTTTATATTGAAGATGATTCAACACTATCAGACCCAACTATCTATAATATCTATATAAATAATGTTGAAAGTTACGGAACTCTTCCTGGATTCTCTAGAGAAAGTAAATTGCATAGAAGAACAGTTGAGGGTTTGTTGTGTACTGTTGAGTCCATAAATGGTCCTGAATTTAAATTGTTTTCTGGTGACATCTTGTTTACAGAAAATGTTGAACCTGTAACAAGAGACCCAGATCAAATCGAAAATATAAAAATCGTATTGGATTTTTAAAAGGTATAAGAAATGACACTAAACACGAACTTTAACCAGTCCCCATATTTTGACGATTTCGATGAAACTAAAGATTTTTATCGAATTCTGTTCAGACCTGGATATGCTGTTCAAGCAAGAGAACTGACTCAAGTACAATCTATCTTACAGAATCAGATTGGAAAGTTTGGAGATCATATTTTCGATAATGGTGCACAAGTAATCCCTGGTTCAGTAAACGTTGATCCGCAAGTGCACTTCTTAAAGTTGGAAACAAACTATAACTCAGTATTGACGACAACTATTATTGACCAATTCCAGCATAAAATTATTACTGGTGTTGATTCTGGCGTTAAAATGCGTGTTTTAGATCATTCTAATTGTGATTGTGTTACCACTCAATTAGATATCCCAACTCTTTACTGTAAAATTGAGACTATTGGTGATAATGATACAAAAAGGTTAATTCCAGGCGAAGTTATTGTTGCATATGCTGCAGATAATACTGTTGCTAACAACCCAAGTCTTACAGTTGATCAAACTGGTGATATTACTGTAAAGATTAGAGAGTTGGGTGATAATGGTGAAGACGAAACTGCATATACAGGAAATGCTTCTTCAGACGTTATTGGTTATGGTTATGGTGTTGATGTAAAAGAAGGTATTTACTACATTGACGGTTTCTTTGTTAGAACTCCAGAACTTCACTTGTATCCAGGAAGATTTAGCAATACACCAACTGCACGTATAGGTTTTAAAGTTACAGAGTCATTTGTAACACCAGAACAAGATGTTTCGCTTACCGACCAAGCAGCAGGTTCAAGTAACTATTCTGCTCCAGGTGCGCACCGTTATAAAATTAGTGTGTCTTTAGTTGCTAAAGATATTCGATCAACAGACGATGACAGATTTATCGAACTTCTTAGAGTCGTTGATGGTACAATTCAAAATATTGTTGATAAAACAGATTACTCTGAATTAGAAAAAACATTTGCTCGTAGAACTTTTGATGAATCAGGAAACTACGAAGTCAACAAGTTTAAATTATCAACAAAAGAACATTTAGATGACGGAACTAACAATGGAGTTTATTCTGGTGGCGCTGGTGATCCAGATAAATTTGTTTTAGTTGTTGATTCTGGTAAAGCATACATCGAAGGATATGAAGTAGAAAATACAAACCAAAAATATATTGCAATTGATAAAGCAAGAGAGAATGGTGAATCTGGCGAAGAGAACGGACAAATCGCAAGAGTTGAAGACAAATTAATTCCAACTCAAATTGGATCATATACTATTGTTAAGAATGTAAGAGATTATCCTGATATTTCAACTTTTGAAACTGTTTACTTGGTTAGTGTTGCTAATGTAACTCCAGGTAATGCTCCTAATTCTGACGATATCGTTGGTACTGCTAGAGTAAGATCTTTCCAGTTGCATAGCGGTGATTATGCTGATGGAGCAGATACTGAGTTTAAGTTGGGTTTGTTTGACATTAAAATGAACGAAGGAAAGACCTTCTCTAAAGATGTAAAACAAATTACAGGACAAGGTTCTTCTAGTATATTTACTTGTGATATTGATGTAACTCAAACTCGC
>Ga0213858_10001613_pt1 | contig 10804 bp, 10 predicted proteins | sample PICome_FD_160122 | JGI IMG/M metagenome (GOLD analysis project Ga0213858, IMG submission 160122) | Coastal seawater microbial communities near Pivers Island, North Carolina, United States - PICO245 | ecosystem: Environmental > Aquatic > Marine > Coastal | place: USA: North Carolina | collected... | reverse complement strand
TGGTCTTGAAAGCACATTGCTTAAAGGTTATATTACCCATCCAATGCGGTACTAGCTCAGTTGGTAGAGCGTCTGCTTGCCAAGCAGAAGGCCGCCGGTTCGAGACCGGCGTACCGCACCAGTTAATTTATGTATAAGTTATATACATTATTCTTCTCGCTCATTTTTTTTCTAGTGTTATCTTTGATAGTAAATTCTAATAGGAGAACTTTATGAAAAAATATATATTTACAGCTTTCGCGTTGTTAATAACATTACCACAACTTTTATTTGCTCAGGGTTATATCGCAACATATACAATGAAAGTATCTGATGTTCCTCAATTTGCAAAAGAGATGGATGGTCTTATGGCGTCTGATTGGGGTCAAGCATTTCCAGGTTATGTATCATTAACTCATTATGCTTTTAATGGATATGATGATGCTACTCATGCAGTAATCATTAACTATGATGATACAGATCAAATGGCAGCTGGAACTGAAATGTTTTACCAGCAAGCATTTGGAGCATTTTTAGCAAAGACTGCATCTTATGTTGAGGCCGTTGAGCAATCTCTTCACATGAAACTTATTAGTGGCGGCGAATCTGATCCTGAAAAAAACAAAGTTTATACAGTATATAGGATGGATGTTAAAGACCCAGCCTCTTATGCAAAAGCTTATTCAAAAGTTGTTAAGGCTCAAGAAGATTCTGGAAATATGGATGGTGGATATGGATTAAGAGCTCAGGTAGCTGGAAATAATTCATATTACTCACATTATGCTTTTGTTGGAGCAAGTAGTATTAAATCAGCAATGGAAGGTCAACAACAATTGTATTCAAGTGATGAGTTTGCAGAGTTTTCAAAAGCTGTTTCAGGCAACAGAAAGCTAATTCAAACTTCTACGGTAGTCGTTTTAGCTACATACGAATAATTCGTACTTAACTTAAAAAAGGAGCCACTGGCTCCTTTTTTATTTCTTAAGCATCAACTATTATTCATATTAAATGCATAAATTATATTTACTTTCTATTTTCTTAATTGTTTCATGTGGTGGAGGTGGGACCAGTTCATTAGATGACAGCATTTCGAATATTGATTCAAATAATAATTTAAACTCTATCTCAGAAACCTGTGAACAACAACAAACCAATTTATTTAGGTGTGATTTTAAGCATCAGGATTTAGACAGATACTATCTGATTCAACCTTCTCATCCCGAAGCAGAAGGACAAAGCTCTTTAATATTCAATTTGCACGGCTACGGGAGTAACGCAATAGCTCAAATGGAATACACAGGTTTAAATAATTATACAAATACAAAGGAAAATAACTTTATCTTAATCCATCCTCAAGGAGCACCACTTAATACCGCCCTTACATCTAGCGAATCTCATTGGAACTCTGGTGCTTGGACTATTGGAAGTACTGTGGATGATGTTGATTTTATAGATACCATTATCAAATTGGTTTCTGAAAAATATAATATTAATATGAACAGAATATATTCTACTGGGATGTCGAATGGTGGTTTTATGAGCTACCATCTTGCATGTAATTTAAGCTCAAAAATTGCGGCAGTGGCATCTGTTACAGGATCAATGAGCAAGCAAACATTTGAATCCTGTAATCCAGAGCATCCAATGGCCATTCTTCAAATACATGGAACCTTAGATGGAACTGTTCCATATGATGGTAATTCAACATTAGGAATGGAACCCATAGAGAAAGTAATGACCTTATGGCAGGAATATAATTCATGCAATATTGACCCAACAATTAGAGTAACTAATTTTTTTGAATTAGGTTCATCTATTGAGCATTGGCAATACTCTAACTGTTTGAACAATACTCAAGTAGAGTTATATAAAGTTGATGGTATGTGGCATACCTGGCCCCAAGAAGATAGGTTTGGCATTAGCGCCTCTCAAACAATATGGGACTTTTTTAATACTTATGATTTGAATGGAAAAATTAATTAAGTATAAGATTTATACATATATTTAATTAATACAGTTACTCTTTCATGTAATATTAAAGAATATTCAATTAAAAAGGAGAGGAATATGAAATTTTTATTATCAATGATGATGGTCTCATTACTAAGTATAAGCTAGCAAATTATTGCTGAAGATAGTCCTGTGTATGAAGCAAATAAAGCTGAATATTACGTAAATGTCTTTAAAGACGGGAAAGACATGGACGATTTGATGAAATGGAGCAAGGAATGGGCTGAGTGGGCTTCTGAAGGAGAGCCAGGAGAAGTATTCAAGAATTATTCATCAGCGCTTTTAGTGCCATACTACGGTCATAATTTATATGACTTCGATGTAATCTGGGTAGGAACAAGCCCAAATCCTGAAGAACATTATGTAGGCAATGAGTATTGGATGAATAATGGAGAAAAACTAATTAAAAAACTTCCTGTAACATTCCCTCAGGTTATAGATACTTGGCAAAGAACAGTATCAGAAACACCAGATGGATCAGCTGGGTATGTAGTCTATTCAGATTGTAAATTAGGTGAAGGGGTTACTAACGAACAGTTTTATGATGCTTATTATGCATATGCTCAAGCTGCAAAAAAACTTGGAGATGTTGCCGGCAGAAAGATGATATGGCCACAAACAGGTGTTGAGCCTGGTTGGGACTTTGATTTTGTTCAAGCTGTATTTACAACCTCAATCGGAGCATATGGAAAGAATTGGACAAATTTCTGGGAAAAATCTGAAGATATGCCAGAACTAGAAGCTTTAGCGGCTCTCGGTGGATCATGTACAAATGAAAGATCATTTACAATAATCCCAGTTAAAAGTTAGTTTTTAGCTAAATTATATAGGAGGCTTTATGCCTCCTTTTTTATTAATAAGGCATAATAAATAGATGAATGAATATCATGATCATATTGCTATTATTGGTGCTGGAATCTCAGGATTAGCTTTAGCATGCATTCTTAAAAAAGCAAAAATTCCTGTTGTAGTATTTGAAAAATCCAAGCAAGTGAGTGATTATGGCGCCGGAATTTCATTATCACCAAACGGAATGAGAGTGCTTAAAGAGCTAGATATATTTAATGAAGTTGTATCAGTTTCCGCAAATCCCAATCAAGCGTCATTTTTTTCTGGAAATAAAAAAATTAATTCATTCGATGTAGATGTTATAACAACATCAAGACAAGTTTTGTACAAATCATTATATGAAAAATATAAATTTTTGAATGGCAAGATTTTATTTGATCATGACTTATCAGATCTAGATTGTATAAATTTAAAGGTATCTTTTACTAATAGTAAAGAATATAAAATTGCACATATTGCTGCGTGTGACGGCATTAAATCATTATGTAGACAAACAAATGAGATAGAGAGTGAACCAATTTATAGTGGTTATTCTGTATGGAGGGCTGTACTTAAAAAAAACCAAAAAGAAATTAAAACTTTTTTAGGACCAAATCATCACATCGTAACTTATCCAATTTCTAATTCTAAAATTAGTTTTGTTGCAGCTATAAAAACATCTAAACAATACAAAGAATCATGGCGGACTGAAGGCACATTCAACGAACTTAAAGAAGATCTAGGGATAAGCAATAGTAATTTTTATTCTTTTATTAATGAAGATACTTCTTTATTTAAATGGGGAGTTTATATAAGACCTTTAATTAAAAATCTTAAATACAATAATCTTACATTGCTAGGTGACGCTGCTCATCCCATCGTTCCATTTTTAGGTCAAGGCGGATGTCTAGCCCTTGAGGATGCTTATATCTTTGGGAATTTATTAATAAAACATAATTCCGATTTTGATAAAGCTCAGAATGTATACGAGAGTGTCAGAAAAAAAAGAATAAAGACAGTGATGAATTTATCACTAAGGCAAGGCTACTTAAATCATATTTCTAATCCTGTTATAGTTTTTTTAAGAAATCTTGTTATGAGGTATATGCCTTCTTTGGCAATGCGTTCTATTAAATTTAAGGTATGGAATTATGACCCAAGTTTAGATATTAAAAATTTTGATTAAAGATTGATAATTTTTAGTGTTGGTTATTTCATTCAACTTGCTATAATTCTTCGATGAATATTTTTACAAAATTAGCCTCTTTTTTTAATACATCTAAAGCAAAAAAACAAGATTCTAAATCTGACTCCTTTTCTATAACTATTTCACATCATTTAAAAGATTTTTTAGAGAATGAGGTTCTTGACGGTTTAGATATCACTAAAGAACATTTTTGGACTTCTTTTGAGAATATTATTAATGAGTTTTCTCCAAGAAATAAAGCCTTATTGGATAAAAGAGAAGATATTCAATCACAGATTGATAGCTGGCACATTGATCGTAAAGATGTGGATTTTAATTCAGAAGAATACAAGACATTTTTAACAGATATTGGTTATATTGCTCCAAGAAGTCCAGATTTCTCAATATCAACAGATAACGTAGACCCTGAAATTAAAACTATTGCTGGTCCTCAGCTTGTAGTGCCTGTTATGAATGCAAGATTTGCGCTGAATGCCGCAAATGCTAGATGGGGTAGTTTATATGATGCACTCTATGGCACTGACGTTATTAGTGAGGAAGATGGAGCCGAAAAAGTTGGCGGTTACAATCCTGTAAGAGGAGATAAAGTAATAGATTTTGCAAAAAATTTTTTAGATGAAACAGTTCCTCTTGAACAAGGAAGTTTTAAAAATGTTTTAGGGTTTGAATTTGTCGATGGAAATATTCAAGCACTCCTTCCAGATATGGGTAAAGTCAGTCTAAAAAATCCATCTCAATATATTGGCTACAGAGATAATGGTAATGATTCATATGATCTTCTGTTTAAAAATAATAATTTGCATTTTGAAATTCAAATCGATCCGAGCCATCCTATTGGTCAAACTGATAAAGCAGGCATTAAAGACATTCTTATGGAGTCAGCTATTACAACAATTCAAGATTGTGAAGATTCAGTAGCAGCTGTTGATGGAGAAGATAAGACAGCTGTATATAGAAATTGGTTAGGGTTAATGAAAGGAGATTTAAAAGAATCTTTTGATAAGAATGGATCCCTTGTAACAAGAAAGTTAAATTCAGATAGAGCTTATAAAACATCAGAAGGTAATGATTTAGTCCTGCCTGGAAGAAGTTTAATGCTTGTTAGAAATGTTGGACATCTTATGACAAATCCTGGTGTTCTAGATTCTCAAAGCAATGAAGTGCCAGAGGGAATTATTGATGCTATGTTTACAATATGTATTGCCATGCATGACTTAAATAAAAATGGCTTATATCAGAATTCCAAAACTGGAAGTATTTATATAGTTAAACCTAAAATGCATGGTCCAGAAGAGGTGCAATTTACCTGCGATCTTTTTTCAGCCGTTGAAGAAGCCTTAGGACTTCCTCAGTTGACTGCAAAAGTTGGAATTATGGATGAGGAGAGAAGGACTACAGTTAATTTAAAAGAATGCATTGAGGTTGCAAAAGACAGGGTTATCTTCATTAATACTGGTTTTCTTGATAGAACAGGTGATGAGATTCATACAAGTATGGAAGCTGGACCTATGATCACTAAAGCTGATATGAAACTGCACCAGTGGATAGCTCAATATGAAAATTGGAATGTTGATATAGGTTTAGAAACAGGCTTTAAAGGAAGAGCACAAATAGGTAAAGGTATGTGGCCAATGCCTGATGAGATGCTTGGAATGTACAATACAAAGACTATGCATCCCAAAGCTGGTGCTAATTGCGCTTGGGTTCCTTCTCCAACAGCTGCAACACTTCATGCAATTCATTATCATCAAATTCTTGTAAGCGAAGAGCAAGAAACAATTATGAATAGAGAGAAAGCAAGTTTAGATGCCATATTAGACATTCCTGTTCATAAGAGTCCTTCAGAAATATCATCTGAAGAAATTCAAGCTGAGCTTGAAAATAATTGTCAGGGAATTCTAGGTTACGTTGTTAGGTGGGTTGACCAGGGAGTTGGTTGTTCAAAAGTTCCCGATATTAATAATGTAGGCCTTATGGAAGATAGAGCAACTTGTAGAATATCAAGTCAACATATAGCTAACTGGCTTCATCACAATCTAGTTACAGAAGATCAAGTTAGAGAGGCTATGAAGAAAATGGCATTGGTTGTAGATGAACAAAATAATTCAGACCCTCTATATAAATCTATGGCACCATCATATGATGGTCTAGCCTTTGAAGCTGCATGCAATCTTGCTATTCAAGGCAGGATACAGCCCAGTGGATATACTGAACCCATACTCCATGAAACAAGACTAAAATTTAAGTCTTAGAGATGAAAGCTTACTGGGTTGTAAGAGGCAATATATTAAATCAAGAGGAATACTCTAAATATATTGAGTTAGCTGGACCAATTGTAAATAAATACAACGGTAATTTCCTAGTAAGAGGTGGAAAGCAAATAGAGCTAGAGGGAGAGGGTTTCGATAGAACGGTATTAATAGAATTTAATTCTTTTGATGAAGCATTATCTTGTTATAACTCTGGCGAATATCAAGAAGCTTTGAATTATGTAAAGAACTCAGCAAAAAGATTAGTTACTGTAGTTGAAGGTATTGATTAATCTATATTTAGATACCTTTGACATCGATGTTAAAATTTATGCATGAAAGTTATCCAATTTGTTCCAACTCTTGAGAGCGGGGGGGTTGAACAAGGCGTTCTAGAGATATCCAAAGCTTTGGTAGACGCCGGTCATGAATCACACGTTGTCTCAGCTGGAGGCAGACTTATAGATCAATTGATTAATGAAGGCACATATCATCATCATTGGGATCTTCACAAAAAAAATATATTTACATTAAGACAAGTCAAACCATTGGCAAGATGGATTGAAGAAATGAAAGCTGACATATTGCATGTTAGGTCTAGAATGCCAGCCTGGATAGTGTGGAAAGCTCTTAATAAAATACCAGAACATAAAAGACCCAAACTTGTTTCGACTATTCACGGTCTATATTCTGTAAATTTTTACAGCGCGGTAATGTCAAAACCAGAAAATATTATTACAGTATCAGATTCAGCGTATAGCTATTTATTAGATAATTATAAAAATACAAAATCCAAGAATATAAAAATTATATATAGGGGTGTAGATAAGACAGAATATTTTAATGGCTACAAACCACCAAGTGACTGGCTAGATAAATGGTATACAGATTACCCAGATACACAAAATTGTAAGTTACTAACCATTGCAGGAAGAATATCCCCATTAAAAGATTTTGAAAAAATTATTAATTTAGCAAAAGATATTCATGATCAATCTAATCATAGGGTAAAGGTCTTGATTGCAGGAGAAGCCAAGGATAAACATCAGAAATATATGAATCAGCTTAAAAAATTAATTCATTCATTAAATTTGGAATCAGATATTTATTTTCTAAATTTTAGAAAAGATATTAAAAATATTTATGCAATATCCAATATTGTTTTTAATACATCAAATAAGCCTGAATCATTCGGTAGAAGTATTTTAGAACCTTTATCCATTGGAGTTCCATCTATTGGTTACAATAGGGGTGGAGTTAAAGAAATTTTAGAAGAGCTATATCCCTATGGTTCTGTTGAACCAAGTGATTCAGAATCTTTGTTGAATAAATCCATATCAATACTCGATGGAAATAATAAAGAGATTAAAGAGAATACAAAGTTCTTAAAATCAAATATGTGTCAATCTACAATAAATTTTTATAAAGAAATAATCACATGATAATAACTATCGCTATCATTGTTGACCTTTTGATAATACTTTTTTCTTTAAAATATGCATGGTGGTATCCAAAAGCAAGCATGAAAAAAACAAGAATTATGATGTATCACATGATTTCAGATCAACTTGAACAAGGAAAAAAATCTGGTTTAAGACTGTCTCCGGAGATGTTTGAAAAACAATTAAAGTACTTTAAAGATAACGGTTGGAAATTTATAAAGATGTCTGAATTAAAAAATCATGAAAATGAAAATAAAGTGGTAGCAATTACCTTCGATGATGGTTATTTAGATAATTATTCTCAAGCACTACCTTTATTGAAAAAATATGACGCATGCGCCACTTTGTATTTAGTTATCGATAGGCATAAAAATGACTGGTCTGTAAAAAAGAATCCAAAACATAATTCTGGTGTATTGGCTGATGAAGTAAAATTATCTGATAACCATATAAAAGAAATGTTAGATTCAGGAGTTTTTGAGCTTGGCGGCCATACAATTACCCATCCATATTTACCAAACACTTCCACAGAAGATAAAAAATACGAAATGACTGAATGCAAAAATATTCTAGAAACAACCTTTAATACAAAGGTCTCTAGCTTTGCATATCCTTTTGGAATATATAATGCTGAGGATGTTAAAATTATTGAGGCTAGTAATTTTGAATCAGCAGTTACCACAGATGAGGGGGTAGCTAATATCAATACGCCATTTGAACTTAAGAGAATAAAAGCATCAGGTAAGGACAACTTTTTTGCTTTTAAGTTACGAGTTCAAAAGGGTTTCAGAGGCTTTATCTAATTAATAATTATGCTTAAATTTTTTTATATTTTTTTACTATTAACTTCAGGTTTGTTATTTGCAGAATACAGAAACACCAATGGTGTTGCATCTGATAAATCATTTGGCGATATGCTGAAGTGGATTAGATCTGATATCGAACCAGAGATTACTACAATTGAACTTTCATCAGATTGGCAGAAGCTAAACTTATCTGAGGATGATAATTATGCTATTTGGATAGGACATTCTACTTTTTTAATTAAGAAAAATGGTGTAACTATTCTAACTGATCCAATATTTTCTAAAAGAGCATCACCATTCAGAAATATTGGCCCAAAAAGATTAATACCTCCAGCTATACCTTTAGAGGCAATACCTAATATTGATATTGTTACTGTAAGCCATAATCACTATGATCATTTAGATATTCATTCTTTAAAAAAAATATCTAAAAAGTATCCTGAAGCAATTTTTTTGGTACCCGCAGGTGATAAAAAACTATTAAAAAGAAAAAGGATTAAAAATGTTCATGAGTTTGATTGGTGGGAGTCAATTGAGCATAAAGATTTTGTACTTACATTTACGCCTGTTCAGCACTGGTCAAAAAGATCATTGTTTGATAGAAATAAAAGTTTATGGGGAGGTTGGTTTATAGAACATAATGATTATTCTCTATATCATGCTGGAGACACAGGTTATTCAAAAGATTTTATTGATACTAAATTGAGACTTGGTTCTCCAAAATATGCCTTTATTCCTATTGGTGCTTATGACCCAGAATGGTTTATGGCAGAAAGTCATGTAAACCCTGAAGATGCAGTTCAAATAATGTTGGACCTGGAGGCTGAAGAGGCTTTTGGTATGCATTGGGCAACATTTACCTTAACAGATGAAGATACAATTGAGCCAATGATAAGACTTAAAAAAGCATCAAACAAAGTTGGATCTATTAAGTTTAACTCACCAATGCCTGGAGAAATTATTCTACTAAAATAGAAAATGCAATAGATTGAAGTTAATAGTAAAATAAATAAAACTTGCTAATAAGGCTATACAATGAACTCTAAATTATTCCACTTTGTTATATTTTTATTTATTGCTTCAATCAACATACAAGCTAAAGTCATTGAAAACGATGAGGGTTGCACTACCAAAAAATTACAAATTATGAAGCCAACATTTCCCTCGACTGATTATCAGGGCTATGGGGTTGTAACATTTAATATTAAAGAAAACGGAAGTGTATCAAGAGTTAGAGCTAAAGAGTCCCAATGCGCAATATCCAGAAATAGTGATGGATCAATAAAATTTAAATCTTGCCCTTTTTTTAAAAAAAGCTCAGTCGATGCAGCAAAATATTTAAAATATTCACCACCTGTAACTAAAGATGGGACATCCTGTACTTTTTCTACTCATTTTCATAGATATACTTACAGCTGGTATAACGTAGACTTTGAAGATAATAATCAATTTTTATTCTCAGATGAGGTAGATTTATTGCTGAAGCAAAATTTTCAATCAAACGAGGATGAAGAACTGTACCTTAGAAAAATTATTACAGGAAAACTACAATAATCTAATTGGGGCTATAGCTCAGCTGGGAGAGCGCTTGAATGGCATTCAAGAGGTCCGCGGTTCGATCCCGCGTAGCTCCACCAATACATATAAATATTTCTAAATTTTTAACATCAAACCTCATTAAGATTATTGCTTTGGTTAATTGCTATTTTTAAGTAATATAGGTTATGTATAAAATTAATCAATATATTTTTATTTCTTTGCTTCTAATATCTTCATGCTCAAGTTCTAACAGTAATGATAATTCTTTAAATCAGCTTGAAATAAATTCAGCTCCAATCAATCTCCAATACTGGAATCAAACAAACAAATTTAATGTAATTGATGGCTATGTCGAAGGAGCAAATTTATATGTTGATTGGAACTTTAACAATATGCAGGACGAAGGAGAAATATCTGCATATTGGACTGGAGTAACTGAATCTTTTGAAGTCTGTGTAGAATGGAATATTGATGATGACTCATGTTTGAACACAGCCACAGTAGACCCACCAGATAATTATTACTGGTTTGTAGATGAGCTTATTATTCCAGATACAAATACATTGGCTGACCTTGGTTTAACTAGAGACGAATGGTTAGCTGAAGCATTCCCTGATCTAAATGGATCTATAGAGTTTGTAAACACTGGTATATCTGAATATACAAGAGATTGTTTTAACAACGCTCTTAAAATAGCCGAAGTTCCAATAGGGGCTTTTGATAGTATAAGAGGATCTGTTACAA
>Ga0213858_10001610_pt1 | contig 10808 bp, 10 predicted proteins | sample PICome_FD_160122 | JGI IMG/M metagenome (GOLD analysis project Ga0213858, IMG submission 160122) | Coastal seawater microbial communities near Pivers Island, North Carolina, United States - PICO245 | ecosystem: Environmental > Aquatic > Marine > Coastal | place: USA: North Carolina | collected... | reverse complement strand
TAGCAATTCTTACATTCAACATTATCTCACGACCCTCTGCAGGATAAGAGGCCATTGAATAGGCGCGCTCAACCGTTTCAGAATTTTTCATAATTAATGGCCAAAGGCCAAATTTATCCCATTCTGTTTTAAACTTTTCTGGATCGTCGTGCTCCTCGGGGTGGGCTGTAATATCAATATCTTGATAATTAATTTCACATGGAGGAATTTCTATTTGAATGTAACCTCCAGCTTTATAGCCCATATCATCAGGGATTTCTACAACAAATTCTTTTATGAAAGAAGCAACATTGTAATTTCTAACAACTGTAGCTTCCCATTTTTTTATACCAAAGACTTCTTCAGGAATTGTAATTTCCATATCCTGCTTCACTTTAACTTGGCATGATAATCTAGCACCACCTTGAAGTTCTTTTCGGGAAAAGTGAGGAGTTTCCGTTGGTAATGCCTCACCACCACCAGCCAAAACATGGCATTCACATTGTATACATGTTCCACCTCCTCCACATGCAGATGGTAAAAATATTTTTTGATTACCAAGAGTTGAAAGTAATGTCCCTCCTGAAGCTACTTCTATTTCTCTCTCACCATTAATCAGAATTTTAACAGGTCCTGAAGGAGATAATTTTTGTTTGACAAATAAAAGTAAACTAACAAGTAATAATGCTATTACTAAGAAAGCTACAACTGTAGCAATTACGGTTCCGGTTGTTCCTGCAGCTAAAATAATCATGTTAATTTTTATTATTAGTATTGATTACAATTTCCTCTTTGTCTTTTATCTTTATAGTCTTAACAGACTCAATATCAACTGTTTTGGATTCATCACTAGGAGCATCGTCTCCCCCTGTCAGCATGCCTCCAAAACTCAAAAATCCAATACCCATCAAACCAGTTACAATAAATGTAATTCCAAGTCCTCGCAATGGACCAGGAACGTTCGAATATCTAATTTTTTCTCTAATTGCAGCAATTGCCAAAATTGCCAAAAACCAACCAATCCCAGATGAAACTCCATAATTCACAGCTAAGCCAAATGTTTCAATTTCACGAGACTGCATAAATAATGAGCCCCCAAGAATCGCACAATTTACAGCAATTAACGGCAAAAATATACCTAAAGAATTGTATAGAGATGGAGAGAATTTCTCAACAATTATTTCAACCAGCTGTACCATAGTTGCAATAGTTGCAATGAACATTATAAAAGATAAAAAACCTAAATCGTAGTCGATGAACTCTTCTCCTAACCAAGCTAAAGCTCCAGGTTGTAATAAATACTGATCTAGTAACCAATTAAGAGGAACAGTAATTGCAAGTACAAAAATAACTGCTGCACCTAAACCAACAGCTGTTGCTACTTTTTTAGATACAGCTAAATATGAGCACATGCCTAAAAAGACAGCAAAAACCATGTTATCTATAAAAATTGACTTAAAAAATAATTCAATGTGTTCAATCATTTTCTTTATTTTAGTTATTAATCCTCAATTAATGATTTATTTCTACTTCTCTGTACCCAAATAATAAGACCAACAATAATAAGAGCCATTGGTGGCATCAACATAAATCCATTATTTTCATAGCCAGTTGAATAAAGACCAGTTTTTTCAATAGGATCTCCCAAAACAGGAACCCCAAATAGTGTGCCCGAACCTAACAACTCTCTGAAAAATCCAACAATCAAAAGAATAACTGCATATCCGAATGCATTTCCGATACCATCAAGAAAAGCCCTCCACGGGCCATTACCTAGAGCAAAAGCTTCAAATCGACCCATTATAATACAGTTTGTTATTATCAAACCAACAAAAACTGATAATGTTTTACTTAACTCATATGCAAAAGCTTTTAAAACTTGATCAACTATAATTACAAGTGATGCAACTACTATTAGCTGAACAATAATTCTAATTTTTGATGGAATAATATTTCTAATGAGTGAAATTACTACGTTTCCTATACCCAAGACAAATAATACGGCAATACCCATAACTAAAGATGCTTTTAGCTCAGCAGTAATTGCCAGTGCAGAGCAAATACCTAATACTTGGATTGTGATTGGATTGTTGTCTGCTAATGGATCAGTAATTAACCTGGCATCCTTTTTCGAAATAATACTCATATTAGTTGACTTGGTTTTTTAAATTCTTGAAAAATGGAAGATATAATTTTAAATCTGATTTTATCATAGCAGATACTCCATCACCCGTAATAGTTGCCCCTGCAAGAGCATCAACTTCATAATCATCTTTATCAAGATTTTTTGGATCATTGTTCCCTTTTGCAACTGTAATTCCCTTAAATTCTCCTGATTCAGTCAATAATTTTTCACCATAAAAATCATCCATAAAATAGCGCTGTTTTATGTTGGCACCTAAACCGGGAGTTTCTCCTTTATGATCAAAGTATGCACCTTTAACAACCATATTTTCGTCCATAGCAATGTATCCCCATATAGCGTCCCATAAACCTTTGCCACGAATTGGAGCTATGTAAAAAGTCTCACCTTCTTTTTCTCCTACAAATAGTGGAAGATTTCTAACCTGACCATTTTTGGCTTTTGCCTGTTCTTTTTTAATATCTATAAGGTAGGCTTCATTGTCTTCTATTGAACCGCCAAGTGCGTCAACTATTAGTTGTTTCGATATATACTTTGAAAATTCTGAAGCAGCCTTATCTGTACTTACAAAAACAATATCATTATCGCCATTTTCATTTATTCCCATTGCGTACAATATATTTTGCTGTTTCTCCATACGCTCGTTTTCCTTTATATTTGGTTTTAAAGACGAAGCTGTAAAAGCTAGCAACGATCCAACTACAATAACCATCCCGACAGCAAAGAGAATTGTATATTTATTACTTTCTGTATTTGTGCTCATTTTATGTAGTTTTAACTTTTAAACGTTTCATTCTCTTCTTTACATTACCTTGAACAACATAATGATCAATTGTTGGTGCAAAAACATTCATTAACAATATTGCTAGAAATACTCCTTCTGGATAAGCAGGGTTAAATACACGAATCATGATTGATATAAAACCAATAAGAAATCCATATATCCATTTACCTTTATTTGTTTGTGATGCAGTAACTGGATCAGTAGCCATGTAAACTGCTCCAAAAAGAATACTTCCAATTATTAAATGTTGCCAAAATGGAACACTCATTAATCCATAAAATTTACTTGTTTGATTAATTAATCCTAAATCAACTACGGAATTAAAGATTAACCCCATTACCAAGGCACCAATTAATGTACTTAAAATAATTCTCCAACTGCCAACTTTAGTAAAAATTAAGAATAATGCACCAAGTATAATCAAAATTTTAGAAGTCTCACCTATTGAACCTGGAATTAATCCAAAAAACATATCAGCGTAACTGTAAACAACGTCTTGACTTTGTGCGTAACTTCCTAGTATAGTTTCGCCTGAAATAGCATCAGCAGTACCAGCACGCTCAACAGCTCCATGCACCCATACTTTATCTCCACTCATCCATGTTGGATATGCAAAAAATAAAAATGCTCTTATTGTCAATGCAGGATTTAAAATATTCATTCCTGTACCACCAAAGACTTCTTTTCCAATAACGACACCAAATGCTACTGCTACTGCTAACATCCATAATGGGAGATCCACAGGGACAATCAATGGCACTAACATTCCAGTCACTAAATATCCTTCTTCAACTTCATGCCCCTTAATAACAGCAAAAATAAATTCAATTAAAAGTCCTACACCGTAGGAAACTATTAGCAATGGAATAACTTTCCATGCGCCAACAATAAGGTTTTCTATGGTCCAAAATGAATCACCTAGGAATCCGTTTGAAGCCTCTATTGTACCAAGCGCTAAATAGTGTTGATATCCTGCATTAAACATCCCAAAAATTAAACACGGAACCATAGCCATGATAACAGTATTCATTGTTCGTTTTAAATCATCAGCAGCTTTTATATGCGTTCCATTTTGCGTAGTTTCATTTGGTAGATAGAGAAATGTATGAATGGCATTAAAAGCAGGTGCCATTTTAGTTCCCTTATACTTTTCTTTAAGATTGTGTAAATTTGACTTGAGACCCATATTTATCCTATTTCTTTAAGCATTAAATCTAATCCTTCTCTAATTATTTTTTGGTGAGGTTGCTTAGAAACACAAACAAACTCAGTTAGTGCAAAATCTTCAGGAGCAACTTCGTACATTCCTAAGGCTTCCATTTCATCTAAATCCTTATACATACAAGCTTTCAAAATCTGAAGAGGATATATATCTAGAGGGAAAACTTCTTCGTAAGATCCAGTTTGAACGAAAGCTCTATGTTCACCATTTGTATTTGTTGTTAAATCATATTTTTTGTTTGGCATTAACCAAGAAAAGGTTAGTGCTCTTGAAGTTGATACTTTATTAAATACTGGTTTATTCCAACCAAAAAATTCATAATCATTCCCTTCTGGAATAACAGTAATAACGTCGCTGTAGAAATCTAAAAACCCATCAGGCTTTATTTCCTTACCAGTTAGAACATTTCCAGATATAATTCTAGCATTTACATCCTTTTGGATACCACGATCATATATCATAGTTGACACCTCACTACCCATTCTTGTTGTTAAATATCTTGGTTCTTGAATTTGTGAACCAACAAGAGCAATAGTTCTTTGAGCATTAAATTTCCCTGTTAATAATAACTCTCCAATAATAACTAAATCTTGTGGATTTATGGTCCACACAGTTTCGCCCTTATTAATTGGATCGATTTTATTTATTAAAGTACCAACATTACCCGAGGGGTGAGGACCGCTTACATTATGTAAACTAATTCCTTCAAGATCTAAAAAAGGTGAATTAGAATTTTTAGAAATACCTACATGAATATTACCTTCAGTAAATTTAGAAATTGCAGTTAATGCAGCCTGTAACTCATCTTTTTTAGATTCTAGAGTAAAATTATAATCAACAGCTAGAGGAGCAGTTGCATGAGCTGAAATAAATATAGCCTTTGGTTTGTTATCAGGATTCGCTATAATGTCGTAAGGGCGTTGCTTTATAAATGGCCAGCATCCACTGTCTAATAAATAGTTTTTTAAATCATTTACAGAACTTTCTTTAAAATCTATTTTCTTGTTTATTTTGTATTTGATTTTCTGATCTGCCTTAATTTTAATTTCAATTATTCGACGTTTGTCTCCCCTTGAAATTTCAATTATTTCTCCAGAAACAGGCGATACAAATTTTATTAGATCATTGGATTTGTCAAAAAATATGGGGTCCCCTGCATTTACTTTGTCACCTAACTTGACTGTCAATTTTGGAGTTACTCCATGAAAATCTTCTGGTCTTAAAGCATAATAATTACTTTTTATAGCAGTAGAAATTGACTTAGCTGCCATACCTACTAAACTAATGTCAAGACCTTTTTTAATTCGGATGTCGTTGGACATAAATCTCTGGTTGTTGGAATTTAAATCTTAAAATCGTGCAAATTTACAAATAATACACCCATTAAACACAAAATTTAAATGGATTTTTTTGTTAAAATTTTAAAATTAACAGAGCCACAATTTTTAACTATATTTACTCTCATTTTTTTTACAAATGAAAAAAACTTTTTTATTTACTTTAAACATACTAATCCCTTCTTTACTGATAGCCCAGGCAATTGAAGTTAATCCCCCAAAAGAGGTTAAAACTATTAATTTTGGAAAATCAGATAGTTCATATGGGTTACCAATTGTCAATTTAAATGAAAAACTGTATCTAGAATTTGATGTTCTAAATAATTTAGAAGAAGACTTTTATTACGTTATTGAACACTATAATTATGATTGGACTCCCTCGCAATTAATGAAAACAGAATACCTTTCTGGAATGGATAATCTTAGAATTGTTGATTACGTTAACTCTTTCAATACCTATCAAATTTACTCTCACTATAAACTCCAAATACCAAACTCTCAGACAAGATTAAAAGTTTCTGGAAATTACATGATCAAGATATTTGACGATTATGACGAGTTAGTATTCAGCAGAAAATTTATGGTAATGGAATCAATTGCAAATGTTAGAGTTCAAGTTAGGAGGTCAAGAAATGTTAGTCTTATTAATGAAGCTCAATCTGTAGATTTTATTATTTCCCCAAGAGGAGAAAATTTCACCAATCCAATGCAAACAATTAAAACTGTTGTGGTGCAAAATGACAATATAAAAACTGCATTATTTAATTTAAAACCACAATATATAATTGGCAATGAATTAGTTTACAGACACTCTGACGCATCACTTTTTTGGGGAGGAAATGAGTATTTGTTTTTTGAAAATAAAGACGTTAGAAGTGCTAATCTTGGAGTACAATACATTGATCTACAAGAATTATATCATGGCTACCTTTACACTGATATCAAAAGATATGATCAAAAATACACCTTTAACCCTGATATAAACGGCGGATTCAAAGTAAGTGTATTAGACAGAGCTGATCCAAAAATTGAAGCTGATTATACTCATATACACTTTTCCTTATTGTCTGAAGAACTTGTAGATAAATCTGTATTTGTTTATGGAGGTTTTAATAATTTTTCAACTAATTATGAAAACAAAATGAATTACAATGATCGTAAAGGAACATACGAAATTTCTTTATTACTTAAACAAGGATTTTATAATTACAAATATGTTGTGGTTGACAAATATGGCAATCTTGAAGAAGGTCTTATAAGTGGTAATTTTGATGAAACCGAAAATAACTTCAAAGTAATGGCTTACTACAGAGATTTAGGGGCAAGATACGATAGATTAATTGGTATGGGAGAAGCAAACTCAACTGAAATGACAAATTAATAATATTTAATATGATTCAAAAAATAACTAACGGAATTAAAGTTTCTGTTCAATCTAAATTTGAAGGAAGTTATTTTGATGGTGAAGCACTAAAATTTGCATTCAAGTATAAAATCGAAATTAAAAATAACAATCCCTATTCTGTTCAACTTATTTCAAGAACGTGGAATATCTTTGATGCTTTAAATTATGTCGAAATTGTTGAAGGAGATGGAGTTATTGGAACTAAACCTATCATAAAACCATTTGAATCCTACTCATACAGCTCTGGATGCCTGTTGCAATCACCTATTGGATCAATGAATGGAAAGTATAAAATGATTAGTGTACCAAACGAACAAGAATTTGATGTAGAAATTCCAAATTTCAAACTTCATTCAAAATTTACTCAAAATTAATAATAACACAATTATGACTAATTCAAGCATTAATTGTAATTTTAATACCAAAACTTATTTTATTTATGGGAAAAGGATTTTTTAAGGTGCCAGCTGCGAAAAACGAAGCAGTTCTTTCATATGCCCCTGGTTCAGAAGAAAGAAAAAGTGTGCTTAACGCTTACAAAAAAATGTACAATAACAGTGTAGAAGTTCCAATGTATATCAATGGTGAGTATGTGAAAACAGACAAAACACTATTAATGAGTCCTCCTCACGATCATCAACATATCGTTGGGAAATATCACATTGCTGAAAAAAGTCATATTGAATTGGCAATTGATACTGCTCTTGAAGCCAAAGAAAAATGGTCACAAATGGAATGGGAACAAAGAGCAGCAATTTTCCTAAGAGCAGCTGAGTTAATTGCAGGACCTTATCGTGCAAAAATTAATGCAGCTACTATGATGGCACAATCAAAGACTGTACACCAAGCAGAAATTGATGCTGCTTGTGAATTTATTGACTTCCTGAGATTCAATGTTGAATTCATGACTAAGATATATTCAGATCAGCCCAAAAGTACAAGTGAAACCTGGAACAGAATTGAATACCGTCCTTTAGAAGGCTTTACATACGCTATCACTCCTTTTAATTTTACTGCAATAGCAGGAAATCTTCCTGCTTGTATGGCTTTGATGGGTAATGTAGTCGTTTGGAAACCAAGTGATAGTCAAATTTATTCTGCAAAAATAATTTTAGATGTTTTTGAAGAAGCAGGAGTTCCTCCAGGTGTCATAAATACAGTTTTTGGAGATCCAGTTTTAATAACAAATACCGTGCTTTCAAACCCTAATTTTTCTGGACTTCATTTCACTGGATCAACATTTGTTTTTAAAGAATTATGGAAACAAATAGGGGCTAACATACATAAATATAACACTTACCCCAGAATTGTTGGTGAAACTGGGGGTAAGGATTTTATTGTTGCACACAAATCTGCTAACCCAAGACAAGTAGCTACTGGAATTATTAGAGGTGCATTTGAATTCCAAGGACAAAAATGTAGTGCCGCATCAAGAGCTTATTTACCAAAATCAATGTGGAAAGAAATTGAGAAATTATTGAATGAAGATCTTAATTCAATTAAAATGGGGTCCCCTGATGATTTGTCAAACTTTGTAACAGCTGTCATTCATGAAGCATCCTTTGATAAAATTGTTGGGTATATTGAAAATGCAAAGAATAATGAAGATGTTGAAATCATATTTGGAGGTAAGTATGATAAATCCGTAGGATACTTCATTGAACCTACAGTATTATTAACTACTAATCCAAATTATGAAACAATGCATACTGAGCTTTTTGGACCAGTTATAACAATATATTTATATGAAGACAATATGTACGAAGAAACACTATCTTTAATAGATAAAACAAGTGATTATGCACTTACCGGCGCTGTTTTTTCTACTGACAGGTATGCTATTGATACCGCTACAAAAGTCTTAAAAGATTGTGCAGGTAATTTTTATATCAATGACAAACCTACTGGTGCTGTTGTTGGTCAACAACCGTTTGGTGGTGCAAGAGCATCTGGAACTAATGATAAAGCAGGATCATCTTTGAACTTGCTAAGATGGGTATCGCCTAGGTTAATCAAAGAGACGTTTTTATCTCCAGAAAATTACAAATACCCATTTTTGGATTAAATATAAATCAGCTAATTATCAGATTTATATTAATTGCTTAATCAAATGGCGCTATTTCACCAACCTGAACTTGCTGTATGTTGTATATGTCATAAAATGGTGAATCAACAAAAGTATCACCAGCAGAATTTGTGAAAGTTTGTTGATAAGAGTTTTTAACATATGCAATAATACTGATATCATCATAATCAGAAGTATTAATATCGGTAGGTAAGTCTAGACCAGTAATAGTTCTTGTATAAACACCACCTGAAAGAGTGTTTGATGCAGGAATAACGTCTCCTAATATGTCAGAATAAACATCTCTTACAATATATTTGTGAACGTAATTAGGTCCATCATTAGATCCGACTTGTGGGGAACTTGGAGCTGTATCTGACCCCTCTATTAATATAATCATGAGTTGTAATTCATCTGCAGGTGTTGAATTAAAACCTACTTTTACTTCAATATCAAGCTTTCCTCCAATAATTGCAGCATCAATTGCCAGACCAAGACTAGCAGTTGTAGATAATTCACTATTAATCTGATTCATGTTTGGATAATTCCAATCTTCATGAGCACCATTTACAAAAATGGTTGGAAATATGTAGGCATTATAGTAAGCGTGCCAATAATCAGTTTCTGGAATAGACATTGGATCTGGATAACTACCAATTCCTGAGTGATAGGCAGCACCAAAAATATTTGGATTAGATTCAATTGCTTGTGACATATAAAATGCTCCAGTAGGACAAGACACACACCAAGTCCCAGTTGTTTCTTCTAACAAAACTTTTTTTGTAAAATTTGATGGAGCTATTGATGGAGTAAAATTAAATGTATCGCTGAACTCAGATGGTGTTTCAACATCAAAGGAAACAGTATTTGAAGTTAAGTTTTCGTAAGTAGCAACAAAATCATAGGTTCCTTCTTCTTGAAAAACGAAAGGATTAACTTCAACAAGATCACCATTCACAAAAACACTTACCAAATCGGTTACAAGGTTATCAGATTGATCTCTAACTGTAAAAAATGCAGCCTCGTTAGTATTGTAAACAGTTTTATTAAAATTAAGAGTAATCTCAGTAATTGAGTCGTCACCTCCGCCATTATCAGGAGGTGTGGATGGAGAACTATCATCTCCTCCTGAACACGATATGATTAAAAAAGCGAGGGCTAGATTAAAAAGCTTGTTTACATTATTCATAATATTTAGGTATTAATTGCCTTTTAAAAGAATTATTTTCAATAAATTTGCAGGCTTATAAATTAATCATCAAAAATAATAATAATTTTTTAAAAAATTGTAAATTCGGTTTTTTCAAACAAAATAAAAAAATGAAAACTAAAGCTATTGCATTTTTTATACTTTTTTATGGATTGGTAAATGCACAAGAGATGCTTCCAAACGTTGAATTGAAAACTTTGTCAAATTCCACAATTTCTACACAAAAAATTGCTTCTGAGAAGGAATTATTCATCATATCTCTATGGGCAACATGGTGTGTTCCTTGCAAAAATGAGCTTGATGCGGTATCAGAACTATATCAAGATTGGATTGATGAAACAAATGTAACTTATTATGCAGTATCCATTGATGATTCAAGAACTTCAAATAGAATAAGACCAATGGTAAATGGGAAAGATTGGGAGTTTGAAATTTTATTAGATGAGAATAGTGATTTAAAAAGAGCATTTGGTGTTAGTACTGTTCCTTTCACGGTTATTATAAAAAATCAAAAGATTGTTTATAAACACATGGGATACACTCCAGGATACGAGGAAGAACTTTATGCTGAACTCATAAAACATAGCAATTAATTCTTATTAAACTTAAAACATAAAAAATTGAAAAAGATAATCTTTATTTTATTTTTAACACACTCTGTGA
>Ga0213858_10001609_pt1 | contig 10818 bp, 6 predicted proteins | sample PICome_FD_160122 | JGI IMG/M metagenome (GOLD analysis project Ga0213858, IMG submission 160122) | Coastal seawater microbial communities near Pivers Island, North Carolina, United States - PICO245 | ecosystem: Environmental > Aquatic > Marine > Coastal | place: USA: North Carolina | collected... | reverse complement strand
TACTACAATTTCACCGAGCTCATGGCTGAGACAGTGTCCAGATCGTTACACCATTCGTGCAGGTCGGAACTTACCCGACAAGGAATTTCGCTACCTTAGGACCGTTATAGTTACGGCCGCCGTTTACTGGGGCTTCAATTCAATGCTTCGCCGAAGCTAACATCTCCTCTTAACCTTCCAGCACCGGGCAGGTGTCAGGCCCTATACTTCACCTTTCGGTTTTGCAGAGCCCTGTGTTTTTGATAAACAGTCGCCTGGACCTTTTCACTGCGGCCCACATTGCTGTGGGCGACCCTTCTCCCGAAGTTACGGGTCGATTTTGCCTAGTTCCTTAGCCATGAATCTCTCGAGCACCTTAGAATTCTCATCCCAACCACCTGTGTCGGTTTAGGGTACGGGCTGCCTCGCTTGCTTTTCTTGGAAGTCGATCCCCGGGATTATCGCCGCGGCCGTAGCCTTAGCGTACTATCAGGGCATTACTGCTCCCTTCAACGCACTATTCCATCAGTGCGCACCCAGCTTTCGCCTCCGTCACGTTTAGCGCGGGCAGGTACGGGAATATTAACCCGTTGTCCATCCACTACCCCTTTCGGGTTCGCGTTAGGCCCCGACTAACCCCCAGCTGATTAGCATAGCTGGGGAAACCTTGGTCTTTCGGTGTGCAGGTTTCTCGCCTGCATTATCGTTACTTATGCCTACATTTTCTTTTCTAGAAGTTCCAGCATGGCTCACGCCACACCTTCAACACCGCTAGAATGCTCCCCTACCACAGAATATTCTGTCCATAGCTTCGGTAATATACTTATGCCCGATTATTATCCATGCCGGATCGCTCGACTAGTGAGCTGTTACGCACTCTTTAAATGAATGGCTGCTTCCAAGCCAACATCCTAGCTGTCTGTGCAATCCAACCTCGTTTATTCAACTTAGTATATATTTTGGGACCTTAGCTGATGGTCTGGGTTCTTTCCCTCTCGGACATGGACCTTAGCACCCATGCCCTCACTGCTGTGCATCATTTTATAGCATTCGGAGTTTGTCAGGAATTGGTAGGCGGTGAAGCCCCCGCATCCAATCAGTAGCTCTACCTCTATAAAACTAACACAACGCTGCACCTAAATGCATTTCGGGGAGTACGAGCTATTTCCGAGTTTGATTGGCCTTTCACCCCTACCCACAGGTCATCCCAAGACTTTTCAACGTCAACGGGTTCGGGCCTCCACTGTGTGTTACCACAGCTTCACCCTGCCCATGGGTAGATCACACGGTTTCGCGTCTACTCCTACTAACTGTACGCCCTATTCAGACTCGCTTTCGCTACGGATCCGTACCTGAAGTACTTAACCTTGCTAGTAACAGTAACTCGTAGGCTCATTATGCAAAAGGCACGCCGTCACCACGAATGGCTCCGACCGCTTGTAAGCGCATGGTTTCAGGATCTATTTCACTCCCCTGTTCGGGGTTCTTTTCACCTTTCCCTCACGGTACTGGTTCACTATCGGTCTCTCAGGAGTATTTAGCCTTACCGGATGGTCCCGGCAGATTCATACAGGGTTTCACGTGCCCCGCACTACTCAGGATACTGCTATGCATAACTTTCTTTACCTATACCGGGCTATCACCGTCTATGGCCACGCTTTCCAACGTATTCTAGTTCATCCAGCATGCAATGTCGCAGTCCTACAACCCCGATTCTGCCGTAACAGAATCGGTTTGGGCTAATTCGCGTTCGCTCGCCGCTACTAACGAAATCACTTTTGTTTTCTCTTCCTCCGGGTACTTAGATGTTTCAGTTCCCCGGGTTCGCCTGTCTTACGACATAGTATGTCTTCAACATACTGGGTTGCCCCATTCGGAAATTCGCGGATCAAATCGTATGTGCCGATCCCCGCGACTTATCGCAGCTTATCACGTCCTTCTTCGCCTCTGAGAGCCTAGGCATTCCCCATGCGCCCTTAATTTGCTTATTGTACTTCTTGCTCTTTTAATGAGTTTACTATAGCTAAAGACTTAAAAAAGTCTTTAACTGAAAAAATTGCTTTTCTCGTATTTCTTTTCCAATATGTCAATGAACGTTTCACACCTTCTCACCTGAATTCAGCTAAAAACTCTGGTGGATCAACAGTGTAATGTGGAGAATATCGGAGTCGAACCGATGACCTCCTGCGTGCAAGGCAGGCGCTCTAGCCAGCTGAGCTAATTCCCCAGTTATCCGTAAGGACTCAGTTAACAGTTATCAGTTAATTGATGACCTCAAAGCGTCAACTGGAATACCCAACTTCTAAAATTTCCAATTCAATAATCAATGAACATTTTCGTAGTCTCAGGCAGACTCGAACTGCCGACCTCTACATTATCAGTGTAGCGCTCTAACCAGCTGAGCTATGAGACTGCATTGTTTTGATCGGTACAAAACCGAACAAAATTATAATGAGAACAATTGACAGCTCAAACACAAAGAACACCAGATACACCCTCGAAGTCCATCAAGGCACTTCTCTAGAAAGGAGGTGTTCCAGCCGCACCTTCCGGTACGGCTACCTTGTTACGACTTAGCCCCAGTTATCGGTTTTACCCTAGGCAGCTCCTTGCGGTCACCGACTTCAGGTACCCCCGACTTCCATGGCTTGACGGGCGGTGTGTACAAGGCCCGGGAACGTATTCACCGGATCATGGCTGATATCCGATTACTAGCGATTCCAGCTTCACGGGGCCGAGTTGCAGACCCCGATCCGAACTGAGACCGGTTTTAAGGATTCGCTCCACCTTGCGGTGTGGCTGCCCTCTGTACCGGCCATTGTAGCACGTGTGTAGCCCAGGACGTAAGGGCCGTGATGATTTGACGTCATCCCCACCTTCCTCGCGGTTTGCACCGGCAGTCCCGTTAGAGTTCCCATCATTACATGCTGGCAACTAACGGCAGGGGTTGCGCTCGTTATAGGACTTAACCTGACACCTCACGGCACGAGCTGACGACAACCATGCAGCACCTTGTAATCTGCCCGAAGGAGGGGGTGTTTCCACCCCTGTCAGACTACATTTAAGCCCTGGTAAGGTTCCTCGCGTATCATCGAATTAAACCACATGCTCCACCGCTTGTGCGGGCCCCCGTCAATTCCTTTGAGTTTCATTCTTGCGAACGTACTCCCCAGGTGGGATACTTATCACTTTCGCTTGGCCACCCAGTCCGAAGACCGGACAGCTAGTATCCATCGTTTACGGCGTGGACTACCAGGGTATCTAATCCTGTTCGCTCCCCACGCTTTCGTCCCTCAGCGTCAATACGTTGTTAGTGATCTGCCTTCGCAATCGGTATTCTGAGCAATCTCTAAGCATTTCACCGCTACACTGCTCATTCTAACCACTTCACAACGATTCAAGACAACCAGTTTCAAAGGCAGTTCTACGGTTGAGCCGCAGACTTTCACCTCTGACTTAATTGCCCGCCTACGGACCCTTTAAACCCAATGATTCCGGATAACGCTTGCATCCTCCGTATTACCGCGGCTGCTGGCACGGAGTTAGCCGATGCTTATTCTTACGGTACCGTCAAGTCCCCACACGTGGGGGTGTTTCTTCCCGTACAAAAGCAGTTTACAACCCATAGGGCAGTCTTCCTGCACGCGGCATGGCTGGATCAGGCTTTCGCCCATTGTCCAATATTCCTCACTGCTGCCTCCCGTAGGAGTCTGGTCCGTGTCTCAGTACCAGTGTGGGGGATCCCCCTCTCAGGGCCCCTACCCATCGTTGTCTTGGTAAGCCGTTACCTCACCAACTAACTAATGGGACGCATGCTCATCTTGTACCGATAAATCTTTAATTATTAAGTAATGCTACAAAATAATACCATGGGGCATTAATCCAAGTTTCCCTGGGCTATTCCCCTGTACAAGGTAGATTGCATACGCGTTACGCACCCGTGCGCCGGTCTCTATGGTGCAAGCACCATATACCCCTCGACTTGCATGTGTTAGGCCTGCCGCTAGCGTTCATCCTGAGCCAGGATCAAACTCTTCATCGTAGAATTGTAAAAAAATTCATGCCAATAAAGATGTTCTTCAAAGGTTATATCTCAGGTGTTTTTGTGTTTGTTTGTTTCATTCATTGTCTCAGTTAAAAACGAAGACAAATGATGAACGCGCTGTCAATTATTATTCTCAATATATCAATGAACTTTTCTTGTGAGATGGCGCGGAATTGAACCGCAAAAATTTCCATTACATCTCTTGTTCTTAACACTTAATTTTCGTTAAGCGGCTGCAAATATAGAACTAAAAATCTACACTACAACTTTATTTGTAAAAAAAAATTAGAACTTTTTTTCGCTCGATTTTGAGCCCTTCAAAACTAGAGGGATTTCTCTTTCAAAGCGGAGGCAAAGATAAATGTAATTTCGAGATTCACAAACAAAAATATTCTGTTTTTAATGGACCAAAAGCCCTTGCTGAGTCAAGAGTCTCAGGACGATTGACTTAGGTAAATAATGGCCCTAAAAATTACTTTATACCTATATATATGTATGTCAGCATCAATTGAAGGTCCATTGAGTGCATTAAGGGGTCAATAAGTTGGGTCAAACCCATTTACCATAGGGGTAAATTTGAAATGAATCGGACTATTGGATAAAGGGATTATGAATCATATCTTTGCCCGACAAAATCACCGCAATGATTGCAATAACTTTACCAGACGGCAGCGTCAAGCAATTTCCCAAGGGCAGTACACCAATGGATGTGGCCCGCAGCATCAGCGAGGGGCTGGCACGAAATGTCATTTCAGCCACTTTTGAAGATCGGGCAGTAGAGAGCGTCACACCGCTCAATGAAGATGGTGCGCTGACCCTGCACACATGGCGCGACGAGGCTGGTAAAAAAGCATTTTGGCATTCTTCGGCGCACATCCTGGCTCAAGCACTCGAATCGCTTTATCCTGGTGTTAAGTTATGGGTCGGCCCAGCCATCGAACGCGGATTTTACTACGACGTTGATTTAGGACAGCACAGCATTTCTGAAAAGGACTTCAAGACCATCGAAGACAAAATGCTCGAAATCGCGCGTGGCAAACACGAATTCAAGATGCGCATGGTGAGCAAAGAAGACGCTCTGGCGCATTACCGAGAAAAAAATGAATACAAAGTCGATCTGATCTCCGACTTAGAAGACGGAACCATCAGCTTTTGCGATCACGATAGCTTTACCGATTTGTGTCGCGGGGGCCATATCCCAAACACGGGACTGGTGAAAGCCGTTAAAATATTGAGCGTTGCAGGCGCCTATTACAAAGGAGATGAAAACAACAAGCAATTAACCCGTGTTTACGGCATCAGTTTTCCCAAGCAAAAGGAGCTGACCGAATACCTGACCCTATTGGAGGAGGCCAAAAAAAGAGATCATCGCAAACTGGGTAAAGCGCTTGAACTTTTTACCTTTTCTCAAAAAGTCGGTCAAGGTCTTCCACTTTGGATGCCAAAAGGCGCCGCCTTACGCGAGCGATTGGAGAACTTTTTAAAAGCGGCACAGAAGAAGGCCGGTTATGAAATGGTGGTCTCTCCACACATTGGAAACAAAGAGCTATACATCACCTCAGGACATTACGCCAAATATGGTGCGGATAGTTTTCAAGCCATTAAAACCCCCAATGAGGGCGAGGAATTCATGCTCAAACCCATGAATTGTCCACACCATTGCGAAATGTACAACAGCAAACCTTGGTCTTACAAAGATCTACCCAAACGTTTTGCTGAATTTGGTACCGTTTATCGCTATGAACAAAGCGGTGAACTGCACGGGCTGACTCGGGTTAGAGGATTCACACAGGACGATGCCCATATTTTTTGTACGCCAGATCAACTGGACGAGGAATTCATGAACGTCATTGATTTGGTTCTATACGTCTTTGGTTCACTTGGATTTGACAATTTCACGACTCAAGTTTCAATACGGGACCCGAAAAAACCAGAAAAATACATCGGCAGTCTTGACAATTGGGACAAAGCAGAAGCCGCCATTATCAGTGCGGCACAAGCCAAAGGCCTAGATTATGTCATCGAAGAGGGAGAAGCAGCCTTTTATGGACCTAAGTTAGATTTCATGGTAAAAGATGCTCTGGGACGCAGTTGGCAGTTGGGGACCATACAGGTCGATTACAACTTGCCGGAGCGATTTGACTTGACGTATAAAGGCAGCGACAACGAACACCACAGACCGGTCATGATTCACCGAGCCCCTTTTGGCAGTATGGAGCGCTTTATTGCCATCCTGCTTGAGCATACTGGTGGTAACTTCCCGCTGTGGCTTATGCCCGAGCAAGTCAGCATTTTGTCCCTCAGTGAGAAATACGAAAAATACGCTCAAAAAGTTTTAAATTTGCTTGAAAATGACGACATTCGCGCCCTTATCGACAGTCGCAATGAGACCATCGGTAAGAAAATTCGTGAGTCAGAAATGAACAAAATACCGTTCATGCTGATCGTCGGAGAGCAAGAAGAATTAGAAAATTCAGTTGCAGTAAGACAGCACGGAGTGGGTGATTTAGGCTCGATGAAAATAGACGAATTCATCGCGTTAATCAAGCAAGCCGTGAGTCAAGAAGTAAAGGTATTTAAAGAAGTTTAATTAAAATAGTAAAGCCATAGCAATACGTCGCAAAAGAAGTAGAGGTCCTGCTCGGATTATCAAAGAAGACCAACACCGAATCAACGGTAAAATTCGCGCTCAAGAGGTGCGTTTGGTCGGGGATAATGTCGAGGTTGCAGTTTACCCGCTAAAACAGGCCTTGAGCATCGCCGAAGACCTCGGTTTTGATCTCGTTGAAATTTCACCCAATGCTGAGCCACCCGTGTGCAAGGTAATGGACTACAAGAAGTTTGTATACGAACAAAAGAAACGAGAAAAAGCCCTGAAAGCTAAGGCAACCAAGGTCGTCATTAAGGAGATTCGCTTTGGACCCAACACCGACGATCACGACTATGCGTTTAAGAAAAAACACGGAGAGAAGTTTTTAAAAGAAGGCGCAAAGCTCAAGGCGTACGTCTTTTTTAAAGGACGCTCCATCATCTACAAGGACCAAGGGGAGATTCTGCTGTTGCGTTTGGCCCAGGAACTTGAAGAATTTGGCAAAGTAGAACAAATGCCAAAACTTGAAGGCAAGCGAATGACCATGTTCATCGCGCCAAAGAAAAGTAAATAAAAAGCGAAATAGTTAAAATCTAGGAAACGATGCCTAAACAAAAAACAAAATCCAGTGCCAAAAAGCGTTTTAAGCTTACCGGTACGGGTAAAATCAAGAGAAAGCATGCGTTTAAGAGTCACATCTTAACCAAGAAGTCTAAAAAACGCAAGCTCGCCCTCACGCACGACACCGTAGTGGATAAAAGCGATGAGAGCAACGTCAAACAAATGCTTCGCATGAAGTAATAAGACGTCAGGTTAAATTAATTAAAAACCATGGAGTCAGGCTTTAAAAGTGTTCACAATGAACCGCCTGCTACAAAAAACTAAACGTTATGCCAAGATCAGTAAACTCAGTCGCCAAAAGAGCACGGCGCAAAAAAGTGCTCAAGCAAGCTAAAGGATATTTCGGACGTCGTAAAAACGTATGGACGGTTGCCAAGAATGCTGTGGAAAAAGCAATGCAGTATGCCTACAGAGACCGTCGAGCCAAGAAACGCACGTTTCGCGCCCTTTGGATTACAAGGATTAACGCAGGGGCACGCCTACACGGAATGTCTTACTCACAATTTATGGGCAAATTAAAAGCCAATAACATTGAGTTAAACCGTAAAGTATTGGCGGACCTTGCCATGAATCATCCAGAGGCTTTCGCCGCAATTGTGGATAAAGTAAAATAAAGCCCTCGGGCGATAACCCAACTCATTTCGCTTAAAACGCCTCCCATTTGGGGGGCGTTTTTTTTTAGGTCTTTTGCTTTTTCTTTTTGGCAGCCGGGAAAAGAATATTGTTCAGGATAAGCCGATAGCCCGGAGAATTAGGATGTAAGGCCAATTCAGTTTTGGGATCCCCTACCCGATGTTGGTAATCTTCTGGGTCATGACCACCGTAAAAGGTAAAAAAGCCCTTTCCTCTAATGCCGTGAATGTATCTGGCCTCGCCATTGACTTGATTGCGTCCCATGATCAGCACATTGGGTTTTACTGTGGCGGGATCAAAAGCGGTGGTTTGCCCCATAAAGCCTTTAACCAGAGCAGTGTGGTTTTGCACCAACATACACGGAATTGGGTCCCATTTAGCGCTAAAATCCATGAGCGAGAAATAATCTTTTTCTCGGTCAACCTTTCTCTTTGCCGTCATATCGATGCTCGAAAACTCGTAAACCATTGGATCCCGCTCTAACATAAAATCGGCAAAGGCAAAACTTTCATTAAAATTCAAGCTGGCCTGATAGTTCGGATCACTGGGGTCACCGTCAAACATGGGTTCGCAGATGTCGACTTGATGGGCCGCTAAGGCAATATCAAAACTATCCGTAGCACTGCACATGGCAAACATAAAACCGCCCCCGATGACATAATCTCTGATCTTTTGAGCGACCGCGCGTTTGGCTAGAGATACCTTTGAATATCCTAAAGAAGCTGCCAAAGCTTCTGCATCCTTTTTTTGATTTAAATACCATGGCGCCATCCGATACGCCCGATAAAACTTGCCGTATTGACCCGTAAAATCCTCATGATGCAGGTGTAACCAATCGTAGAGCAATAATTCATCAGCCAAAACTTGTGTGTCGTAAATGGTGGTGAATGGGATTTCGGCATAGGTCAAAACCATGGTGACGGCATCGTCCCAGGGCTGCATACCCTCAGGAGCATAAACAGCCACCTTTGGGGCTTTTTCAAGCAAAACGGCCTCCATATTCTGGGAAGGACTGCTGATGGCATTTAATATTTGATTGGCCTGTTGATCGCTGATTAGTTCAAAATCAACCCCGCGGATGCGGCACTCCTTGCGCAAGGCCTCAAAATCTGGCATCAAAAAGGCACCACCGCGGTAGTTTAACAACCACTGAGTCTTGACGTCTTGAGCCAAAACCCAATAAGTAATGCCATAGGCTTTAAGGTGCTGCGCCTGATCATCAGGCCCCATAGGGATCAAGAGGTAGCCGGCATGAAGTTTCATACAAGCACATAATAATAGTAGCAATACAAACAGCAGCTTCATGGGTTGAATTTACGAATTTCACCCCACAGATTTACCTGTGTGCTCAGAGATCAATCTCAAAATGGGATATCGTCATTGGGCCCCTCTGGACCATCATTTAAGGCACTACCAAACGCCTCATCTGCAGAAGGATACTCAGAGGGTTTATAGGTATCGTCATTGGCAGCGTCATTCATTCTGGAATGAATTTCTGTGGGATAATCAAACAATTCCAAATTCTCAAAACGCCCCAGATGGCTCACAAATTTTAATCTAATTTCATCCAAGCCACCGTTTCTGTGCTTGGCCACGATGAATTCAGCCTGTCCCTCGGTGGGTGAACGCTCCTCATCGTCCCATTCGTCTATTTTGTAATATTCCGGACGATAGATAAAGGAAACGATGTCTGCATCCTGTTCGATGGCCCCTGATTCCCTGAGGTCACTCAAAATAGGTCGTTTACTCCCACCCCTAGTTTCCACAGCACGGGATAACTGGGACAGGGCAATTACTGGCACGTCGAGTTCTTTGGCTAAGGCCTTTAAATTTCGTGAGATGGTCGAAATTTCTTGTTCGCGGTTTCCGCCTTTTTGAGATCCTCCCGCGGTCATTAACTGAAGGTAGTCGACCATAATGAGCTTAATGCCATGCTGCGAAGCCAAGCGTCGTGCTTTTGCCCGTAAATCGAAAATCGATAGCGCTGGTGTGTCATCGATATATAAAGGCGCCTTTTCGAGACTTTTAACCTTTACGTTGAGTTGCTCCCATTCGTGCTTCTCGAGCTTACCGGTTCTGAGTTTCTCAGAAGATAAACCTGTTTCAGAGGAAATCAATCGAGTGATCAACTGTACCGAACTCATCTCAAGGGAGAAAAATGCCACTGGGATTTCATGTTCTACGGCAATGTTTCTGGCCATAGAAAGGGTCAGAGCGGTTTTACCCATACCAGGACGTGCTGCAATGATTATCAAATCACTGGGTTGCCAACCAGAGGTGAGCTTATCCACACGCGAAAAGCCTGACGGAATTCCAGAGAGTCCCTCGCGATTTGCAATTTCTTCAATGCGTTTTTTGGCCTGAATGACCAAATTTTGCGCGGTTTCGGAACTTCGTTTTAAATTTCCTTGGGTAACCTCATATAGCTTGGACTCGGCGTTATCCAAAAGATCAAAAACATCGGTACCTTCATCATAGGCCTCTTCGATAATGGCACTTGAAATCTTAATCAAACTCCGCTGAATGTATTTTTGCAATATGATTCGGGCGTGAAATTCAATGTGCGCCGATGAGGAGACTTTTTGGGTCAGTTGAATGAGGTAAAATTCACCACCTACTCGATCCAGCCGCTTCACCTTCTTGAGTTCTGCAGAAACGGTTAATAAGTCTACAGGTTGACTGGACTGAAATAAATTGACTACCGCTTCAAAAATGAATTGATGGGCTTCTTTGTAGAATACATCTGGATTCAAGATGTCGATGACTTCATCGACTCCTTTTTTATCAATCATCATGGCTCCCAATACAACTTCCTCTAAATCAACCGCTTGGGGAGGTAATTTACCTTTCTCTAATGCGATGACCTGCCCTACTCGGGTGGGAAACGAAGATGATTTGGTTAGTGGTTCCATGAACAACGAAAATAAACAATTGCTGTTTTTTCCTCCCG
>Ga0213858_10001608_pt1 | contig 10819 bp, 7 predicted proteins | sample PICome_FD_160122 | JGI IMG/M metagenome (GOLD analysis project Ga0213858, IMG submission 160122) | Coastal seawater microbial communities near Pivers Island, North Carolina, United States - PICO245 | ecosystem: Environmental > Aquatic > Marine > Coastal | place: USA: North Carolina | collected... | reverse complement strand
GAAATTGGAGGTGGCTCAATTAGAATTCACGATAAGAAAACTCAAGCATTAATGTTTGATTACCTTGGATTTAGTGACGATGAGGCTAAAGAACAATTTGGTTTTTTAATGAATGCTTTTGAGTATGGTGCGCCTCCTCATGGAGGTATTGCTTTTGGTTTAGACAGATTGGTGTCGATAATGGGTGGTCAAGAAACAATCAGAGATTTTATAGCTTTCCCAAAAAATAATAGCGGCAGAGATGTAATGATAGACGCTCCATCATCTATCGATAACGACCAGCTTAATGAATTAGGTTTGAAACTAAAACCCTAATATTGTTAATGAAATACTTAATTTGGATATTATTCATCACATGTACAGTTCTAATTTTTTTAGGCCTTGCAATTCCCGATTCAGATACTATTGATCAAACAATAAAAGCAAAGGAAATTGAACTTTCAAATAAGTTAATTGGTTTTGGTGTGTTAGGAATGTTCTTTTTAGTATTTCCATTATTTTCTTACTACCGTTGGAAAGACAAAAAGATGTCTGATTATGTCCTAAACAAAGAAAATTTAGATAAAATGAAAGAGTATAATAATTAATTAAGATTTCTTTTTTCAATAAAAAATCTTTTTAATAACGATGAAGCTTGGTCTTCTAAAATACCCCCTTTAATTTTAGTTTTTGGATGTAACTTATTGTTTAAACTTATGCATCCACGCTCCGGATCGGAAGCGCCATAAACAACATTCGAAATTTGACTCCAAAACAAAGCTCCTCCACACATTTGACATGGTTCGAGTGTAACATATAAGGTGCAATTATGTAAGTATTTTCCACCAAGAAAATTAGATGCAGAAGTAATAGCTTGCATCTCAGCATGTGCGGTTACATCATTCAATAGTTCAGTTAAATTATGCGCACGAGCAATAATTTTATTGTCCACAACTATGACTGCTCCTACAGGAACCTCTCCTTTTTCAAAGGCTTGTTCGGCTTCAAGCAAAGCCTTTTTCATAAAATATTCGTCGCTAAATTCCATATTCATTATGCCAAAAATACAACTTCAATACTGTATTTTTGTGCTGTGCATAAAAAATTAATTGACAATATAATTACTCCTAGAGACTTACGTCTTTTAAGTAGAGAAGATCTTAGCTTAATTGCTAACGAACTGCGTGAAGAAATCATTAAGGTTGTGTCTTCCAAAGAAGGGCACCTTGGCGCAAGTCTTGGAGTTGTTGAACTTACAATTGCACTACATTATGTTTTTAATACTCCTGATGATTTAATAGTTTGGGATGTAGGCCACCAAGCCTATAGTCATAAAATCCTAACAGGAAGAAAAGATAAGTTTAGTTCAAATAGACAGTTGGGCGGAATAAGTGGCTTCCCTAAAAGAAGTGAAAGCATATATGATACTTTTGGAACTGGCCATGCTTCCACATCCATTTCAGCTGCTTTAGGTATGGCAATAGCAAGTAACTTAAATGGCTTAGACAAACATCATATTGCTGTTATAGGCGATGCTTCAATTGCTGGAGGTATGGCATTTGAAGGTCTTAACCATGCTGGAATAACAGATGCTAATTTACTAGTAATTCTAAACGACAATGCAATAGGTATTGATCCTAGTGTTGGCGCCTTGAAAGAATATTTGAATAATTCTAAAGCAAAGAATCATTCAACAAACAGCTTCTTTGAAGCTTTGAATTTTAATTTTTTTGGTCCTATTGACGGCAATGATGTTTATACTTTAGTCAATGAATTAGAAAAAATTAAAGCCATAAAAGGACCAAAGCTTCTGCACATTAAAACAGTAAAAGGAAAAGGCTTGATTCAAGCTGAAAAAAATCAAGTTAAATATCATGCCCCTGGAAAATTTGATGCTAAAACTGGCGAATTATTTGCGGTGAAAAATGAAAATAAGCCAAGAAAATTTCAACATATTTTTGGAATGACTTTAGTTGAATTAGCTAAAAAAAACACTAAAATTATTGGAATAACTCCAGCCATGCCTACAGGGAGTTCTATGAAATACATGATTGAAAAATTTCCTGAAAGAGCATTTGATGTTGGAATTGCTGAGCAACATGCTGTTACTTTCGCAGCCGGATTAGCAACTCAAGGATTTACTCCGTTTTGCGCTATCTATTCAACATTTTTACAACGTTCATATGATCAAGTCATTCATGATGTTGCTTTGCAAAAACTGCCTGTAGTATTTTGTTTAGACCGCGCAGGGTTAGTTGGACAAGACGGAGCCACTCACCATGGAGTTTTCGATATTGCATACTTAAGGTGTGTTCCAAATATGATTATCGCAGCACCTCGAAATGAAATTGAGTTGCGTAATATCATGTATACAGCACAAAAAGAATTAAAATCCACAATAGCAATTAGATATCCTAGGGGTCGTGTAAACTCAACTCATTGGGAAACCCCTTTTGAAGAGATTACAATTGGTACAGCAAAGCAATTAAAAGTCGGGGAGAATATTGCTGTTTTAAGCTTAGGCTCAATTGCTAAAAATATTGAATTAGCAATTAAAGAATTACCTTTTTCTCATTATGACATGCGATTTGCAAAACCTATAGATGAAAAACTCTTAATTCGAATTTTTGAAAAATATGATAAAATTGTCACAGTTGAAGACGGAACAATAATAGGTGGTTTTGGAAGTGCAATTTTAGAATTTGCAGCCCGTAAAGGGTTTAACAATAAAGTCTACATTAAGGGAATTCCTGATCAATTTATTGAGCATGGAACTGTAGAGGAGTTGCAAAAAGAAGTTGGCTTGGATCCAGAAAGCTTAAAGAAATTTATATCCAGTCTATAGTTTAAAATTCTAGCCCTTTTATCTTTCTATAGATTAAAATAGCATTACTGTCAGAATATGATGCAACTAAAGAGCAGACTGCCATCATTCTGTTATATAGTTTATCATTTTTATAATCCAATTCAGAATCAAATAGTTTTAAAATGAGTTTGTCATAGTGACTACCAGTCCCATGATAACAATTATTGACAGCATTAGAAAATCTAAATAAAAGTTCATTTATAACTTCAAATCCCGAAAGCTCTTTGTCAATAACTTCATCTGAATTATACACTTTGTCAATACTTAATTTAATAATATCATCCATTTGAGCTTTGTATCTGCTCTTTTCCAAAAGAGAAACACCAAAACTTCCATCTAAAATTGAGGCCTCATTTTCAATGAATAAACTCACAGCGTCGTCAATTAAAGTCCCTATGGCCAATGCTCTTAAATAACTCACGCGGGCCTTTTTATTAGTAAGCGAATTATATTTATCAGTTTGAATATTATCTTTAACCAACTTAATTAAGTATTCAAGAGCATAATCCTCCTCAATTAGACCTAAATTAATACCGTCTTCAAAATCAATAATAGTATAACAAATATCATCTGCCGCCTCAACTAAATATGCAAGTGGGTGTCTAGAATATAAGGTTTCGGGTGAATCTTCTAATTTCAATAACCCTAATTCCTTGGCCAATAAAGAGAATGTTTCTGATTCACTTTGAAAAAAACCATATTTTTTAAAAGCAATATGTGAATTAGGTTTGGTAGGTAAAGACCCCTTAGGATATTTTGTAAAAGCCCCTAGAGTTGCATAGCTCAAACGAAGTCCACCTGGTCTTCCTATAATGTCTTGAGTTAATATTTTAAAACCATTTGCATTACCTTCAAAATCACATAAATCTTGGTATTGTTTTGGAGTAAGTTCAGATTTATAGTTTTTACCCGATCCATTTTTAAAAAAATGACCAATAGCCTTTTCTCCAGAATGGCCAAATGGAGGGTTTCCAATATCATGAGCTAATGCGGCAGCCGCTACGATGGAACCAAAATCATTTGCCTTGTATCCGTGAATAGTCTCTAGAGAAGGATACTTTTCTAAAATTTTCACCCCTACTTTCCTGCCTAATGAACGAGCCACAACACTTACTTCTAAACTGTGGGTTAATCTTGTATGTACAAAATCTGTGGATGAAAGTGGAATCACTTGAGTTTTATCTTGAAGACTTCTAAACTCAGGAGAAAAAATAATTCTATCATAATCTACATCAAAGCCGAGTCGCGTCTCATCTTGTTCATTTCTTAGACGCTTACTTGAATCGCCTTGTCTTCTAAGGGATAACAATTGCTCCCAATTCATAGATTTATTCATTCGTGCAAGTTAATAATTTCTAATGTTAAGTTAATGTTTATTATTTCTTGAATTTAATAACAATTGCATAATAGTATCATAAAACTTAATTAAATAAAAGAAGTGCCTTTTGATAATAATTTTGTAAAAAAATTTATATCAATCAAAAATGAAAAATCAAACATTATTACTTTTTTTATTATCACTATTAATTAATAGTTGTTTACAAGACGATGCTGGTTCAGCTCCAATTATTGGAGGTGGCTCAGATGAGGTATGTACAATCAATAAATCAGGGTTTATTGAATCTGATGAATTATGGGAAAAAGAATGTATTTACGTTCTTAATAATAAAGTTGTAGTTCCTAGCGGTGTTACATTAACTATTGAAGCTGGAACAATAATTAAAGGTACTTCAGGAACTGGATCATTAGCTTCTGCACTTATCATTGCTCAAGGAGGAAAAATCATAGCTGCTGGTTCTGCATCTGAACAAATTGTCTTTACATCTACTGCTGACAATATAACAGTTGGCGAGTCATATGGTTCAAATTTGGATCAAAATAACAGAGGATTATGGGGAGGTTTAATTGTACTTGGATATGCGCCTTCTTCTTTTGCTGGTGATGTAGATGCACTTCAAATTGAGGGTATTCCTGCTGAAGACTCTTGGGGTTTATATGGTGGAAATGACCCTAATGACAATTCAGGTATTCTTAAATATATATCAATTCGTCACGGTGGAGCTCTTATTGGTGAAGGAAATGAGATTAATGGATTAACTCTTGGTGGAGTTGGTGCAGGAACTGAAATTGACAATATAGAAGTTGTAGGAAATGTTGATGACGGAATTGAATTCTTTGGAGGAACAGTTGATGCTTCAAATCTATTAGTTTGGGCCCAAGGTGATGATGCGATTGATATAGATCAAGCATATTCAGGAACTATCGATAATGTGGTAGTACACTTAGGTGATATATCAGATCATGCATTTGAAATAGATGGCCCAGAAGGTTCATTAAATGGATCTTTTATCCTACAAAATGCTTCAATTTTTGGAAATGGAATTACTGAAAATGGTGAGTATGCCGATTACAGAAGTAATGCTATGGGATCAACATCGGGAGTTTTTGCTAGTGGTTTTCCTGAAGGCAAAGACGTGGAATTAGATAATGACGGTGTTGCAACTAATTACAATTCTGGAGCACTTACTTTTGGAGCATGGGACATTGTTCTTCCAGCTGGAGTATCAGATGTAACTTCTGTTTTTGTAAATAAAGCAAATAGTGTTTCTGTTTCTGGATTTGGATCAACTGCTACAGCTGTTAGTGCTCAAGGATCTAACGGTGCAGATACTAGTGCCTTTAATTGGACATTTTCAAATATAAAAGCTGGTTTGGGATACTAGTAAATAAATAAATAATAATAATCAAACAATCATTCATTTTTTTGAATGATTGTTTTTGTAATTAAAAATCATATGTATAAAAAATTAAGCCCAATTAAATTATTAGCGCTGATATTGTTTACAATTTTTAATGTAAATGGTCAAACTGGTAAAATAGCCGGTACTATAATGGATGGAGAATTTAATGAACCAATGGCATTTGCAAATGTGTTAATTAAAAATACAACCAAAGGAACAACCTCTGATTTTGATGGTAAATACTTTATTGATGTGGAAGCTGGAAATTATACTCTTGTCTTTTCATATATAGGTTATCAGACCATTGAAATTTCTGATGTTGTTGTAAAAAGTGATGATGAGGTCATTGTTGATGTAACTCTAAATACTAATTCTTTGGAAACAGTTGTAATTACCACAACGGTTAGAAAAAATACTGAATCTGCAATATTAGACCTTCAAAAAAAGTCTATCACTTTACTGGACGGATTATCAGCACAAAGTATCAAAAGTAGTGGAGCAAGCAATATTGCCAGCGCTGTGAAAAATGTCCCAGGAGTTTCAATTCAAGGTGGTAAATATGTTTATGTAAGAGGATTAGGTGATCGTTACACAAAATCTATATTAAACGGTGTTGATATTCCAGGACTAGATCCTGATAGAAATACAATCCAAATGGATATTTTTCCAACTAATATTTTAGATAATATTATTGTTGTTAAATCAGCAGCCGCAGAATATCCTGCAGATTTTACAGGAGGGGTAATTGATATTGTTACAAAAGATTTCCCAACTAAAGCAAATTATACCATTTCAACTGGCTTTGGATACAATCCGGACATGCATTTTAATGATAATTACCTTAATTACTCAGGAAGTAACACAGATTTTTTAGGTTTTGACGACGGAATGAGAAATATACCTGTCAATAGATACCAAGTTATCCCTGGAACATTTGACAATTCAACTGTTTTATCAAATATGACAAATGTTTTTAACAAAGAATTGATGGCCAAACAAGCTAACAGTGGGGCTAACTTTAACTTTGGGTTTACTGCTGGAAATCAATTCGATGTTGGTGACGATAAACTAGGTTATCAATTATCATTTTCTTACAAAAACAAGACTCAATTTTATGATGATCGTTTTGATGGAACTTACATGAGAGATCAAAATAACTCTTCTGTTAATGAACTTGTAGGAACAAGAACATCTGAGGGAGTTGAAGGTAAAAATACAGTTCTTTTGAGTTCCTTAGCGGGGATAGTGTATAAGAGAGATAATTCAAAATACAAGGTCAATTTTCTTCATATTCAAAATGGAGAAAGTTCAGCAGGTTTATACGATCAGCAGATTGCACAAGCTGCTGGAGGTAGTGGTTTTGAACCAATAAAAAAAGATGCACTTTTATATACTGAACGCTCAATAACAAACTTACTTTTTGAAGGTAATCACTCATTTGACGATGCAAACTGGAAACTTAATTGGAAAGTATCTCCAACCTTGTCAAGAGTATATGATAAAGATCACAGAATCACTCCGCTTCAACAAAGTCAAAATGGAAATTACTTTATAAGTCCAAGTGCTGCGAGTAGACCAATTAGAATTTGGAGAAACTTACAAGAAATCAGTTTAGTTGCGAAAGTTGACGCTGTAAGAAAGTATAATTTTATGGATCGTCCAGCAAAAGCAAAATTTGGTTTTAATCAAACTGTTAAACAAAGAGACTTTTCAATTGATGATTTTCAATTTGAAATTTCAGGTCAAAATATTGTTGCAGACGGAAATGCAGATAATTTACTTCTTTCTGAAAATATATGGACACCTCAAACAGATCAAGGCTCCCATTTAGTATGGGGAGATTTATATGAGCCAGCCAATACATTTGATGCAACTCAAAATATTAGCGCGGGTTATTTATCTAATGAATTTAGCGTTAGTGAAAAACTAAAAGCTGTAGTCGGATTAAGAGCGGAACTATTTTCTGCAATTTACACTGGTCAAAATCAAGCTGCTACAGAAATATTTGTTGACGAGAAAATAATTGATAAATTAGATCTGTTCCCCTCAGCAAATTTTATTTACAGTCTAAACGATAATAGTAATTTAAGAGTTTCTTATTCTAGAACAACTGCTAGACCATCATTTAAAGAAGCCTCTAAGAGTCAAATATTTGATCCTATTACAAATCGACTCTTTATTGGTAATATTGATCTAGAGCCTTCTTACATTAATAATTTCGATATTCGAACTGAATTTTTTGGAGAAAATAGCGAGATGTTTGCAATAAGTGGTTTTTATAAAGATTTTAAAGATCCAATAGAACTAACTTTCTATGAATCTGCACCAGATCAATTAACGCCAAGAAATTTGGGTAACGCATCTGTTTTTGGTATTGAATTTGAATTTAGAAAATCTCTTGGATTTTTATTAAACAGTTTAGAAAATTTAAAGTTTAATATCAATGCTTCTTATATAGAATCTGATCTAACAATGTTTGAGGATGAATATAATCGAAGGGTTAATGCAGCAAGAGACGGAGAGTCAATTGAGAAGTCACGTGAACTTCAAGGTCAGTCGCCATATTTGATTAATGCAGGATTAAATTACTCGGATTCAGAAATTGGATTACAGACAGGTCTATTTTTTAACGTTCAAGGAGAAACATTAGAAGTGGTTGGTACTGGTATAGTTCCTGATGTATATACAGTCCCTTTTAACAGTTTAAATTTTACTTTTAACAAGAAACTTGGTGAAGAAAAAAAATCAACAGTCGACATTAAGGTTTCTAACATATTAAACAGTAAGCGAAAAAGCGTGTACCAATCTTACAAAGCTTCAGATAAAACGTTTACTCAATTTAATCCAGGTACGGAATTTTCAATTGGTTACAGTTATAATTTTTAATAATCCAGTAGAATAAAAATAAAAAAAGCTCCAAATGGAGCTTTTTTTATTTTGTGCTTAAAGCAATATCGGATTTTTGTTCCCATTCATTAATGTTAACAATTTTAGAATCTATAAAATACACTTCTTTTAGTGAACTTTGATTCCAAAACATCCATTGACCAGTTTTTTCGCCGTTAGAATAGTAACCTTGAGATAATTTATTACCATCAAAATCATAACTAATCCATAGGCCTTCTAATTGTCCTTTCTTATTGAAAAACCCTTTTTGGTGAATGTTGCCATTATCATGGAAATAAGTGGCAGATACCAATTCTCCAATATTTTTTATTACGGGATCAATATTATTTTCTGCATGAGATGAAATTCCAAATGCTAGGAAAAATGCTATTATAGAATACTTCATAATAAATTTATTTAGAATTAATATGATTCAAAGATAATTAAAATTAACAATAAATCAACTATTTGTTTACATTAATTTAACATTAGAGCTATAAATTACTGTAAATGAGTCAGTTATGATTTTTATACAGAAAAATATCTATATTACCTGTAAAAAGAAAATAAAGCAAGTAATTCTCTATACTGATAACATTTAGTTAACATTTGAATAATAATATTAAGTGATATTTGTTATGTTCAAATTTGATTAAATGGAGGATATTTATCTGTACATGTTGTTTGGGTTGGCGCTTTTAGCAGTAATTGACTTAATTGTCGGAGTTAGCAACGATGCTGTAAATTTCCTCAACTCGGCTTTGGGATCTAAAGCAATTTCATTTAAAACCATAATGATTGTAGCTAGTGTAGGTGTAGCTGTTGGGGCTATATTTTCTAGTGGAATGATGGAAGTTGCAAGAAAAGGAATATTTAATCCTGGAGAATTTATGTTTGATGAAATTATGGTCATATTCATGGCTGTAATGATAACTGATATAATCCTTTTAGATTTTTTTAATTCTATTGGGCTGCCTACTTCCACCACCGTTTCAATTGTCTTTGAGCTACTTGGTGCAGCCGTAGCAATTGCAATTTTAAAAGTTTACTCAAGTGGCGATCCGTTGTCTAACCTTTTAAATTTTATTAACACCTCTAAGGCAACAGAAATTATTTTTGGAATTGTTGTATCTGTATTAATTGCATTTACAGTTGGCGGAATTATTCAATGGATTACAAGGTTCTTAATGACATTCAATTTTGAAGATAAGAATAAATGGTATGGAGCCATTTTTAGTGGTATAGCCTTAACAGCTATAACATATTTCATTTTTATCAAAGGGATTAAGGGGACAACATATGCTGATGATAATTTATCACTGCTAAATGGTCTAACTATAAAAGATTTTTTAGAACTTAAAGTAGGTTGGATTATAATTGTCAGCTCAATATTTTGGTCGCTATCGTCGTTTGTTATGATTAAATTTCTAAAAACAAACATTTATAAGTTAATTATTATTGTTGGCACATTTGCCCTAGCACTAGCTTTTGCTGGAAATGATTTAGTAAACTTTATTGGAGTTCCGGTTGCGGCTTATAACTCATATCTAGAATGGTCAATCTCAGGTATTGAAGCTTCTAACTTCCCTATGGATATTTTGGCCACAAAAGTACCAACAAATAACTTTCTTTTACTATGCGCTGGATTAATAATGGTTATGACTTTATGGCTCTCCTCTAAATCAAAGAGTGTTGTTCAAACTTCCATTGATCTATCAAATCAAAATTCAGTGAATGAACGATTTAAACCTAATTTCATTTCGAGAATAATAGTGAGGTATAGTATAAAAACGTCAAACCTTATTTCCAGTTCATGCCCCGATAAATTTAAAAATTTGGTGAATGAACGATTTAATCAATCTAATACATTATTAAATAAAATTGATATTAAAGAGAGACCTGCTTTTGATATGGTGCGTGCAGCTGTTAACTTAATGGTTGCAAGCGTATTAATTTCAATAGCAACCTCAATGAAGCTTCCTCTCTCTACCACATATGTAACTTTTATGGTGGCTATGGGTACATCTTTGGCTGATCGTGCTTGGGGCTCAGAAAGTGCAGTTTACAGAGTAGCTGGTGTTTTAAATGTAATTGCAGGCTGGTTTTTTACAGCCATTGTAGCTTTCACAGCAGCAGCTTTAGTTGCATTTTTAATGAACCTAAATGTCCAAATAATGTTCCCAATATTGCTATTTACAGCAATTGGATTATTAATTAACAGTTCTATCAAATACAGAAATAATAAAATTACTTCAGATAGTTTAAGTCTAAATAGTAATGCTGAAACCAGGTCTGTAAAAGGTGTTATAAGTGAAAGCTCCAAAACAGTTTCCAAAGCACTAAAACG
>Ga0213858_10001606_pt1 | contig 10835 bp, 8 predicted proteins | sample PICome_FD_160122 | JGI IMG/M metagenome (GOLD analysis project Ga0213858, IMG submission 160122) | Coastal seawater microbial communities near Pivers Island, North Carolina, United States - PICO245 | ecosystem: Environmental > Aquatic > Marine > Coastal | place: USA: North Carolina | collected... | reverse complement strand
GATATTCTTTCCATTTTATTCTTGTAGTGGAGACTTACTCGGCTCCCTTACTCTCATTTATTTTGCCAACTCCTTCATAGACGTCAACGAGTAAGCAGTACATTTCCAAGGTAGTTGTTGGGTATAGTTCGAGTTCGAGATCGATCGTCAAGTAAGTCTACTCTTTTTCAATCTTGACGGTAAGTCCTCTCTTCGGTATCAATATAAGCATAGATTCTACGTCGATGTACTCATATAATGATGAATGACCTCACTTACAACTTGTTACCTTATGTGTACTCATAGCAATACAGCCTCTTCAATATCAGGGATAGATTCTACCTCCATGGATATGATGATTGTGCGTAGACGTTTTGAATACGAGGTAGCTGCTCTATAAGGTAAGTGCTCTCTTCAATATCAGCGATAGATTCTACCTCTATGTATATGATGATTGATGTTACACTTCCTACCATTACCACTTTCCTCCTATGTCAAAGTAGCCCTCTATCTGATGACTCCACAATGCTTCCCACAACATGTGGAAAGAATCTCGAGTTCGATATTCTTTCCATTTTATTCTTGGTAAAGTCTTATCTGCTTATGACCCAGGTTGTTTCCGGCAAAGACGTGGAAAGAATCTCGAGTTCGATATTCTTTCCATTTTATTCTTGTAGTGGAGACTTACTCGGCTCCCTTACTCTCATTTATTTTGCCAACTCCTTCATAGACGTCAACGAGTAAGCAGTACATTTCCAAGGTAGTTGTTGGGTATAGTTCGAGTTCGAGATCGATCGTCAAGTAAGTCTACTCTTTTTCAATCTTGACGGTAAGTCCTCTCTTCGGTATCAATATAAGCATAGATTCTACGTCGATGTACTCATATAATGATGAATGACCTCACTTACAACTTGTTACCTTATGTGTACTCATAGCAATACAGCCTCTTCAATATCAGGGATAGATTCTACCTCCATGGATATGATGATTGTGCGTAGACGTTTTGAATACGAGGTAGCTGCTCTATAAGGTAAGTGCTCTCTTCAATATCAGCGATAGATTCTACCTCTATGTATATGATGATTGATGTTACACTTCCTACCATTACCACTTTCCTCCTATGTCAAAGTAGCCCTCTATCTGATGACTCCACAATGCTTCCCACAACATGTGGAAAGAATCTCGAGTTCGATATTCTTTCCATTTTATTCTTGGTAAAGTCTTATCTGCTTATGACCCAGGTTGTTTCCGGCAAAGACGTGGAAAGAATCTCGAGTTCGATATTCTTTCCATTTTATTCTTGGTAAAGTCTTATCTGCTTATGACCCAGGTTGTTTCCGGCAAAGACGTGGAAAGAATCTCGAGTTCGATATTCTTTCCATTTTATTCTTGTAGTGGAGACTTACTCGGCTCCCTTACTCTCATTTATTTTGCCAACTCCTTCATAGACGTCAACGAGTAAGCAGTACATTTCCAAGGTAGTTGTTGGGTATAGCAATCTATTACGATACATCATAGAATATCATCTTACAAACATGGCAAGGACGAAGCAAACGGCACAGAGATCTACTGGTGGAAAAGCCCCACGTAAACATCTTTCTGTTAAGGCTGTACGTAAGGCTGCACCCGTTCCTGGTGGTGTGAGAAAGCCACACCGTTATCGTCCGGGTACTGTTGCACTTCGGGAAATCAGAAGGTATCAAAAATCCACAGAGTTACTAATCCGCAAAGCTCCATTTCAGAGGCTCGTGAGAGAGGTTCTCCAGGATATTGACTCTGACCTACGTTGTCAGTCAACTGCTGTACTTGCTCTTCAAGAAGCTTCCGAAGCATACCTGATTGGTCTTTTTGAGGACACAAACTTGTGTGCGATCCATGCCAAGCGTGTAACCATCATGCCCAAGGACATTCAGTTGGCCCGTCGTATCCGTGGCGAGAGAGCTTGATGTATGGAAAGGTTTTGTTAAGCTAGGTAGTAGTATACCATTGTACACTGGATATCTTTGCTGCACAACAGAATTTGCACGACTATTTGTGCTTGATACCATCGGTTGGTGCTTCTTTATCACAGGCAAAGAAGAGATATCAGTTTCTCTTAGTATGTGTGCAGTGTAATCTACTTCGTACATACATAACTAAACGTAGTTAGTACGGTAAAATGTATTCTGTGGTACTCGTACCTGCCTAACTAGGTGCCGGTACCGGTACATTGTCAAAAAGATCAACATGTCCATGAAATTGTCCAATTCTTTCCAACCAATTTCAACCCTAGAGAGCAGAGTTAGAGAACAGAAACCTCTTTAACGGTGAACATGGATTTCAATATCGAAAGAGGAAAATCTTCGAGAACAAATGATTCGAAGGCAGCATCATTAAACAAAGCCGATCATTCTCGTGCTGTCAAGAGGGCCGCAATCAGACCCAACACACACCGCTCTCCTCGTTATGACAAACATTTAGTATTTGACAGACAACAACGGGTGAAAAAGGAACAATCACTATTCAAAACGTTATGTTCACCAGGTATAGTCACAGCCCCAGCAACTATCAAGGCAAAAGAACGGAGTGTGTTTACATTAGAATTGCCTCCCACTTTGTCTCACAAGGATCATGATCAAAACTATATAATTACCCTAAATGTTTCATCAAATCAAGATGGAAATATCACACAAGCAACAATCGCAAAGGTACGCAAGCACAAGGATGAAAAATCATTCGGTATGTGCTCTATATGCTGGGATAATCACTGTGATACAATATTTTTGCCATGTGGTCATCTCTCCACATGTCATGGTTGTGCATCAAAGACGCTTATCTGTGGAAGGAAGTGTCCAATGTGCCGTGCTACAGTGGCTAATATTAATAAAGTCTTCCATGGTAACAAGCATCAGTATGAAGTGTGAAGATGGTGAGAGGAATGTATAGAGCAGTAAAGATAAAGATGGATGGCGGAAGATATTTGATGCTACAGACAAAGAATAGACGATTAGGGAAATGAACAATAGAATGGAGTATAAATACGGTGACAGGAACGTTAGAGATAGATATATAAGAGATGAGAGAGGCAAGAGAGATAAGGATCGCTGGTTGAAGATGAAGGGTATATGCTATTATAGAGATAGGACAGATAAAACTGGAGATAGTTAATCGAGGACAGAAGTTAGATAGATTTGAATGAATCGTGTGTAAGAAGTCTGGATTAGTTGAATGATGGCTCTACAAAAAGTCCCCCCCCCATGACCCTGGCATGTCGTAAAAGCAGTCAATTTGATCATCATCTTCAAGACCTAGTAACTCAGGTGTATCACTATCACCGACACGCTCCCCATCCAGCATGAAACAAAGTGAACCCTCTTCGATTCCTTTTACTTGTGCATATACATCGAATACCTTTTTCATCTTCGTGATCTTTTTGATCGTGAACATTGTGTCATCCCCAGTTCCATCCTTCACCTTTATTGTGATGTATATATTAACATCACTGTATTTGCTATTGGTGTTTGACATAATATATGATATAACGGGGAGGTACAACACTGTATTTCCTGTGAGTTCGATGGACACTTCAAAAAATGACAAAGTCTGATAATACAAAGATAAACCACACACAAATTTCAATTATCTTGATTAATGTTGGGTATTCTCCACTTCTACCCTTGAGAAAATGTTATGTACTTACTAGTATGTGCTGGACCTTATGTGGTGAGCGAGAGACTAAATATGTCCGGGGGCGTGCCCTTTTGCTACGTGGATCTCCTGTCAGACCGGTAATTAAATTTCTCACAAATCTGAAATCATCTCTGTTGTGAAACTCTGTCAAACTTTTCTTAATTTTGTCCGTTTCGAAGGATCTTTCACAGATAGTACTCAGGTTCTAATCATAATTTAAGAAACATATCTTACTCGCTGCGCTCACGCACCTACACGCAATTATATGCACGAACATGCACTGTTACTGTCGGTGTTGTTGTATACTCACAATATCAAGAATTACACAATAGCATTGTAATAAGGTAACAAAGAAAGGTATCATAGGCGATGGCGGTTTCAGATATAGATATCCATTTGACTGTCCTCCCTCTCCTGTTAAGAGGTGAACAAAGTATATCTACGAATGAACACGTTGGGACGAATATATTAACGCTCCCTACAGACTATACCATAAATTACCCGACATATAAAATTGTCAATTGGATTGGACATCTCTTGGGTATTGGGACAAATTCGTGTAAATTGAATGAGTTTATTGTTAAACAACAACACCTGCATAACACATGCGCACAGTTTAGTGTTTGTGACAATCTTGATATGGATGATGACAATTGTCATGAAATAGATGGATTCTGTATGCATCGCAGGAATGGAGAGAGGGTAGTACTTCCCTTCCCCATCAGAAGCAATAACAGAGAACAGTTTGAGGAATGGTGTGCAGATCATAAAGAAGCTCTACGACTGAACCTCACGGACCCAGCCGAGATTCATTACTTTCGTTCACTTATGGACTTGAAACCTGTCAAACATGATCCAGTTCTTGATGATCAATCAAATCAACTCTACACAACATCGTTGTGGAAAATGTATATAGAGTTGATACACGACTGCGAAGAGAAGTTTAAATTGGGTTTATCTCCAATGAATGACAGCTGCATGATGATAGCATGTTATTACGCAATGACACTTGCTAGTCCCGATATACATGCCAAACGAGAGGTGAAAGCTGGCTCATTGGATACCAATGACTTCCTGTGCTCGCCTGCGTTTGAAGGGATGACTGTCAGCCAAACTGATATATTGAATGGATATCACTCCATGGTAACATCAAAACAGTCGCCAATCAACAAGATTGTACCCTTGCGGGTGTATTCATTGGTTACAAGCGAAACCAAAGATGGACGGGATGCTGTATCATCCTTGCATGAAATATCAAGTATTGTTGTACTTGCATCATCATCACCAACAAGAGTATCTCTTCTTGAAAGGTTGGAGAGCCTTTTTATTGCCATCAATAGTCTCCCTGACAACTGTAATGCTATTGCGGGTGAAGACTGTTCACGAAGTTTCAGTGAGATGCATTGGCTTGTCAAAGGTAGGGATCATAATCTTAGAGCTCCAGACAATATCTTTACAACCAGAGCATTCATTGATCACTTGACTCAAGCAGACTTTTCAAGCTTGAAGACACTCTCCGAATGGACGAAGCGTAATTTCAATGTCAGTCTTCCATGCAAGCCAAACGTAGATAATCTAATCAAGTACGAGCAAGAGTTACAATTATACCCCATTGGACGAACCATTGATCATCGTGAGATGAACTGTTTGTCTATTGGGGTTCCTATCTGGAGGTTGATGTATCATGCAGTGAATAATCATTACTTGGCTCGAGACAATGATTATCGATCGAGTATACCACAGCTTATACAATGCCTGCAAGATTGTTGTGGTACAGTTTGGCATCATAATTTCACTACCGGTATCCACCACAAAGATCCTACGAGTAGGGCCACCATTGCAATCTTGATGATGTATGATGCCGCTCAATGTTTAAATGAACAGCAATTGCTGTTAAAGTGCTTCACGCGTGCTAATGATTCTGACTCCCCTGGTATGTCTTTGAAGGATGAAGTGCTGCTACTAGGTAAGACTCTTTGTTTTTGTTTCTTGTCTCAAATATGCCTGGTCGATTCTAACTCATTGTTCATTGATCACAACTCTCTTTGATAATACAGAAAGGATCTCAATAGTAGTCGATGGGCTGGCTCAGTCAATTGTAGACTTCGAAAGGGCCAATTTGGGTGGAAAAGGCAAAGTTTCAAAAAGGATGCACTTTACGTTTGTTCGTATGCATTTATATGAAATAGTGATGAGAGGTATTGTAACGGGCACCCTGTACCCTCAACAGAAAGGAGAACATGATTATTGTCCATGTCCTGAGCTTCTGTATATCCTCAATTGTTTGGATGATACTAGTGGTGGAAGTACAGATGTAAAGAAGATGGCAGAAGAATACTACCTTGCAGCTGGGGCTGTCCTAGATAACACCGTAGATCCACAATCTATCAGGCAGAGATCTGGTGGCTCGAAGAAGCCATTGACATCATTACTATTATCATTTAGTGAATTGGGACCCGGAGACAAGTTTGTTGTCATCTTGATTTTTTATGCAGCAAACATGATACGCAACATTAAAAGAAAGGACATACCCATAACCACACACAATGGAAAATTAGTAGAATCACCATCATGTGGCAATAGTACAACACATCGTAGGGGCTACATGTTTTTGGAAACTGGGCGCGAGGAACCTGCCGATATTAGTTGTCTTAAACAGTTTATGTTTCATAACGGTCATCTATCCCTGGAAAACATCTTATTAGCGACCTGCAAGTGTGAAGTCTTTGCCACAGGTGAATATGATGTGGATCTACAAGGTCAACTTAATTTCTACGATTGTCAAGTACAAGAGGTTCTCAGAGATAGCAGTGATGATGACAGTGGTGCTCCAGTTAAGGGTTTAGGTATCAAAGCCAAGAATGGTAGCCATACTAGACGCAAGCGCAGCAGCAACAAGAAGATAGCGGAAACTACATCTAAACGCAAACGCTACGTTATAGCCGAAACTGAATCTGAAACTGAAGGACAAATGGTAGACAACTCCAGTGAAACTGCAAAAGCAATGGCATCGACATCAACAGTAGTAAAGGAATCAAGTGCTAAACTTGTATCCAATGCTCCTACCACTCATTCGCACAAGGAAGATGAAGATGAGACTGCTCAGATTCATTCGCTATCCGGCGCTCTTTCTACTAATTCACACAAGGAAGATGAACATGAGACTGCTCGGACTTGTAAGCCCAGGGATGACATTGATTTTGATGTTGATTTTTTAAATGGCCAGTGTGATCTTCCTTCCCTGGGCTCTCCGACAAACGACGGTACGTTTGAGAACATTGGGGACGGATCACATCTATATGGCTTTGATGATCATGACAATGGTAAAGTACAAGTGTTTCTTGAGAACATTCTTCGCGCAAGTCCACCAAATCGAGGTGAAGACAATAAAGTATATGAAACGTTCGCAGGTCAGAATATCAATTATGTTGGATGTGATATGGGTGACAACGAAGATAAAGATGATGATGGTACAAAAGAAGGCACGACAGTTAACAATACATATAAAGATGACAATGACGACAATGAACATAAAGATGACGGTACAAAACAATTCAATATGACAGTTACAAATGATCTTACAAATGAAGTCGCAACCCCAGCTTCATCGGCCCAATGTACTTTATCAACTGGTACTTCTGAAATACTTGCAAGTACCGAGGAAGTATTTGAATTGTTCGCAAATCAGAGTATCATTAATGCTGGATATGATATGGGTGACAACAAAGATAAAGATGATGATGGTACAAAAGAAGGCACGACAGTTAACGATACATATAAAGATGACAATGACGACAATGAACATAAAGATGACGGTACAAAACAATTCAATATGACAGTTACAAATGATGTTACAAATGAAGTCACAACCCTAGCTTCATCGACCCAATGTACTTTATCAACTGGTACTTCTGAAATACTTGCAGGGGGTACTCCTTCAAATGTTACTCCACCAGCGGATGTATACAATATCACTCAAGCTGCCAAGGATCTTTGTAGTTTGAAAGGTTTCTATACAGAAGAAACCATGCTAGACGGTTCGTCATCCCTGATGATAAGGGTCATCCATGATGGATATGTTATAAGTGACCTCAAGGTAGAGAACCAGTCATTACGGTACTTGCTTAAGTGGATGCTTCCCTTGACAAAACAGGAAGAAGAGGAGGTGAATGATGTGATTGAGCCCACATGGGATGAGAAGGCTGATCCTACAGATACTGCTGAGGCAAGGAGTGAAGTAATCTATAGGAGCGGTAATGATACCCTGACGGCTGAATGTATGAGCTGGCTCAGAGACGGATATTGTTTGGATGATTCAATGATAACATTCTATCTGAAGAACATCCTCGCCATTAGAGACAGGTTACTGTTTGGTAACACCAAGAATCTCTATCACAGCCCTTTCTTTCTTCAAAGTTTATTCGATAAATACAACAAGGACAAAAAACTGAGAGGAAAATATAACTACGAGAATGTGAAGGGGTGGACGAGAGGCAACAATTTTATTCGACGTTGTATATTCAATATGAATTATATAATATGTCCTTACAATCATAATAATAAGCATTGGAGTGTTGGTATCATCTCTGTGAAGGAGAAACGAGTATATTGGTACGATTCAAAGGGAGGACATAACAGTGCTATGGCAGAGGGGTTGATGGACTACGTGAGGGATGAATACAAAGAAATCTACAATAAGGATATGGATGATTCGGGTTGGAGAGTTATTTGCTCAGTGGGATCTCCTCAGAGGAATGGTGAGTGCAATTATACATATCCTGGCCAAATGTTTATTCAATGATGACTTATATGTTCAATTGTGTGTCCAATTCTTTGGTCGAAAGGTTATGATTGTGGTGTATGGGTGTTGATGTATTGTACTTTCCTCTCTCTAGGTTTGAAGCCAGTGTTTGCTGAGGAACACATGAAACTCATTCGTCAAAGAATAGCCTTGTCTATTATCAGCTTCTACAAAAATCTGCGGACCCCTGGTAGTTTGTAGTTTGGTGTTGTGTACATAACTTTTAACTTGATTTAAGAATATCATTGTGAAGTTAGCCTCTCACCCAGTACCTTAGATACCAGTTCCTACATACATGCACCTACTACTCCATTTTTGGTGCCTGAAATTCAACTATGTAGGTTCGTGGCCATTACAGATAACGGGCGAGGGGGCTCGCCCTCAAATTAAGATGGATTTTGGGCTCACAATTGGGTCATATTACGGATACATATATTCCCGCCATATATTTTGTATGTAGTTCCTACGTATAATTAGCCCACAAAAAATGGAGCGCAAAAAAAGGGCAGCGCCCTCCAGAAAAGCCCTCCGTGTGACCATTCAACATGAACAACCCCAGACTTCCCGATGGAGACCACCGTTATGCATCATCTACGTCTATTGCTACAACAACGATGGCGACATCGTTAATGTCGAAGAATAAGTCGAAGAATAAAAGAAAATTATCAGAGACTGACATAGAGACATTAATCAAGAATGCAGCACATGCATCGAAATGTGTGAAGAGGACAGGATCTGGTACATTGAGGAAAGATTGCATGTGCCTTCATGTACTACGAGAGTCAAGATTAAGAGGACCCGTTGTTGAATTTCTGTGCGAGTTGCAAGGAAAACATAAACAAGAGATAGATCAATACCTCATAGATCTATACAGAGGTAATAAAACGAGAACAAGAACTAACAGAGGTAATAAAACGAGAAAAAAAACAAAAACAAACTACTACCCCATCCCATACAGTGCTAAAGCTGTCAAATCAATAGATGATGGAGATTTGCTTAAGAAGACAGAAATATGCACGAATGCATTGTTTGCATTGACCAATATCAGGAAAGGTCGATGGAAAGGAATTGTAAAAGCTGCAAATGGCCTCGGAGTTGCCAAACCACATGGCAACCAGAGGAAGGGAAGCATTATGGAACAAAATAATGAGAGAAAGAGTAAGTCAATGCAACACATCATTAGCTCTATTGAAGTTGGCGACTTGGTCCAACGCAGTATTGCCACATTGGGATACACACACATAAATCAAAATAAGATAGTAGAGAACACATCACGAAAGAAGGAGTCAGAAAGGAAGCAACCACGGAGGGCTGTAAAAGATCTTCCATCAGTGTGCTGCCAATGCAGTACGGAATGCAATGTGGGTTCATGTTCAAATGTAGATAACAAGATAGAATGTACAGATGAGAGCTGTGGAGTTAGCAGAAGAACACCTGGGAAGAAATGCAACAACAGACTCCTCACAAGAAAAACGTATTTAAGCTGTTGTGGTCCTGTTGAAGAAGAGAATAGAGGGTTGGGGTTGAAGGTATTATCTCAGCCCCTAGGAGAAACGTCGATACCGGTTGGTGGTGTAATTGGACAATATATTGGGAGAATCATTGAGGGAGTGAACGACTGCCCGAATTGTAACTACAAATTTGAGTGCTCAGACGAGCAAGTCACAACCAAATGCAATTGGATCTGTTCTTGCAAGGAAGGCAATCTATTAAGGTTTATGAATCACTCCTGTACCCCAAACTGCAGACAAGACTTCCGACAATTCTCGAGTAAGGAAAATGGGATTTACTTTTGGGCTACAAGGGATATTGAAGTTGGTGAATATTTGTCAATTGATTACACAGGATGCATGCATCAACATGAAACAATGAGTTACGAGGATTTGGTAAAGGCAATGAAAAATCTACCATTCGGTAAAGATGGATGTAAATGCAATTCGTCTACATGCATCTCAGCGCTGATCGCGACAAAAAAGAATGCACAAAACCAGAAGCGAAAGAATAAAAAAAGTAAGTAGAAGAAGAATCTAAGGAAATAAAAATAGATGGTACACTCAAGTATGTGTTCTTTTTTTGGATTGCATAATATACAGGTGTTATCAACATTGATATATCAAATATGGTTTATGTTTATATATGCAACAACGATGGAGGTCCCAACCAAAGATCTTTCCTACATTGTGTCCTACCAGTATATCTGGCCAATTGACTGTATAACCAACTATCCTACCTAGGTACGTACTGTTTGGCCCAGGTACCATAGCGAGTGAGTAGACATAAGATATCACTAGATCTTGATCATCACAAACTACCAATCTCTCATAAAAAAAATAACCATGTCTATATTTAAAGTCCCCAAGATTAAAGTACCTACTAATGAATCATT
>Ga0213858_10001605_pt1 | contig 10839 bp, 9 predicted proteins | sample PICome_FD_160122 | JGI IMG/M metagenome (GOLD analysis project Ga0213858, IMG submission 160122) | Coastal seawater microbial communities near Pivers Island, North Carolina, United States - PICO245 | ecosystem: Environmental > Aquatic > Marine > Coastal | place: USA: North Carolina | collected... | reverse complement strand
GTCAGCAATTCCCACCTTCTCTCCGGTGGAAATTGCTGACAGCGATCACATCCGGGGCGAGCGTGAGCATCCCGTCAGCATCGTGGTTTATGCCGATTTTCAGTGCCCCGCCTGCGCGGTCGAGAATGAAACCATGGCGCGGCTGTGGCCTCAGCTGAGCGACAAGGCCCATCTCATATTCCGGCATTTCCCGGTGACCTCAACACACCAGAACACGTGGGAAGCGTCGCTGTATGCTGAAGCTGCTGCCAGACAGGGCAGATTCTGGGAAATGCACGACTACCTGTTCGCCACGCAGGGTCTGTGGTCAGCTCTGCCCGACGCCGAATCCGAATTCGACAGCTATGCACTTGAGCTCAATCTGGATATCGATCGCCTGCATGCTGATATCGCCTCCGACGAGGTTATCGCCAAAATCCGCAATGACCAGCGCGGCGGCAATGCCGCCGGAGTCCGGGGAACACCCGCTGTTTTCATTAACGGCCGGCAACTGGCCCGCCCTACCCGACAGCGCATTCTGGAGGTAGTAGAAGAAGAGTACGCCGCCGCGGGCGCATAAACCGGATTATCATCTGGCAGCGGCACCTCACTGCACACGATTCCGGGACCGGGCACGAATCAGCGGGTAAAGCACCGGCCATTCAGCGCCGGCGCAGCCTCTCCGGTTTCAATCATTAGAAAAGATTTACCGGATCGCCCGCTTGACTCTTAGCATTGTCAGGGCGATATGGCAGGTAGTATTGTTCGGGCAGGGCTAGATTGACTGGGAAAAACCATCAAAACAAATTGACCAAGGAGGCTTCATGCTCTCTCGCCTGAACCGATTTGCCAGCCGCGTTACCGAAGTCAGCAGGGAGTCAAGCTGGACAATATTTCGACTTCTGGTAGCCGCAATGTTCATGACCCACGGCTACGCCAAACTGCTGGGCGACAGTCCTGCTGTCCCTGTCGGCCGCGGTATGACCCGACTTGAAATCGGAGATCTTGTCAGCTACGCCGTCCCGATGGACATCAATCTGCTGTTCGTGGCCGGCGTCATCGAACTGGCCGGTGGCGCGCTCATTCTGATTGGCCTGTGGACTCATCTCGTTGCCCTGTTGGCCCTCGGGACCATGACTTTTGCCTACGCCATCGCGCATCTGGCGTGGTTTCCGACTTTAAACGGCGGGGAGCTCGCCGCGATGTACTGGGCGAGCTTTCTGATTCTGTTTACCTTCGGCGCCGGACCCTTCAGCGTAGATACCTGGCTGGAGATACGCCGGCAGGAAAAGCAGCACAAGAAAATGGAAGAGCTGTCATCCTGAACTATTCACTGAATTGATAGAACGCTTTGGCAGCACGATAGAGACTGTAGACGTCCACCTTTGAACTGACCGCATACGGGGTATGAATGGACAGCAGTGGCACGCCAAAATCTATGACTTCAATATTCTGCCTGGAAAACTCGCCACCTATCGTGCCACCACCGGCGCTGCCGACGCGATAGGTAATCGTTTGCCACGGCACCTGATTATCATCCAGCAGCGCCCTGATCCATGCCACAAACTCTGAGTTGGCATTGTTCCCCTGACCGTAGAGCTTCAGGTTTACCCCATACCCGAGTTTCGGAGCATTCCCCCGCTCCCAGGCGCCGGGGTTCATCGGATTGATTCCGGGATTCACATCAACGCTGACAAATCGCGTCGCTCGCAGGGTCTGACGAAAAAGCGGTTCACGGTAGTCACTGCCCAGCTCGCGATAAACCAGACGCGACAGCAGATCAGCAAAATGATCGGAGCGCGCCCCGGTGTTGTTCCGGTTACCGACCTCCTCGTTGTCCACCAGGTAGGCCATCGTGGTTTTCTGCGGATTTTCGACCTCCAGCACCGCGCGCAGTGCCGCATAGGCCGCCAGCCGGTCATCCTGACCATAGGCTGCGATCAGTCCTCGGTCAAAACCCATGTCTCTGGGCGCTCCCGCCGGCACCAGTGCCAGTTCCGCCGATACCAGATCGGCACGGGTCACACCGTATTCTTCAGCCAGGTAAGCCAACACCTGGTCAACCACAGCGCGACCGCTGTCATCCATCGGAATATGCCCCACCACCGGATCGAGATCCTCCGGCTCAATAAATTCTCCCAACGGGCGTGAATTGCGGCCGCGATCTACATGGGGAGACAGCTCCGGAATCATGAAAACAGGATCATCTGGCCGCAAACCGATTGAGACAGGCACCGTCGTTCCGTCTTTTTTATCGATGCGACCCATCAGCGCCAGCGGCAGATTCGTCCACTGATGATACTTCAGCCCACCATGATAGTTGGTCTGAAATAGCGCAAATTCATTATCCTGATAAAGCGGCCTGGGCTTGAGATCCAGCCGGGGTGAGTCAATATGCGCTCCGACAACATGAAATCCCGCGCTTACGGGCTCCGAGCCAATAACCATCACTGACAGGCTCCTGTCTCGGTTCACTTCGTAGATTTTATCTCCGGGTGCCAGGTCGTCTACTTCAGATAAGGGTCTGAATCCGTTTGCCTCTGCCAGACGAACGGCCTCAGCCACAAAACTCAATTCGGTTCTCGCTTCGTGGATGAAGGCCATGTACTCCTGCGCAAAATCAAAAACACCCGCCCGATCCGCGTCAGTCAGCTGCAGCCAGCTTGACTCGCAGTCTAGTTCATCGAGACAGTCGCTTTGCGCGTGAGCGGGATTCATGCTCAACAAACTCATTAACATGCTGATCATGCAATACCGATTTCTCATGGGGATACCTCCGTTCAGGCTTGAAACAGGTAAGCCGGCGCCCGGCTCCATCAAGGATCAGGATACTCGCTCAGGCAGTTGTCGAGGACAAGAGGATCAATATTTCCTCCGGAAAGAATCAGGGCGAGATCCTGACCTTCAAGGTTCAGTTTTTTTGACAGCAGGGCCGCCAGAGCAACGGCACCTCCGGGTTCAACAACCAGCTTCATATAGCGAAAGGCGAAGCTGACCGCATGACGCACCTCGTCTTCGGTAACGACCAGGAAATCACTGACAGTTGTTTGATTGATTGACCAGGTAAGGGCGCCCGGAGTCGGCGTCATCAGCGAGTCACACAAGGTGGGATGAGTGCCGGGCACACTTTCCCGGACACCTGATTTCCAGGATCTGGCGTGATCGTCGAAGTTTTCAGGCTCCACTCCGTAAATTGCAGTCTCCGGAAGCAGCGCCCTGACCGCCGTGGATACGCCAGCCAGCAGGCCACCACCGCCACAGGGCACAAGCAGTGCAGCCGGCCTCATGCCGAGTGCGGCGGCCTGCTCGACCAGCTCATAACCACAGGTACCCTGTCCGGCAATTATGTCCGGATCATCATAGGAAGGCACCAGCACTGCACCACGCTCCGTAGCAATTGCGCTGGCAATCTGTTCCCGCGATTCACCCTGTCGTTCATACAGCCGGACCTCTGCACCGAGTCGGCGGGTGTTTTCCAGCTTGATGCGGGGGGCATCTGTCGGCATGACGATTGTCGCAGGGATACCAAGGAGCTTGGCGGCACAGGCCACGCCCTGCGCATGGTTGCCGGAAGAAAAAGCGACAACGCCCGCCCGCTGTTCGTCCCGATCCAGTTGCGCAAGGCGATTGTAGGCCCCTCTAAATTTGAACGCGCCGATATGCTGCAGATTCTCGGGCTTGATTAAGACGCTCGCCCCGGCCCGTTCCGAAAGCTCTGCACAGCGCAGCAGAGGTGTTCGCAGAGCTGCCCCGCTGAGGCGTTCCAGGGCATGTTCAATGTCCGTCAGCGAGACCGTCATCGTTTCATCGACTTCCTGTTCTTGTCCAGACGCCGTTTTCTGGCGATCTGCTGCGCAGTGAGATCTCGCTCTTTTATCGTAAAGGGGTTCTCATCGCTTCGCAGTTCAATTCTCACGGGGGTGCCTTCCAGCTTGAGCACTTTACGGAACGTTTTCTCAAGATAGCGGCTGTAACTCGCGGGCAGCTTACTGGTCTGCTTACCATGGATCACAATCGTGGGTGGGTTCTGCCCACCCGCATGCGCGTAGCGCAGCTTGATTCTTCTGCCGTTGACACTGGGGGGTGCATGATCAGCAACAGCGCTTTGCAGAATCGTGGTCAACTGGTTAGTCCCGAGATCTTTTCGCGCTGAGGCATAGGCTTTGTTCACCGACTTGTACAGCTCACCCACGCCCGAGCCGTGCAGAGCCGAAATAAAATGAATGTTCGCGAAATCCACAAAAGCAAAACGTCGCCTGATGTCGAGGCGCACTTTATCTTTCGCAGCCTCGTCCATCCCGTCCCATTTATTGATACCGATCACCAGGGCTCTGCCTGTTTCGATCACATAGCCGAGCAGATGCAGATCCTGCTCAACAATACCCTGTTTGGCATCGATGATCAGGATCACCACATGAGCATCTTCGATCGCCTGCAGAGACTTCACAACGGAAAATTTTTCAACGGTTTCCTTGGTTTTACCCCGCTTGCGGATACCGGCAGTATCGATCAGCGTGTAGGCTTTGCCGCGCCGTTCGAAGGGAATATAAACACTGTCCCGTGTCGTACCGGGCTGGTCATAAACCACCACCCGCTCCTCTCCAAGCATTCTGTTGACGAGAGTTGATTTACCGACATTTGGCCGACCCGCGACGGCAATCTTGATGCCGCGGGGAATGACCTCATCAACTTCCTCCTGCGCATCGTGCTCGGCCAGCACCTCAAGCAGCAGCTGCTTGACACCCTTACCCTGCGACGCGGCAATGGTGAACAGCTGCTTCACCCCGAAGCCGGCAAATTCCGCAGCAGCCTGATCAGGATCAAGGCCGTCAACCTTGTTGACCACCAGATAGAAGGGTTTCGAGCCTTTGCGCAGATATTCCAGTATCTTTGAATCGTCAGGCGCCGCACCGTCTCTGGCATCCACCATGAACAGACAGAGACTGGCTTCCTCGATGGCCCTCAGGGACTGCGCGGCCATCTCGGAGTCGATACCTTCCTCATAGCCCGTAATGCCCCCGGTGTCGATGACCAGAAAGCTCGTTTGATCGAGCCTGCCTTCCCCATACTGGCGATCGCGGGTCAGGCCCGGGACGTTGGCGACCAGCGCATCCCGACTCCGGGTAAGACGGTTAAAGAGAGTCGATTTACCGACGTTAGGACGGCCAACAAGAGCAATGACAGGTTTCATGCGTATGACCTGAAGCTGGGTTCTCGGTAATCGAAAGCGGGTTCCTGCTACTGCAGGCTGTAGGCTGCCAGTGTACCGCTGTTTCCGAAGGTGATCAGGCGGCCTCTGTCAGCGAGCAAATTGGCTCTGACGCCATCGTCATCCACTCGGGAGCGGCCCACAATCCGCCCGTCGATTTGTGAAATCAGATGGACATAGCCTTCAAAATCCGCGACGGCAACATAGTTACTGATGGCTGTCGGAGCAGTGATGCTGCGATGCTGCAAGTCTTCATTGCGCCAGACGATGTCTTCGCTTTCGTCGCGCACCGCCACTACGTGACTCTCATCACTACAGTAGTACAGGTTACCAAACCCCTGTGTAATCCCGTGATAGCTCGATGCGTCCTGCAGGCCCCAGACGATCCGACCCGTTGCAACATCCAGCGCAATCAGATTCCCTTGATAGCTGGAGGCGAAGATGCGGTTGCCGTCGAGCACAAGGTCGCCGTCAATATCAATTACCCGATCAATATCGTAGCGCCCCTCGGGGACCGCCACCCGTTCTTCCCAGCGCCACACTCCGTCATCTGCCGAAACCGATACCAAAGTGCCATTGCTGAAGCCGGCTACCACGGTGTCAGCTGGAGTAAAGACGGGGCGACTGGTACCTCTTAGCGTCAGCGGTGGCTGGGTTGATTCATAGATCCAACGCTGCTCACCGGACACGTTATCAAGAGCCGTCACTTTGTCATCAACGGTTTGTACTACCACGATGTCTTCGTTGGCGATAGGCTGCGCGACCACTTCAGAGGTCACCTGGCCAATCCACACTGTTTCACCGGTGGACTGATCCAGCGCGATAACTTCGGCATCCCGGCTACCCACAATAACCAGACCGCCGCCGGCACCAACACCACCGGGGATCAGGCGCTCATCTAGCCGGTTGCGCCACAACACGTCCCCCGAATCAAGATTGACGGCCAGCACAGTGCCATTTTCGCTTGCTGCAAAAATGACCCTGCCCGCAATGGCCGGCGTAATTTCAGTGTAGTTATCCCCCTGCCCATTGCCGACGTCCACACTCCAGAGCCGGTCAAGGCGAATTTCGGCCGAGATGTCCACCAGCTCCTTCGGCGGATTGACCTCCTCGTCAGAGTTGAACCATTCCAGGGGATTGAGATTAACACCGGCACATCCGGTCAGAAGCAACACAATGCCCAGCATCGTCAGCGTCTTCAGTCCGGCTCTTTTCGCCTGAACGATTCTCATTTTGCGTGCCCCCGAGATTCTGCCGTCAACCCTCATCAGGCAGGTTGTCCAGTTTCATGCGCAGGCCATCGCTGCTCGAACCCGATTGCTGCGCGGCCGTATAGGCATCGCGGGCATCCACAACACGGCCGAGAGCGAGATAAATATCACCACGCAATTCGCCAAAGCCCCCTTCGAAAGCGCTCGGATCAAGCGTATTCAACAGGTCCAGCGCCCGCTCTGCGTCCCCCTGCGCCAGAATCACCCGGCCCAGACGCAAACTCGCGGTAAGAATCAGGCCTTCATCCACTTCGCCCATGACGCCCTGACTCCGATTGTCCAGAACCCACTGCAAGTCCCTCTCGGCAGCTGACAGATCATCGTTCTGCACCGCCTGCTGAGCAGAAAATAACGAAGCAAATTTGGCGTAAATCGACGAGCCGTGATCGGAGCGCAGGCTTTCTGCCAGTTCGATCACGCGCGCGCTGTCAGCAGCGGAAACGCGCTCGCCTTCTTCAACGAGGGTAATGCTGAGAATTTCTTCATACAGATCGGAAGCCGCTTCCGCCTGACTGGCGGTCGAATTGTTCCAGACTAACCAGCCCGTCACGCCGGCAAATACGGCAACTGCGGTATAGATCAGCCCCTTACCATTGTCCTGCCACCACTTCTTGAGGGCTTCAAGACTTTCTTCTTCTGCGGCATGCAACGCCACGGCACTCTCCTTCTTTTCCTTCTTTACCTTCTTGGCCTGCCTTCAGTGCGACTGGCGCACCGAAGAGACCCGCTTGAGGGTTCCGACAGCACCGGAACCTGAAAAAACGCCAAATTCTAACCGTTTAGGCTATGCGACGCACGAATGTCTGGCGGATTTTCCGCCTAAGCCCCCAGTAATCGGGCGACTTCGGCGGGAATTGTGCTCAACTCTCCGGTCCAGACGTCATCTGAACCTGCTAGCTGCCTGATTTTGACGCTCAGCGGGGCATTGTCACCTGCAGCTTCGAGCACGACGGCAAGGCTTGCGCCTGCGGCGAATGCCCGTTTGACCTGACTGCTGTATTTGCCCCCTCCGCAGTGGCAGACGATACCCCTGCCCGGACACTGGGCGCGAATGGCTTCGGCCAGGCGCAGAGCCTGCGAGGACAGACCTTCACTGGCCGTCAACACGTAAACATCGACCGGTCGCCGATAGGATTCCGGAACACGTTCAAGCGTTTCAAGCATGAGAACCAAACGCTCAACGCCCATGGCGAACCCGGCCGCCACGGTAGGCCTGCCTCCCAGCTGAGCGACCAGTCCGTCATAACGTCCCCCGCCACAAACAGCACTCTGCGCACCGAGCTGATCGGTCGTCCACTCGAAAACGCAGTTATTGTAATAATCCAGCCCCCGCACCAGTTTTGGATTGATCGAATATTCGATGCCTAGTGACTGAAGAAGCTGCAGGAGCGCCTCAAAATGCTCACAGCTTTCCTGACTGACGAAATCTGCCAGAGCCGGCGCATCCGCGAGCACCGACTGTACAGCCTCATTCTTGCTGTCCAGCACGCGCATCGGATTGCTGTGCATGCGCCGTCTTGCGTCGTCGTCAAGCTCACTGGCATGGGCTTCTAAGAATGCAGTCAGCGCCTGTCCGTAAGCATTGCGATCACCAGCGCTGCCAATGTTGTTTAACTCCAGGCTGACGGACTCGGCAAGGCCAAGCGCTTGCCAGAGCGTGGCCGAAATCTGAATGAGTTCAGCATCAATGTCCGGGCCCGGCATACCGAATGCTTCTACGCCGAACTGATGGAACTGTCGGTATCTGCCTTTTTGTGGCCGCTCATGGCGGAACATCGGGCCCTGATACCAGAGCCGCTGCTGCTGGTTATACAGCAGACCATGTTGATCCGCAGCACGGACGCAGCCCGCTGTACCTTCCGGCCTGAGACTGAGATTGTCTCCGTTGCGATCGTCAAAGCTGTACATCTCTTTTTCGACAATATCGGTTACTTCACCGATTGAGCGCTTGAACAATTGGGTCTGTTCAAGGACCGGAAAGCGGATCTCGCGATATCCAAAGCGTTTGACCACCGCATGGAATTGCGCTTCCAGAAAGTGCCATGCCGGCGACTCCTCCGGCAGGACGTCGTTCATGCCTCTGATGGCTTGTATTCTTGTCTTGGACACGGGCTGTCGGCCTCAATCAGTGGCGATGACGTCAGCTTGCGCTTTTTGTTTGGCAGCAACTCTTTCACGCACCATGTTTTCAAGCTCATCGAGCAACTGATCGTTCTGTATTTTATGATGCGGCTGCCCTTCCACATAGGCGAGGTTGTTGGGCGTCGCCCCGGTCAATCCGATTTCTGCCACTTTGGCCTCGCCCGGCCCGTTAACAATGCAACCAATTACCGCGACGTCAATGGGCGTAATGATGTCTTCCAGTCTGCGTTCCAGCTCGTTGACCACGCCGATGACATCAAAATTCTGTCGGGAACAACTCGGGCAGGCCACCAGATTAACCCCTTTGTGCCGAAGTCCGAGACTCTTGAGAATATCGAACCCCACTTTCACTTCTTCAACAGGATCCGCGGCGAGCGAAACCCGAATTGTATCGCCGATACCTTCCATCAGCAGCGCACCCAGACCAATAGCCGACTTCACGGTGCCCGACCTCTGTCCGCCTGCTTCTGTGATGCCCAGGTGAAAGGGATTGTCAATTTGACCGGCCAGCGCGCGGTAGGCCGCCAGGGTCATGAAGACTTCAGAAGCTTTCAGACTGATTTTGAAATTCTGAAAATTCAGCTTGTCGAGAATGTCTATCTGAGTCAGTGCCGATTCGACCATGGCTTCAGCGGTCGGCTCTTTGTATTTGCGCAGCAGAGACTTGCCAAGCGAGCCTGCATTGACCCCTATGCGCAGCGGAATTCCCTTATCTTTCGCGCTGTCTATGACTGCTCTGATGCGCTCTTCGCTGCCGATGTTACCCGGATTAATCCGCAAGCAGTCCACCCCGTTTTCCAGGACGCTCAGAGCAATCCGGTAATCAAAATGGATATCTGCTACCAGGGGCACATCGACCTGCGCGCGGATTTGCTTGAATGCCGCTGCAGCATCCTGACTGGGGACCGAGACCCGGACGATATCGACACCCGCTGTCTGCATGCGCCTGATCTGCGCCAGTGTGGCGTCAACGTCGGTGGTCTCCGTATTCGTCATCGTCTGGACGGAAATAGGCGCATCGCCACCAATCGGGACATTACCGACCATGATCTGTCTGGATTGTCGGCGAGCAGGCGCTTGTGCGTGTCTCATCATGTTCAGAGGCCTACAGTCAGTTGTACAGAATTGTCGATACGCGGTTCTTGTGAGAGATCAATGTCATTACCGTTCAAGGACAGCCGGATCCGGGGCGCATCACCGAGGAATACATCGAACGGCGCCACGCCTTTGATTTCCAGCACATCGCCAGCCATCCTCAGTTCGCGATATCTGTCACCGTCACCACTGTCTCTGACTTCGATCCAGCTCGTTCCGCTGAAACTCAGCTTGAGCGTATCCTTGCCTTCACCTTCCACCACAGTCGCCGGCTCGGCAGAATCCAATCCGCTGGCGTTTACCTCCTCGATCTCCGCCCGATTGACTGATCCCGAAACCGCCCGCCCATCGACCGTTGCCTGTTGCGGGCTTGCCAACGGCAAAGACAGGGGGTCCCTCACTACAGCCGCTGCACGCCGAGACGCGGAATCGCTGTCGGCCGGAGCAGCCGGCATGGCAGTTAACGGTTGCGCCGGGCCGGACGATTCTGGCGACTCGCTGAGAGCCGGTTCTAGTGAACCTGCCGGTGTATCGGCATCCTCACCATTCCAAGCCCAGAGCCCCAGGAAAAGACTGATAAAAACCGCGGCCGATGCGGCCACTGCCCACAGCGATTTGCCAACGCGTCGTGGTTTTCTTGTATTTCTGCCGGTGCCCGCAATCGCGGCCGGACTGGCATAGCCGAGGCCTTCATAGGCGACCATCACCGCTGTTTCGTCAAGCGCCATAATCTCGGCATAGCGCTTGATATAACCCTTGGCAAAAACGGCCCCCGGCAGTTTGTCATGCTCATCATGTTCTATCGCATTCACATAATGCATCGTGATGTGGAGCGTTTCTGCAACTTCCCGCTGCGTCAGGTTTTGCTGCACCCGGGCAGCACTGAGCATCTGGCCGGGCGAGAGCGGACTGATATTGTCAGCTGCGCCGCCGGCAAGCGACTCTTCCGGGGCAGTTTCTGATGACGCTTCAGTTGGCATCGGTCATTCTCTGCTGTAGCTCCGCGTATTCTGGAGAATCCTGATAGAGAGTTGTCAGTATACGGGTAAAGTCATCAACCAGTTTCTGATTGTTGAATCGGCCTTCAATGATGATACCCGCAAGCAGAGCCCTCGGTGTATGCGGCAGACTGTAGAATTCGGT
>Ga0213858_10001603_pt1 | contig 10847 bp, 10 predicted proteins | sample PICome_FD_160122 | JGI IMG/M metagenome (GOLD analysis project Ga0213858, IMG submission 160122) | Coastal seawater microbial communities near Pivers Island, North Carolina, United States - PICO245 | ecosystem: Environmental > Aquatic > Marine > Coastal | place: USA: North Carolina | collected... | reverse complement strand
CCCGGCAGATGCCACCCAACAGATGCCACCCAACAGATGCCACCCAACAGATGCCAAAAACCGTGTCCCAAAGACCGTGCCCACCACACAAATTTCACGGCGTGGCACGCTGCCCTGATGCCTGCCGAGCGTCGCGTCTCAGATTCCGGCCTCTGTTGGCCCTATGCTACACAAGCGTCCGCGAGAAAGCAGTCGTCGTGAATCAGGCACGTACGGGTTTTTGCAGAAGTCAGAACATGAGGACGGAGTTGCTGCCACGGCAGCCGCAATTTGAAGCCTGACCACACTCCGGGAGATGCGGTCACTCGGGACGTAACTCTGCTTCCGCTTCGAGGAATTCATCCAGCGAGCGGTACTTGTGCACCGGCGTCGCTGCGGGAGCACTGCCAGGAGCTTTTCTCGACGAACCTGATACCTGGTCGCCGTTCCTGGTCTTGCTGTCTTCCAATGGCGGAAACGGGGGAAAGCCTGCGTCATCCCGAGGTACTGGAGGCTGAAACCCGTTGGACCTTGGCTTTCGCGAAGGATCTGAACCCGGAGATAATTCCGCCGCAGGAGGGATCAACAGCTCCGTATTCACCGCGGAACTCCCGCCAAAGATTTCAGCGTCCGTCAATGGTGCCTGTCCCTCCGGGTCTAACAGTGGCAGGTCTCTCCTGATACTGACGGATTTCGCTTTGCCAGGCTGCCGGGCTTCCTGCGGTTCTGGTTCCGACGCAGCCAGGTCAGCAACGCGATCCAGATAGATCGTCAGTGCGTTGGTGGCGTGATACAGCGGTGAACAACTGACATACTCCTGCCGATTATTCATCAGGTCGCGGCACATCAACTCCACAGCCTTCCGCAGCCACGGCTCTTCAAATTCCTCTTTCGAAACGGACATCAGCAGGAATTCCAGCAGGTGTCCCTGACTGGCCATACGTTTGTCGAATTCCGGCTTGTACTCCCGCCCCTTGAAGAAACTCGACGACAGTGAACCGTCTTCATTCGTCTGCACCCGGGCCGTTTCAATGTATCGCTTGATCTTCTGGTCAGCACTAAACCACGTTCCCTGCAGTGGACGCCCGCTGCGAAGGTAGACGTTGCGAGCCTGGGCCAGCGCGAACAGCCCATGGGTTCCTCCGCAGGGCGATGTGGGTCCACCAACCGGCTTTCCAACTTCCAGCTCGACCAGCTTTTCGATACTCCATTCCTCGCCGGCAGCATTGACCCACTCGGCGTCACACGGCAGATAAGTCGCGAGGGCCCACAGAGTCCAGGTGACCTCCCCACGGCTTGTCACATTCATCTGTGCATGCCGCAGCATGTCCTTCATCGTGATCATGCCTTCGGGGGTGCGGAATGTCGTCTCTAACGGCAGCCGACACGACGACAGCATGGCCAGGAACTGATTGACATGACCTTCAAACCAGTAAGGCCGGCTGAATGGATGTGCTCGCCCCCCCAGGTCTGTCTTCTCAAACCAGCACTCAGACTGATACAGCGGACCGGTGCGGATCCACTCCAGACCGCTCGTCACTTGCCCGTCATGCATGATCAGCAGATCCTGGCGCAGCCCCAGCAGGGCGTGCATGATCTGCCACGGAGTGTGCTCTTCTGTGGACAGCAGTCTTCGTCGCTGCGTCTCACGGGTTTCCCACACCAGTTTCACCAATGGGTCTTTCGACTCCGAGATGGACTTCGAAGCCAGTCGCAGCGGGATCCGCACACTGCCTTCCAGCAGGTGAGTTGATGGTTCATTTTCAGACGCTGAATCAACGCTCGTGCGAATTTGCGAATTCGCACTTCCCGCAATCCCAATCAGCACAAGAACCGGCAAAAAACGCCGAACCATTCCCTGTTCCGTCTTCGGATTCATTCCGACCGCTCCTTCGGACTCGCCTGCCGCATCCGACAACGCGAGCACACCTTTTCCGGATCACTTCAATTAGTATTCGGAAATCCCTTGAGCCCTCTTCACCTCAACACGAACTCAGTCCCGGATTTCGCAAGCTCAATTGAGTCGACCAAAACCAAACGCCGATGAAACGGCAGGGCTCGACACTTCCAACTGTTACTGATGGATTCTGCAATGACTGCGGTTCCGGTAGTTCTTGCCAGCACTTCCGTCTGGCGACGAGAACTCCTGTCTCGGATTCTCGCTGACTTTCAAATCGCCTCACCCGACGTGGACGAGCAGGCATATCACAAAGACGGAGACAGCCCGGCCGAACTTGCGGTCCGACTGGCTCAGCGAAAAGCCCTGGCAGTCGCAGAAAAACATAACGATTCCATCGTCATTGGCTCCGACCAGGTCGTGGATCTGCATGGTTCCATCCTCGGAAAGCCGGAAACGACGGACAACGCCATCGCACAACTGCAGTCAATGCAGGGGCAAACTCACCGCCTGATCACCGCTGTTTGTGTCATTTCACCTCAAAAAACCGTGGAATTCTCAGACACAACCACCCTGACCATGCTGCCGCTCACCAAATCAGAAATCAGCCGGTACGTCGACCGCGATCAGCCGCTGCAATGTGCCGGAAGCTACATGATCGAATCGGCAGGAATTGCATTGTTTGAATCGGTTACGACCAGCGATTTCACCGCAATTACGGGACTTCCACTGATTCAGCTTGGTCAGGTTCTGCGTGATCTTGGCGTGAAACTGTTCTGAATGCGAGACCAGATTTGAGAGCGGAACAATGGCGCAGTGCATGTTGCCTCCGCTTTGCCAATCTTTCGCATCCCGCCGGCCCCGACCGCCAGTACTCGAACCGTCTCGCAAAACCTGATAACTTCCCCCGCTGGCATGTCTTCATGTGCAGGAAATGCCTTCGACGAACCCACCAGCTCTCTCAATAACCACCGGACAGAATAAACATGTCGTTGATTCTGAAACAGATTCGGAAGTCATACCGACAGCCGGAAGGTGATCGGCTGCCTGTCCTCGGGATCGATCATTTCGAACTCGCCAGGGGCGAGCAGGCTGCTCTGATCGGTTCCAGCGGAGGCGGCAAGACCACGCTGCTGAATATCATCTCCGGCATCCTCGTGCCGGATTCAGGCGAGGTCATCGTTGACGGTCGAAACATCGTCAGCATGGCCGAAGTCGTTCGGGATCGATATCGCGCCTCGCGAATTGGAATTGTCTTCCAAACTTTCAATCTGCTGCCGGCATTTACCGCTCTGGAAAACGTGCTGCTGGGAATGACCTTCAGCGGACGTGCCGTCAATCGGTCATTTGCGGTCGAACTGCTGGAACGGGTCGGACTTGGACATCGCCTGCACCATCGCCCCCCTCGTTTGTCTGTCGGTGAACAACAGCGAGTCGCCGTGGCCCGATCTCTTGCCAATCGGCCGGTTCTGCTGCTGGCGGATGAACCGACGGCCAATGTGGATCCCGCCAATCAGAGTCTTATCCTGAATCTGATCCGGGACACCTGCAAAGATCATCAGGTTTCTCTGCTGATGGTCACTCACTCCATGGAGGCAGCCACACAATTCGATCGGGTGGATCGCCTGAACGAGTTCAATCAGCCACAACTTTGCACCACGGGAGCCACCTCATGAATCTGCTCCTGATTGCCTGGAAGAACTTACTGCAGCGACGCCTGGCCTCCGCACTCACTGCACTCAGCATTGGGCTGGGTGTCATGCTGATGGTGCTGGTGCTGGTCATTTCCGGTGCCGTGGAGACCGCTTTCACGCAGCGCAGCATCGGCTACGACCTGATCGTTGGACCGAAAGGGAGTGACCTGCAACTGGTCCTCAGTGCCGTCTACCGAATCCAGCCACCGATCGAAAACCTGCCCGCAATGTACCTCGATGAGCTGCAGGCTGATCGCCGCGTGGTCACCGCTGTGCCACTTGCCTTCGGAGATGTGACGCAGGAAGGGGGATTCCCCATCGTTGGCACCACCACGGAATACTTTGAAAATGATTATCTGCCCGGACAGAAGTTTGAGTTCGGCAAGGGCGGAAGCCGGATCGACCAGTTGTTCGAGGCGATTATTGGTGCCGATGTTGCCCGGCAGAACGGCTGGACTCTCGGCAGTACGTTCCCCATCCTCCACGGAGGCGCAGAAGGCAGTCTGCACGATGAAGAATTCACCGTAGTTGCAGTGTTGGCGCCAACTGGAACGGCCAATGACCGCACCGTCTTTCTGAACCTCGAAAGCTTCTATGCGATTGACGGCCATGAAAAACCCGTCGACGAAATTGAAAAACGACTCCGTGACTTTTACGCCGCTGATCAGGATCGACTGGATCAGGCCCTCGCAGAACTGGATGACTATCGCCAACAACTTCGCAACGAAGAAGCAAATGGGGTGGCTGCTGTCAGTCCTCGCGCAATGCAGGAAGTGACAGCAGTTCTGGTGAAGACACGCCCCGAAACCCCGTTCGACGCCATCAGCCTGTCTGCCGAACTGCAAAAAGGATTCCAGGCCATGGCGGTGAATCCGATCCGCCCGATTCAGCGACTGATGACCAACGTCATCGGAAATGTCCAGAAAGCCCTGGTCGTCATGACCGGCCTGATCATTCTCGTCTCCGGTGTCAGTATCTTCGTCAGCATTTATAACTCCATGTCCGATCGTCGACGGGAAATTGCCGTCATGCGATCGCTGGGAGCGGGGCGCCATCACGTCTTCGGAATCATCCTTGCCGAGTCAGCTCTGTTGTGCACCGGTGGAGCTGCGATGGGCTGGCTGACCGGTCATGGCGTCGCGGTGCTTGCCTCGCCATGGCTCATCCGACGCACGGGATTGCTGATCAGTCCGTGGACAGTTTCCCCATGGGAACTGACCCTGTTTCCGGCCTTGGCTGTCCTCGGAATATTGGTGGGATTCCTCCCCGCAATGACCGCCTATCGGACGAATGTTGCTGATGCTCTGAATCAGTAATTGAGCGGATTACGGCGGGCTTCCCATCAGACCGGAATGGGCTGCAGAGGACTTCCATGTTTGATGTCACAAATCCGGACCATGGCCGTAACCTCAGACTTGTCCTTTCTGTCTCGGGGCTGGCTGTATTCTGGCTGCTGGAATCATGGCAACTCCGGCTGGCCCCCAAATCAGCCACTCCCCGGACTCGCCATGCGATCCGCAACTTCAGTCTGGCAGCCGCCAGCCTGCTGCTCGTGATCCTTCCCTGCAGCGGTCTGATCGTGGCAGCCACAGAATTCGCCACCACATCCTCTTTCGGACTACTGACGCAGCTGCCGCAGCGGTGGAAGATTCCCGCCTGCCTGCTGTTGCTTGATCTGTGGACCTGGACATGGCATCTGATCTGCCACCGCGTCCCGCTGCTCTGGCGATTTCATCGCGTTCATCATGGTGACCCCCGGATGGATGTCACCACCGCCTATCGCTTTCACCCCGGCGAATTACTGCTGTCGACCGCGGTCCGCCTCCCGCTGATTATCCTGCTGGGTGTCCCGCTGGATGCCCTCGTGCTCTACGAATCGCTGCTGCTGGCAAGCTCACAGTTTCAACACTCCGACATTCGCTGCGGGAGCTGGGAACAGGTCCTCGGATTACTGATCGTCACGCCAGAAATCCACCGCGTCCATCACTCTCGAATCCCGGCCCGAACCAATTCCAACTACGCCTCTGTTCTGTCATGCTGGGATCGACTGTTCGGATCTTTCAGCCCCCCGAACGACAGTCTTTCCACAGGACTTGAACAGCTCGATGCCGACCACCTGCAGACGGCTGAAGGCCTGCTGCGAACGCCGTTCCTGCCGGTTATCACCAGTGTTGACGGACCAAATGCAGAACACATCTCCCCGAAGTAGCGGTGGAGGGGCAGGGGGCAGCGACCCTTTGCGACTCATTTCGCCAAACGGGCGATGCGGAACGCCGACTGCGCGCGAACAGGACGACGGCTGCTGTCGTTGATTCGAGGAATTCTTTCAGGCATCACGATTGACCGTCACGCCCAGCATCTGGCCTTCAAACATGAGTTCTTCGCCAACCCAGCCCTGGAATTCGAACTGAGCCAGTTTTTGGGCCATCACACGCGTCACCCGTGCGACCAGGTCAAGGCGAGCCCCGGGGAAGACCGGCTTTCGAAACCGAACCTTGTCCATACCACCGAAGCCCAGGTAATCGCCACCAATCAGGTTGTACTTTCTGGCGTAAAAACCACCCAGTTGGGCCGCAGCTTCGCACTGGACCACGCCTGGCATCAACGCAAAGTCCGGCATGTGGCCGCGAATCCAGAATTCCTCGTCAGTCAACTGCTTGTAACCAACAATCAGATGCTGCTCACGGTCCACATGGACGATGCCCGTCAATTGCTCCATCTCAAAACGCTGAGGATTGATCGCGCGGATATCATCCTGCGTAAACAGAGGCGATACAAAATTCAGCTTGCTCAGATCATAGAGCGGAGCGGTGGCCATGTCGCAGTAACTCCCGACAAATCATTCTTAAGTTGAGCCAGCCGTCGGCACTCGGCAGACAACCACTTCAATGGCTTGCTGCAGACGGCATGCTAATGAATTCGAATGGCCTGCGGCTCCGATGACAAGTCTCATGAGGGATAGAACTTAGGGATTTTCAAAGACTGGGCTGCAGGCTACTTTTCAATGCCCAAAAACGCCACTGTACGATGCCCCGAGGGATCGGCAAAAACAACGCGAAAAGGACTCACCGTTGTGTATCAGATGCTGTCTGGCCATCGCTCAGATACTCCTGCAACGCCCCCTCGTATGGGCTCCGCTCAGATTCCGGTGCCCGGGCGACTGCCTGCTGCTGGATTTGAACAGCCCGCTCTGTTTCACCCAGACAGAAACAAACTCGCGCAAGTGTGTCCAGCATGTCCGCATCTTGCTCACGGGTCAGTGCCACAGCCCGCTCGGCAGCACCCAGCGCTGCTGACAAGTCGCGTTTTGGGGAATCCACCGCCGTAGCAACCATCCATGCCAACCGATTCAACAATTCAGCATCTTCCGAAAACTGTTGAGACAGCTTTTTGGCAAGCGTATTCGCTTCCGAGTAACTTTCTTCACGCAGCAGGACCTCCAAATACAGCATTTGGAGACGCGTGTCATGGGGACGCAGTTCAACAAGCTTCCTCGCCTCGTTGCGGGCACTCCCGCGATTGTTGGAAGTGTAAAGCCGCCTGATTTCGTTTTCCAACCGGTACAACTCCGGAGCAACCAGCGTATCCCAGTCGCCTGCCAGCATCTCCTGCAACGGACCTTCCATGCCTGCTGGCTCTCCAACCCACTGCAGCTTGCCCTCCTGATCACAAAGAAACACCAGTGGCAAACGGAGATCCTCAAACGCATTCTGCCACAGCATTTCGCTTCGGTGCTGAGTGTCGACAGCCAAAGGAAATTGCAGCAGATCCTTCCAGATCTTGTTGCCAGGGCGAGATGGACGACGCAGAAACTGGCGGATGTCTTCCGATGATTCTGCCGATATCGCTGTCAGCTGCAGATCTTCGCCGTACTGCTCACTCAGACGCACAAATCGAGGTAATTCTCGCACAGCCGGCTCACACCACGTCGCCCAGAACAGCACCGCATGCACTTTGCCCCCCTGTGCGGGAGTTGTCGGGGGCCCGATCCATTCGTCAACCTGCAGCAAGGGCGCCTGATCACCGATTGACAGCCTTCCTTCGTCCGACGCACGGACTCGACTGGCAACCACGACCATGCCCTGACCGGGGCCGTCCTGAATAATCCCACTCCGTCCGGGCCACTGCCCACTGTCGCGAGCGGAGTTTTCCTGATCGACGAGTGCCCCCTCGCCACAACCGACCGCCAGAATCAAAGTCAGGCAGCACAGCACCCGGGAAATCTGAGCGGCCCCGCCGAGATGAGCCGTCAGTAGCCACCGCCTGAAAGTGCATTGAGGCCACAGCAGTGGTTTCCGCAGGGAAATGATTCGGTCGGGTCTGATACCGCAGGGGCTGACGGCATTGGCCGGCAGAAGCACTGACCTGCTCATGACTTTTTCTCCCGCCGGCGACGTTGACGTCCATGCGCCGGAATCCATGTGCTTGCGCTGGTCTCTCGCAGTTCCCGCGCTTCTTCCACTGTGATCGGTTGATTTGAACCAGGCTGACTTACCGAACGCGATTTCACTCTCCGCGGCTGGTATTCATGAATCCCGTCATCACGAAAACTGCGAGACGCCCGGCTGAAAAAACTTAATCCGGATCCCCGGTTGCCCCCCCAACGCTGCAGAACAGTCACCAACAGCAGAAGTACCGCCGGGCCACCGGCAATTCCCCCAACCAGCCACAACGAATCCGGCGCTAAAGCCGCCGTGGCAATCAGACAGAAAATCGTTCCCGGAACGATGATCAGCACTGATGCCAGCAGACTTCCTGAATCATCTCGCGAACCGCGAAATCGCCGCGCCATAACTTGATGCCTGTTTGTCCATACCAGCAACCACATTCAGCAACCTGCTGCAGTGTGGTCAGACTCGCGACTTGCATGCCGCAGGGATTTTAGCGGGCGATCTCAGTTGAGTCGACGGCCCCGATGCGGCGCCAGCTCCATTTCCAGTCGAACCGCATCCGTGCTGCTGCGGCTGAGTTGCAGTTGCTTTCCCAGGCTCACTGGACACCCTGCAACGGACTCGACAAACTCCAGTGTGTCCCCCACTCCGGATCACCCGTCATCCCTGCAATCGCCCCCCAAAGTCCTGCTCATGCGATTCTATCTGCATCTGGTCATCCTGTTCGCTCGAACAGCACTCATCCGGGAACTCATGTTTCCGGCAAACTTCTGCATTCAGGTGGTCACTCGCATCTTTTGGTTCAGCGCTCGTGTTGCTCTGTTTCATCTTATCTATGGCGAAGTCAATAACATCCAGGAGTGGACGCGACACCAGTATTTCACATTCATGGCCACCGGAATGCTGATCAACGGGATCGTTGAAATGATCTTCATGCCCAGCTGTGCCGCGTTCTGCGAGAGTATTCGCACCGGCCGACTTGACCTCTCGCTGACCCGCCCCATCGACGTTCAGTTCCTCGTTTCCCTGCAACGCATGAATCCGGCAATGCTCAGCCAGATCATGCTCGCACTGACGCTGCTGACTTACTCCGTCTTCAGCCTCAACCAGCCGGTGTCACCGATTGCGATCGGGCTGTATTGCTTCTACGTCACCATCGCTGTCGCATTCTTCTACTCGCTGATGATCGCCACGGCCTGCACCAGTATCTGGTTCGGACGCAATCAGGGTCTGTACGATTTCTGGTTCTATCTCACCATTTTTGCTCAGTATCCACGCAGCATCTACAATCGCTCGTCCGCGGCCGCGGAATTTGAGGCGGGGGAAATGCTGCAATTCACGTTTTCATGGGTGGTGCCCATCCTGCTGGTTGTCACCGTCCCCGCACGCACGCTGGCCGGGATGGCAGTCGACTGGCGGTTTGCTGCGGCGACTCTCGTCTCGACACTGCTTTGCATCGCTGCCTCCCGCATGGTCTTCCGCTTCGCACTCTCGCACTATCGCGGGGCCAGCAGTTGACCGGCTCAACGCGTGTCTGCCAGCGGCGATCGAACAGCCCGCCACCATCACTCAGCGGGAAACTCGCAGTCGCGAAATCATCTGAATCAGCTTGCGTGAGAATTCCTCGTCAGAAACCGACAGAGCCTCCATCAACTGCTGCACGCGTTCCTCAGCAGTTCGGACCTGCAGCGGACGCAGTTGCTGAGTCGATTTCACATACGTCGCAAAACTCTGCGGCTGCCGACGAATCAGGTAAGACATCACAGCCCAGCTTTCCGCGTATGCAATCCCCGCCGTCTCACCGCTGCTGAACAGACCATCCAGAGCACACAAATCCTGCAGCGAAATGGGCAGGGTCCCCCCCTGCGTACGGGCTTTAAAGGTCGGATGGTGGCGCGCGTTTACGAGGCCCGGACGGATCCAGAGCAGGGTGGAGCGAACGGATGTTTGCTCAAAATACAGAGCCAGCCCTTCCGAAAACCAAACTGGGTTATCGGCAAAGCGGACCTGTAATCCACTGTTGAAGGCCAGTTGATGCACCGTCTCGTGCACCATGGTCGCAACCTGCAACGGCTGTTTCGCCAGCATGCCACGGATCGCAGCCTGTCCTTTCAGGCTGCTGTCCCGCGTCAAGTCCTGCAACAGCACCTGATTGTCACGCACGGTGTAAAAACCCGGCGTGTCCGAAAAGTCCACCTCCGGGTGAATCGCTGCAGCATGCGACTGAAATCGCGCTGCACTGGAAAAGATGAGCACCGGCAGCAGGCCCGCCGGCTCACTCACAGAAATCTCAAGCTCCTGCATCAGTTCGTAGAATTCTGCGTACACTTTCTCCAGCAGGCGACCGCAGAATTCGTTGTAGTCATCACTGCAGTCGGAACAGATCAGGAAGTGATCCGTGGCCGTCACCAGAAAGTTTGCACCTGCACTTTCTGTCAGCACCACCCCCAGTTCTTCCCGCCCCAAGGCTTTCCACTGACTGTCCAGTTGCCGACTTCCACGAATCGCGTCGGCAGGAATCTGCGTCAGCCTTCCGGCCTGATCCTCCAGCAGCCAGCCGGATGCCCCCTCAGCCAGCAGGCGGCCCGTCAGCTCGACCGGACCAGCCTGTGTTTCGGCAGTGACAACGGTCAGCTGATCAGATGGCGACAGACCGCAAACACCGCCACCAGCGGCTGGCGATAATGCCGCAAACAGCACCATGGCCTGCACAACAGTACGAGGAAATCGTCGCGCCCGCACGACACAGGCGGGTATCGGCTGTTGGACCGAATTCTGCAGCATCGTCAAACAACCCTCCATTTCTGACAGCCCTGCCGTGATCCCTGATTGCCTCGGTTTTGTCAGCACCGGCCGAATTCCGAACCGCACAGCTTTCCGAACCGC
>Ga0213858_10001602_pt1 | contig 10848 bp, 7 predicted proteins | sample PICome_FD_160122 | JGI IMG/M metagenome (GOLD analysis project Ga0213858, IMG submission 160122) | Coastal seawater microbial communities near Pivers Island, North Carolina, United States - PICO245 | ecosystem: Environmental > Aquatic > Marine > Coastal | place: USA: North Carolina | collected... | reverse complement strand
TATCGACAATTAGTCAGCAAACCGATGAAAGCCAAAGATAGCGATGTCGAGGCCTTACTGATTCTCGGGCTTTATGAACTTGATCACGGCGACACCCCTGACTACGCATCGGTCTCGGCAGCCGTCAATGCAGTCAACGCGCTAAAGAAAAAGTGGGCCAAAGGTCTGGTCAATGGCTGTTTACGACGCTACCAGCGAGAGGAAGATCGGCTTCAAGCGTCGCTGAATGATGCCGAGCGTGCCGCACAACCCGAGTGGCTTTACGACAGAATCAGGGCCGATTGGCCAGCGCATAGCGAGATGATCGCCGAGGCGTCGCGCCAAAAACCACCGATGAGCCTTCGAGTGAATCAGAAGCAAGCGTCGCTCGATGAATATCGAGAAAAACTCGAAGTAGCAGGGGTTCCCGTCGGGCGGTTAGGTGCTTATGGCGTCACCCTCGAGACGGCCTGTAATGTTGAAGAATTACCGGGGTTTTTCGAGGGCTTCTGTAGCGTCCAGGATGAATCCGCACAATGGGCAGCGCCTTCCTTGAACAATGCGCTAAACAATGCATCGACCCATGAAAAGGGCCTGCGTGTGCTTGATGCCTGCGCAGCACCGGGCGGCAAAGCCTGTCATCTTGCCGAGCTTGGGGCTTCTGTACTGGCTACTGACATCTCACAAGAGCGATTAACAAAAGTCATCACCAATCGCGACCGACTGCAGCTGACGATGGATGTGGAAACGCATGACGCGAGAGATGGTGGCCATAGCGACGCTGAGTTCGATGGCATCCTGCTCGATGTACCTTGTTCCGCCACAGGTGTTATGCGTCGCAACCCCGACGTTAAGCTGATCAGAACGCCCGAAGACATTGTCCAGTTTTCAGCCTTGCAACAGGAGTTACTGACCGCGGTTTGGCCACGCCTTAAAGCGGGCGGTCATCTGTTATACGTCACTTGCTCAATTCTTAGCGCTGAAAATGACGATGTCATACACCAGTTCTTAGCTAATGCCTCAGACGTTTCCCTCGAGACACCGCCGTCGGTCCCGGGCCAAGCGACAACCTATGGGGTGCAACTGATACCTGATCGAAACGGTGGCGACGGACTTTATTATTCGCTTCTCAGAAAAACCTAAAGGATCTGACGCGAGCCTGTAATAGGGATACACTTAAGCAACGACTCGGTTTGACGCGCTGCGTTTTAAGGAATGTCAACGTCGTGAAAATCATTATCTTGGGTGCTGGGCAGGTCGGTGGCACATTGACCGAGCATCTCGCCGACGAGAAAAACGACGTCACTGTCGTGGACAATGCCGAGCCCGCGTTGCGGCGCCTTCAAGAGCGGCTGGACATCCGAACTTTGGTCGGTGATGCCGCCAAACCAACTACTCTCGCCAATGCTGGCGCCGCAGATGCCGACATGCTGATTGCTGTCACCGACAGCGATGAGGTCAACATGCTGGCCTGCAGCATTGCCCACACACTCTATGGAACAAAAACTAAAATTTGCCGCGTCAGAGATGTCGACTACTTAAACGAGGAAGCCGCACTGTTCCAGTCGGGTGCGATTCCAGTCGACGTGGTTATCAGCCCCGAACATCTTGTCACCGACGCGTTGCATCAACTGATTCTGAATCCTGGCTCATTGCAGGTACTCGATTTTGCTCAGGGAAAAATTCGCCTGGTGGCCGTGAGAGCCGTCGAAGGTGGGCCAATTGTTGGTCGCGAACTTCAGGAAATCCGACAGCATATGCCGGCGGTTGATACGCGCGTAGCTGCCATCTTTCGGCGTTCGGAGCGCGCTATTATCCCCGAGGCAAATACCGTTGTGCAGCCTGATGACGAAGCCTTCTTTATTGCCGCGAGGGATAATATCAGGGCAGTAACTTCGGAGCTTCGAGAGCTTGATAGGCCTTATAAGCGGGTCATGATAGCAGGAGGAGGAAAAATAGGCGCCTCACTTGCACTCAGGCTCGAGCGTGATTACCAGGTCAAGGTGCTTGAGCTTAACTACGATCGTTGTCGCGCGCTTTCTGAGCTTTTGGAAGAGAGCATAGTGCTCAATGGCAGCGCGAATGACACACAGCTTCTCCTTCGCGAAAACATTGCTAACACCGACGTGTTTTGCGCACTCACCAACAACGGCGAGTCCAATATCATGATGTCGATGCTCGCTAAGCGTTTGGGCGCGAAAAAAGTAATTACGTTGATTACCAACCCCGCCTATGCCGAATTGGTAGGACAGGAGATCGATATTGCGATCTCACCCCAACAAATCACCATTAGCAGTCTGCTCACGCATGTTCGTAAAGGTGACATCAGCGCAGTCCACTCACTGCGTCGGGGAGCAGCGGAAGCACTGGAGATTACCGCCCACGGCGACCCAAAAACCTCGAAGGTTGTAGGCCGGCGGCTCGATGAACTTGACCTTCCGCCGGGAGCGACAGTAGGTGCACTGCTACGAGGGGACGAAGTTCTGATCGCCCACAGGCACATCGTCGTTGAAGAGGATGACCATGTAATTCTGTTCTTAACCGACCCCTCAAAAATAAGCATGGTAGAGAAACTCTTCGCACCCGGGACTAACTTCGTCTAATGAACATCGGGTTGTGTATCCGTGTCGTTGGGCTGCTATTGATGCTGTTCAGCCTTGGCACTTTGCCATCGCTGTTTATGGGCCTTAGCGCAGACGACGGAACAGCCGCTGTGTTTGGGCAGGCATTTGTGACCACTGCAGTTTCTGGGGTCGTTCTCTGGTTAAGCACTCGTCAAACCAACACCGAACTACAGATTCGCGACGGCTTTTTGATCACCGCAGCGTTCTGGATTGTGCTGGGGGGCTATGGGGCTCTGCCTTTTATTTTTTCCGACGCGATTTCAGTCTCAGTAACCGATGCGATTTTCGAGTCGGTATCTGGGCTCACGACCACCGGTGCTACAGTGTTGGTTGGGCTGGATGATCTTCCGCAATCGCTGCTCCTCTATCGTCAGCTACTGCAGTGGCTTGGGGGCATAGGAATCATCGTACTCGCGGTAGCAGTGCTGCCGATGCTGGGAATTGGTGGTGTGCAGCTATATCGGGCCGAGAGCACTGGTCCTTCAAAAGACAGCAAATTCACCCCCCGAATTACTAGCACCGCCAAGGCGCTATTCTCGATTTACTTGGGTCTCACCGTCGCCTGTGGAGTCGCCTATAAAGTTGCCGGAATGACGACCTTTGATGCGATCAGCCACGCTTTTTCCACCATAGCGATTGGCGGATTTTCAACCCACGACGCGAGCATGGGTTACTTCAATAGCGATCCAATCCTATTGATTGCATCCGTCTTTATGCTGATCAGCGCGATTAACTTCGGCCTTCACTTTATCGCACTTCAGAAGCAAGAGATCACCATTTACCGGCAGGACTCGGAAACCAAATTCTTTGCCTGGGTGATCACAATGGCCGTTTTGATTAGTTGCATCACACTGGGCTTCAGCGGTCAGTTTTCAATCGATTATTCACTGGTTCACGGCGTATTTCAGACGATCTCAATAGCCACAACCACAGGGTTTACCAGTAAGGACTTCAGTTTGTGGCCCTCGTTTCTGCCCATCTTTCTATTGATGCTCAGCGTGATGGGTGCTTGTGTAGGCTCCACCGGGGGCGGCATGAAGGCGATGCGCATACTGCTTATTTTTCGCCAGGGGATGCGCGAGCTTCGTCAGTTACTTCACCCCAACGCTGTCATCCCACTAAAACTCGACCATCGTCGCGTTCGGCCAGAGGTCGTCAGCGCAGTGTGGAGCTTCTTTGCGGTTTACATGTTTTCTTTCATCGTGCTGGTGCTGGCAATGCTCACCACCGGGCTCGATTTCCTATCGGCCGTTAGCGCCGTCATGGCATCACTCAATAATCTGGGGCCGGGGCTTGGCGAGGTCGCATCGAACTACGCCGGTGTGACTGACGCTGGAAAACTCATTCTATGTATCGCCATGCTACTAGGGCGACTCGAGATCTTTACCCTTCTTATTCTATTTACAGCGACCTTTTGGCGCCCCTGATTACCGCATCCCTCGCGACTCTTTAATCACATCGTAAGCTACAGAAATCTTCTGGGATCTTTCTGTCGCCATCTGGATCATCTCCTCGGGCACACCACGCGCCGATAACTTGTCGGGGTGATTCTCGCTCATCAATTTGCGATAAGCGCGCTTTAGATCACTGTCGCTTACATTCGAGTTAACACCCAAAGCCTGGTACGCCTCGGCTAGTTGATTTCTGGGTTTTGGGGGCGTGTAACTCTTACCGCCACCGGCGTTCTGACCAAATTGGCTTTGCGCAGTGACCATGGAAATCAAACGATCTAATAGCGAATCCGGCAGGCCCAAGCTTCTTGCGATAACACTAAGGGCTTCTCGTTCTCGGCTATCTAAATAGCCGTCGGCCAGCGCCATACCGATCAGAAATAGCAAAAGAGTTTGTGTGGTTGCGGGTCTGAGTAATACCACCCGTCGAAACAACTGGAGTTGCCGGGCCACATCAAAATCAGCCGAGGCGCCTTGTTTGAAACGCGAGATCGCAGCCTCTCGCTGCCTAGGTGATAGCCGAAGCTGCGCAAACAGCGATTCGGCCTGCGCCACCTCGGCCTCTGACACCCGGCCATCTGCTTTTGCGACATAACCGAGCAACACAAACGTGGTGTCAAAAAATTCCTGCTGTAGTTCACGCAAGCCATCAGGGCCACTCAGCCTGACCGCGCGCCACAACCCGACATCGAACAAGTGGCCAACGAAGAAACCGACTAGGGCGCCGGCAACACTGCCGAGAGTGATGTAGCCAAAAAAAGCGCCGAGTATCTTGCCTGCCACCATTGAATTCATATCACACTGCCTGCTTAAGCCTAGCCTTTCGTACCCAAGTAATGGTTCGCGAGTGACCTTGGGGTCGTCCTAAACCGCTTGTAGGTCCATTGATACTGCGTGGTATCAGTACTAAGAAGCTGCTCGATGTCGCTGTTCATCGCCGTCAACGCCGACTCGAGATCATCGCTGTATACAGCATCAGACACTGGACAAAACTGTACCTCAAACCCTTTTTGAGTGCGCCAAGCGACGCCCATGACGGCGCGTGCACCCGACCGCTGAATAAGGCTAACAGCCAGACTCGCCGTACTACAATCCACGCCCATAAAGGGTACATTCATAGCACCTAAGTCTCGGTCCGGCACTTGGTCAGGCAAAATGCCAGTAATACCGCCCGCTTTACAGTGACGGACTAACTTCGCGATACCTCTCCCTGTAGTAGGCACATACTCGCCGCCCGCTCGCTGACGAGCAGCCAGAACCAAATCACCGACAGCGGGAAGTTTCGGCGGCTCGAACAGACACATCAATTCACCCAGCGAGGTGAGGTGATGCGACAGTACTTCCCAGTTCCCCAAATGAGGAGCCAAGACAACAAGCCCTCCACCGTTGGCCAGCGCTTGATCGACATGCTCACCACCGTTCACCGAAATTAATGAGCGAACATAGGTGTGAGATCGCCGCCATACATGCCCCATCTCAGCCGACAGCGCTCCTTGCTCAAGCAGGGTTAGTCTTATGAGTTGCTCGCGCTCTTCTGCAGGTAATGTGGGGTAGGCAACCTCAAAATTTCGCCTCGCGATTCTCACGGTTCGAAGATTTAGAGCCACCATAATTAAACCTAAGCCTCGACCGACAGACCGCGCCCAGTTCAGAGGCACAAAAGCGGATGCCCGCAAAACCAATCGCGCCACAGTCACCGCTAATAAATTTTTGATCGCTGCCAGCAAAAAAATGAGTCCTCAGATACCGTTGTAACGACGACAGGAAGCGTTGCCCCTTATTATGCCAGTGCTCGGCACTGTATACTGCGCCTTACGCCAAACTAGGTAGCTCGCGTGTCATCACTAACCTTTCAAGAACTCATTTTCGGCTTACAACGATTTTGGGGTGAGAACGGCTGTGTCGTTTTGCAACCTCTCGACCTGGAGGTCGGTGCTGGCACCTTCCATCCTGCGACTTTTTTGCGCGCCTTAGGCCCAGAGAACTGGAATGCCGCTTACGTGCAGCCAAGTCGCCGACCTGGAGATGGACGGTATGGAGAAAACCCCAATCGACTCCAGCACTACTATCAGTTTCAAGTAGTAATGAAGCCCTCCCCAGCAGACTTCCAGGATCGCTACCTCGACAGTTTGCGAAGTCTTGGTTTAGACCCTCTCGAGCACGACGTGAGATTCGTGGAAGACAACTGGGAATCACCGACTCTCGGGGCTTGGGGGTTGGGCTGGGAAGTCTGGTTGAATGGTATGGAAGTATCCCAGTTTACCTACTTCCAGCAAGCGGGTGGTCTCGAATGCTTCCCCGTCACTGGCGAGATTACCTACGGGATTGAACGTCTGGCCATGTACCTGCAGGGCGTGGAGTCGGTCTATGACCTTGTCTGGTCGGAAACGCCTACGGGCAGAGTGACCTATGGAGACGTTTTTCACCAAAACGAAGTAGAAATGTCGCATTTCAACTTCGAGCATGCTGACGTTTCGCAGCTCCTGAACTATTTCGAATTCTGTGAGACCGAAGCAGAGAGGTTGGTATCGCTTCAATTAGCACTGCCAGCCTACGAATTTGTGATGAAGGCATCACACTCCTTTAATCTACTCGACGCTAGGCACGCTATCGGCGTAACAGAACGACAGCGCTATATTTTGCGGGTGAGAGCACTCGCGCGAATGGCCGCACACGCCTATGTCGACTCACGGGCCAGACTGGGCTTCCCGATGGCTGACAAAGATCTCGCGGAAGCGGCGCTTGCACAGCGCGAAAAAAGCGAGGCGACATCATGAGCACGCGAACACTTTGCTTTGAGCTCGGCGTAGAAGAATTGCCGGCCGGCGAACTGAAAAGTATGGCGCTTAGCCTCGAGTCGGCAATATGCAAGGGCATACAGGATGCGGGCCTCAACTTCGAGAACAGCAAGGTATTCTGGACGCCAAGACGCTTGGCGGTGATTATCTCGGGTTTGCAGCAGTCAGGTGAGGCCACCACGACAGAATTATTAGGGCCACCTTTAGCGGCAGCGAAAGACAATGACGGAGCCTGGACACCTGCCGCCATTGGCTTTGCCAAAAAGCAGGGGGTCGCCCCCGAAGCACTTATTCCCATATCGACACCAAAAGGGGAGAGACTGGGATTACAAAAGACGCTTCCGGGCAGGCTTGCCGCTGATGTTGTACCCGCGGTTATTGAAGCCGCTGTCGGGCAGATTCCTGTCTCCAAGCGCATGCGCTGGGGTAGGGCGCGCCATGAGTTTTTGCGCCCTGTGCAGTGGCTGATGTTGTTGTTCGGCGACGAAGTGCTGGAACTTTCGCTGTTTAATCTAAAGAGTGACAGGCTCACTGTCGGTCATCGCTTCCATAGCAAAGGTACGGTGAGTCTGGAGAGCGCCGACGATTATGAAAGCGTATTAAAGGCGCATCATGTCATTCCGTCGGCCGCAGAACGCGAGGCAATTATTCGTTCCGAGGTTGCTGCGCTGGCTGAGGAAGGTGAAACAGCCATCATCGATGATGCCTTGTTGGAGGAGGTCGGTGGCTTGGTTGAGTTTCCAGTGGCTTTGAGGGGAAGTTTTGATCCAGATTTCCTATCCGTTCCGCGCGAAGCGCTCATATCCTCAATGCGCGAACATCAGAAATATTTTCATTTGGAAAAGGCTGATGGCAGCCTCGTGCCGAGCTTTATCACCGTTTCCAATATTGTTAGCAGTCGCCCCGACACAGTGATCGAGGGGAATGAGCGTGTCATTAGGCCTCGACTGGCCGATGCCGCATTTTTCTTTGCTACCGATAAGCAAACCCCACTTTCGAGCAAAAGTGAGCGCCTGACTGGGGTTACCTTTCAAGGGAAGCTCGGCTCACTGGCCGACAAGCAGCATCGAATCAACAACATTGCTGTCACATTGGCACCGGCATTGAACGCCGATGTCGACGCCGTTTCCCGGGCAAGTGGGCTAATAAAGTGCGACCTGGTATCTGACATGGTGCTGGAATTTCCTGAATTACAGGGAATTGCAGGAGCTCATTACGCAAGACACGACGGTGAGAGCGAGCTAGTCGCCTCGATAATCGAAGAGCACTATTGGCCAAAGTATTCCGGGGACACCTTACCCTCGACACCGGAAGCTATGACCTTAGCACTGGCGGACAGAATCGACACTCTGGTGGGTATTTTCGGTATCGGTGAAATACCAAGCGGATCAAAAGATCCATTTGCACTTCGCAGAGCATCTCTGGCTGTTATACGAATGGCTTTGGATTCAGCGCGCGATATACCAATAAAGACTTTACTAAGTGCTGGATTTGAGCAGTTTGGCGCCGATCAGATTGCCAACGAGACTGTCGACAATGTCACCGCTTACTTGCTCGATCGCCTGCCAGCACACTACGAGGAATCGGGCATAGGTGTAGATGTCTTGCGAGCAGTTCTAGCAACGGGCAGCAACACTTTTGGCGATATTGAGGACCGTTTGTTTGCCTTGGTCGATTTCATAGGATCCGAGCTAGCCGAAACACTGGCAGCCGCCAACAAGCGAGTCGCGAACATTTTGGCTAAATCCGATGCCGAGCTTGGGAGCATTGACGCAAGCTTATTGAGTGAGAATGCCGAAAAGCAGCTGGTTCAGGCATTACAACGCGTGAGTGAAGACATAAGAATAGCCTGCTCAACCGGGCAGTTTTCAAGCGCCCTGGGTCAACTCGCCAGCTTGAGGGATCCTATCGATGACTTTTTTGACAAGGTCATGGTGAATGCTGACGATCCCGCATTAAAACGTAATCGACTGGCAATTCTAAAGCAGTTGCGCGAGCAGTTTCTGATGGTCGCGGACTTGGCAGTCCTCGCAAGGTAAGGCACGCCGTGTTCAACACCTCGTTTCTCGTTGTTGCGCTGTTGATCATTGGCGCATTGGCCTGCGCCATTGGTTGGCTAATATCCTCGCGGCGTTACAGCGCATATCGGGAACAAGTAGCTAGCCGATTAACGATGGGGGAGCTGGCGAGCGCTGAACTTGAAAACGCCAAAACTCAACTCGATGAACTCAATCGGCAATTACTTGATGCGAGAGGCAGCGAGGCGGCCTTAAAGGCTACGATCACCGCCAAATCCGAGGAGCACGAAGCCCAACTCAAACTGCTCGATGAAGCAAAGAAAATGCTGAAGCTTGAGTTCCAACAGGCCGGGCAAGCACTTCTCAAGCAAGGCGAAACAAACCTGTCCCAAAAAAACCAAGAATCGCTTGATCAATTATTAAAGCCGCTGTCTGAAAAAATCGATGGTTTCCAGACGAGAGTCAATCAAGTCCATACTGATCTCACCGGACAAAACGCCTCCTTAAAAACGCAAATAAAGCAGCTCCACGATGTGGGACTAGAGATGTCATCCGAGGCAAACAGCCTGAGTCAGGCTCTGAAAGGTGATAAGAAACTCGTGGGAAACTGGGGTGAGGCGCAATTAGAGCGAACCCTTGAGCTTGCAGGATTACGGCGGGGCGAGCATTACGAGCGTCAGAAGTGATTCAAAGCCGATGACGGTGATCGTTTGCAGCCCGACTTTGTTGTGTACCTGCCGCAGGACAAGCACATTGTTATCGATAGCAAGGTGTCACTAGTCGACTACGAACGCGCGATTGCGGCAAGTGACGATCTTGAGCGGACCGCGGCGCTGAAAGGCCATGCGCAGGCAGTCAAAAATCATATCGACCAGCTTTCCTCAAAGGATTACGCCAATCTACCAGGGCTACAATCCCCGGATTTCGTCTTGATGTTCATGCCGGTAGAGCCAGCGTTCATAGAAATAATGCGTGACCATCGCGACCTTTTTAATCACGGATACTCCAAAAACGTCATTTTGGTATCACACACCACACTAATGCCTATTTTGCGCACAGTGGCCAATCTGTGGATCGTGGAGCGCAGTAACCAAGAGGCGCAGGCCATCAGCGATCGCGCAGGTGACATCTTCAACAGTGTATGTCTGATAGCTGAGCGACTGGAAAGCGTGGGTGCTGCACTCACACAAACCAACAAGCGTTACAACGAAACCGTTACGAGCTTAGTAGGAAGGCAGGGCCTGCACGGAAAAGTAGACCGTTTCAAAACGCTCTCGACCAAAGTATCGCGAAGCTTCCCTGATAGCCTTAAGGCATTACCTGAGTCGACCGATGCGGGACAACTAAGAGCGGCTCTCGACGAGCCCAGTGCCGCAGACGAAGAGCCAGGCGACGACTAACTTAAATATCGAGATTTGCCACTGCTAAGGCATTGGTCTCAATGAACTCTCTGCGCGGCTCGACATCGTCACCCATCAGCGTCACAAACATCTGATCAGCCCGAATGGCGTCTTCAATCGTGACGCGCAACATGCGCCGCGCATCAGGATCCATGGTGGTTTCCCACAGCTGGTCGGGGTTCATTTCACCTAAGCCCTTATAGCGCTGGACCGAACAGCCTCGTCGAGCTTCGTCCATCAGCCAAACCATCATCTTTGCGAAGTCACTCGATACAAATTGCTTTTCCCCACGCTTTATAAACGAGGCTTCACCCATCGTGTCGGTGAGTGTTTGTCCCAAAGCGACTAGTTCACTGTACTCACTTGATCCGATGAAGTTCTGACCCAAGACGATATCGGATGCGACACCATGGGCTGTGCGACGTACCACAACATAAAAGTGACCCCGCTCTGGATCCCTTCTTACAAGGCACTCATACCCAACTTGCTTGTCCCCGCGGGTTAGTAAGCGCTCACTTAGTGCTTCAGAAAACGCCACGACCGCAGACTCGTCGCGCGTCGCTTCGGCGGTTAACACA
>Ga0213858_10001598_pt1 | contig 10854 bp, 13 predicted proteins | sample PICome_FD_160122 | JGI IMG/M metagenome (GOLD analysis project Ga0213858, IMG submission 160122) | Coastal seawater microbial communities near Pivers Island, North Carolina, United States - PICO245 | ecosystem: Environmental > Aquatic > Marine > Coastal | place: USA: North Carolina | collected... | reverse complement strand
AAGGGAACCGGTTAGAACCCAAACACATATAATGGCAGGAAGTAAGAAAATAACTGAAGAACCAACTAGTATAGACATATAAAGGCGTCCAGCCTTTTGCGCTAGTTCATTTTGTTTATGCGCAACTAGGGGATATGTAGAAAATGTCAATACTTCATAAAATATAAATAATGTTAAAAGATCGCCAGAGTAGGCTATGCATAAAGCTGCATGAACAGCCATTGCATAAAATGTATAAAATCTTGTTTGATTTTTTTCTTGATTGCCGCGCATATATCCAACCGAATAAATAGCAGCAAAAATCCAAAGAACTGATGCAACCAATCCAAATATTGCTCCTAAAGGAGTAACTTCAAAGCCAATCTTAATCCCATCAGCTATATCTAGAACATCAAGTTTAGGTATTTTTCCTTCCAAGACTGCATTCATTATTTCAATAGCCCCATAGGAACTAATTACTCCACCTAGCGGACCAAGTAAGTCTCTTAGGTTTGGATTTCTTGATAGGAGAGGCGTTACTAAAAATACTATTAAGGGAGATAAAATAGTTATTAAAATATAAGTTTCCAAGGAGATCATTTTCGTGCTCCAAGCAATTGTTCTGATGCTTCAAAACTACTATTGACTACTAACGATGCATCGAGGCCGAAATATATGTTTAAAAATGTAATTATTAGTAAGGGAATATAAACAAGTGAATTTTCTTTTATTAAAAGATTTTTGGGCCCTTCATGAAACCATAATGCTTCTATCATTTTCCATAAATATACGACTGATAAAGCAGAACTAGCTAAGATAAGCATTGCTATCCAAATACCATCTGCACTAATTGATGCTTTAATAATATATAATTTAGATATAAAGCCAGCAGTTAATGGGATACCTGCGAGACTGAGTGAGCATATTACAAAACAAACAAAAGTTATTGGCATTTCTCTGCCAAGACCGGATAAATTATTTATTGTAATTCTTTTATTGATATAAAAACTCATAGAAGTAATTGCCATAAACAAGGCACCTTTAATAAGGGCATGATTAAATAAATGAATAAATCCAGCTGCAACACTTGCCTTAGTGCCAATAGCAAAGGCGAGTGTAATATATCCTATTTGAGCAATTGATGAATGTGCTAATAACCTCTTAATGTCTTTTTCAAAGATAGCCATAATTGTGCCCGCAAACATAGCTAATATTGATAAGGGAAGAATGACATATTGTAGTGTGTTAATTATTAAAGTATCTGAAATGTCAAAAACAGAAAATAAAATTCTTGCTAATATATACAGAGAAGCTTTTGTAGCTGTCGCTGCTAGTAAAACAGATACTGCAGAAGGAGCATAGGCATAAGCTCTAGGAAGCCATATATGAAGTGGAAATACAGCTGCCTTAACCATAATTCCAATAATCATAAAGCCAAATCCAGCTATAAGCGCTTTATTATCATTGATTTCAGCAATACGTTTTGACAGGTCAGCAAGATTTAGCGTTCCGGTAATTCCGTATAACAAACCCACACCAATTACATAAAGGGTTGCACCAACAGCACCTAGAACAAGATAATTATAAGCTGCAACTAAACCTTGCTTATCTTTTTGTCCTCCCATTGCGACTAAGGCTACCGAAGCAAGCGAAGAAATTTCTAAAAAGACAAAAAGGTTAAACGCGTCACCTGTAGTTACTAAACCTATTAATCCTGCTATAGCTAATAACCACAGGCTATAAACCTTTGAAATAGATGAGCTATTTATTTCAGCAGGCATTATCTTGGAGGAAAAAATTGTTGTTATAAAACTAATTAGAGAAATTATTATAATAGGAACAATCGATACTTTATCTATTACATACTCAATACCTAGAGGAGGGGCCCAATTACCCAGGGCGTATGAAATTGAAGTATGTAAATAGACTTCTTGATATAAAAGCAGTGAAAATATAAAGGTAATAAAAGTTGTAGAGAGCGTAATTACCCAGCTTAGAAAATTATATGGAATAAGCACTACAATGAGAGACATCATTAAAGGACAGATGACTACTAAAATAGGCAAGTTTTTAATTATAATATCTGTCATTTTTTAAATTTTGCGCTTACGTTTTTATTTGTTTCTATTAGTTCATGATAATCAACTAAATCTTGAGCTGATATATCATCCTCTTCTATGCTTCCATATTCAGAATTTATTCTTAAAACTAATGACAAACCTAGGGCTGTTGTTGCAACACCCACGACAATAGCAGTGAGAATGAGAACATGTGGTAATGGATTAGAGTAAATTGTGTCGTTAATATTATTTAAAATTGGAGCAGTGCCACCTTGTATTTTGCCAAATGTAATATAAAGAAGAAACACAGAAGTCTGGAAAATAGTTAAACCCACAATTTTTTTTAATAAATTCTTTCTTCCTATTACTAAGAAAAGTCCTATCATCATTAATAAGAATACTACCCAATAATTCCAAACACCGAGAGAAGAAGAAATCATTTTGTTTCTCCTGACCTTTTAAAATCTGCAAAAGCATAAAATAATGCAATCATAACATTTGAAACGGTTAGTCCAACGCCAAATTCAACTAATAATATTCCAATATGTTGACCAGCCTGGTTTGAGGTTCCTAACACATTGTAGGATAAAAATTCTTCACCTAATAACATAGATGCAATACCAACACCTCCATACAAGATGCCACCTAATGCAAGTAAGAATAAATTGATATTTAAAGGAAAAAGTTCTTTGCCTTTTTCTAGACCAAACACAATTGCGTAAAGTATGAATGCGCTTGCAAAGATTACCCCTGCTTGGAAACCTCCACCTGGACCAAAGTCTCCATGAAATTGGACATATAAACCAAATAAAATTATTGGAGCAAAAAGAATTTTTGTTGCAATTCTTAATATTGGGTTTTTATCCATTATCTAAAACCTTCTTTTTAGATTTTAATTTTTTTACCTCTTTCTTATTATTTTTTAAAATTGCTAAGACAGCTATTCCAGCGGTGAATACAACTATAGTTTCTCCAAAAGTATCATAGCCACGATAACTAGCTAAAACTGAAGTGACAATATTTGGTATTCCAATATCATTTCTCGATCCTGCAATATATTCTGGAGCAATATGTTGATGTATAGGGGATGAGGCGAGTCCAATTTGAGGTAGGTCATAACTGCACCATATTAAGATACCACCAAGAACCAAGCAAACAATAGCTGGGAAAACTTGAGAAGTAACATTTTTTTCCTCTTCCCTTGGCAAAAATGCCATAGCTGCCAGGAATAAAATTGTCGATATTCCAGCTCCTACAGATGCTTCAGTAAAGGCGACATCAACAGCATCTAAAGAGATAAACATCAGCGCAGCTACTAATGAGTAAGCGCTTGTTAAAAGTACTGTATAAATTACAGACCTGGATTTCAAAAGAGCAATTCCAATTCCCAGCATAATTGAAACTAAAAAGGCGTTTATTATTAATTCTGAAATCATAATAACTTTCCAATTTTTTTACCAACGGGGATTATTCCTTTCTCCCTTGCAAGGTTGGCAGTAACATGGCTAGTCACTGGACTCGTAAAAAAAATAAAAATTCCAATTAATATTAGTTTAATCGTAATTAATGACCAGCCTGATTGTAAAATCATTCCAAGAATAAAAAAGGCAGTGCCTCCAGTATCAATCATGCCTGCTGCATGTATTCTGGCAAAAACATCTGGTAGTTTTATTAATCCACACGCACCTATAATTATAGAAAGAGACCCTAGAAAAAAACATAACCCTGTTAGTAAATCTATAAACAATTCCATTATTTTTCATTTCCTTTTAGCGAACCAGTGCTAAAAAGTTTTAATATGGCAATTGTCCCAATGAAATTGATTAGGGCATAAACAATTGCAATATCTAAAAATTCTGGCCTATTCATAAAGAACCCATGTAGGGCAATCCCTAAAACAATTATAGTTCCAAGGCTATTAACTGCTAAAATCCTGTCATATGTTGTTTTTCCTAATATTATTCTTACTAATACTAGTATTGAAGAAATTGCACACGCTATTAGAGCTGCCAAGAACATTATTGCTCTCCCTCTAACAATTTTACTTTCTTATCCATTTCATTGCTTCTAACGTCTTTGCCAAAATCTGTATTAAGGGCATGAACTTCAAAGGAATTATTTTTTATTTTTGTGGTTACTGTTCCGGGAGTTAGAGTTATAGAATTAGCATAAGTAACTTTAGCTACATCAGTTGTTTGGGATGCTTTTACGGTAAATGTTTCAGGTTCTATATTGTTTGTAATTATTGCTTTCGCTGTATTTAGGTTAGATATTAATATTTCTTTAAATAGCCATATTAAATAATTCAATAACCTAGGTAAAAAAAATAAAGGTAAACCTTCGTCATCTATAAGTTTTGCTCTATTAGCTACGAATACACAAAATGCACAAGACAAAATACCTAAGGAAATGATTAAAAATGTATAATGTCCTGACATTAACAGCCATAAGCTGAGTAAAATAAGAAAAAGGATTAGTGACTTCATTTAATTGGAAATCCAAACTTTATTTTATTAAAAAATTTCATCCAAATATTTTAAATAAAAAAAGACTAATATCAATATAAGTTTACACTATTATGGTTTTGCAAAAGTTATTGTCTTGATATTTTTTTTGATAATTCCTTTTTCTTTTAGAAATTTTGCAAACTGTTCATATGTTTTTAAATCGTGTGCTTGTGGCCTAAGAGTAAATCTGCTTAACGTATCTTTAAAAGCCCTTTTGTTTAACTCATCATCAAGACCTTTACGGTAAGTAGAAAAATCTTTCCAAGTTGTTTCTGGGTCATTAATAATCGTTAGCGTAGCTTTTTGAATAGCCTTAAAGAATTTATCAAAAACTGGGTTTTTCCTGTTTTTAATATTAGAAATGTAGATAAGTTCTTCATATGAAGGTACACCATGTTCTTCTGGATAGAATGCTTTTCCAGGATGATTAACTATATCCATCTGATTAAGTTCAAAATTTCTGAATGCTCCAATAACAGCATCAACTTTTTTTGCTATTAGTGATGGTGATAATGAAAAATTAATATTAACCAAATCTACATCAGTCATTTTAATATTATATTTTTCTAACATTCCAGAAAGTAAAGCTTCTTCAAAACCTCCAACGGAAAAGCCAATTTTTTTACCTTTAAGATCCGAAATTGACTTGATGGGGCCATTTTCTAATACAACAAGTGAGTTTAATGGAACACTTACAAGAGTTCCAACTCTAACTACAGGTAAACCTTGATCAACTTGAATGTGGAGTTGGGGTTGATATGAAATTGCCAAGTCTAATTTTCCAGCAGCAACAAGTTTTGGAGGGTCATTAGGATCAGCCGGTTCTATCATCTCAACATCAAGGCCTTGTTCTTTAAAATAACCCCTTTGTTCTGCGATTATCAGTGGTGCATGGTCAGGGTTTATAAACCAATCTAAACCAACGGTGATTTTATCAGTTTTTGCGTAAACAAGACTGGAAGTGAGTAAAAGAAAAGATGTAGTAAATATTTTGAATATTATATTCATTATGCGTCTCCCTCCGCTGGTTTTAACCAGATCAGGTTATAAGGGTTAATTCTCAGCTAGACAAATGTCCTGCACCCCCGGCTAAGAAAATTTTTATAATTCTTTTATTCAAAAATCAATGATTTAATTTATTTCCACCATACATACTTGCTCAATATTAAATCTGTAATTTTATAAATAGAAATTGTTACAAAAATAAGAATAATTAGGGCTGCAAACATATTATCAGTTTGAAGTCTGGCATTGCTATAGATCATAAATGAGCCTAGTCCAGTACTTCCACCTATCCATTCTCCTACTACTGCCCCAATTGGTGCAAAGCAAGCTGCTACTCTAATGCCAGAACATAATCCTGGTAATGATGATGGGATTTTTATTTTCCAAAATAATTGAGTTTTTGTAAAATTTAATGTTTTGCCAGCGTCAATTAGTTCTTGGGGGACTTTATTTAATGCGTCAGTAAAATTAGATGTGATTGGAAAAAAAACAATTAATACCCCTATAACTATTTTGCTACTCATACCGTACCCAAGCCATAAAATCAGTAGGGGAGCTAATGCAAATACTGGAATTGACTGACTGGCAAGCAATATTGGCATAACCCATCTCTTTAATTTTTGTGAGGATGAAATAATTAGTGCCGTTGTTATTCCGATTACTGTACCAATAAAAATTGAAACTAAAATTTCTGTAAGAGTGTAAGCAGTATGTCTTAAGAGCTCTTCCCAGTTATTGTAAATTGAAATAAAAATCATTGAAGGGCGTGGTAACATGAATGGAGGTAAATTGAAAAAGACACAACAGATTTCCCATATCAAAAAAAACGTTGATGCTATGAATATACCCCTGATCATACTAACCTATTAAATTTACGTTTATATAATAGATATATATATTAGAAAAAACTACAATGCAGAATTTATTATACACAAGTGATGTTTTTAGAGGTTCTAGGTATGGAGAAGGCCATCCATTAGATATGGACCGTGTGTGGCCAAGTGTAGAGCTTATTAAGATGATGGGATGGATTGATGATAAGCAAATAGTAAAGCATAGTCCTGCCCATATTGAGGAATTGATAAAGTTCCATGATGTTGACTATGTCCTCGCTCTAAAAGAAGCAGAAGAAAAACAAACGCTTCCTCAAGAAATGAAGATTAAATATAATATTGGTATTGGTAACAATCCAATTTTTAAAGAAGTTTTTTCCAGACCTGCCACTGCTGCTAAAGCGTCCATCACAGCAATTGAGAGTATTGCTGCTAAAAAAGCCAACAGAATTTTAAATATTTCTGGAGGAACACACCATGGAAGAAAATCTCAGGCCTACGGTTTTTGTTTTCTTAATGATTGCGTTCTCTCAATCTTAAAAGCTAAGGAGTTAGGGTTTAAGAAGATATTATATGTAGATATAGATGCTCATCATTGTGATGGTGTTCAGGATGTTTTCTCTAATGATGAAACAGTTAATATTATATCAATACATGAGGAAAAAAGATGGCCTTTTACTGGTTCGATAGAAGATTGTAAAATTAATAACTTATTAAATTTCCCTGTTTCTGAATATTTTAATGAAGAAGATATGAATTTTTTAATTAATGATTTCATAGTTCCTTACAGTAAAGTACTAAACCCTGATCTTTTGATTATACAAGCAGGTGCAGATATGTTGCGCGGTGACCCTCAATCAAGAATAAGTTTGTCTATTAATGCTTATTGGAAGGCTGTACATGATTTGTTATCTATTTGTGAAAAGTCTCTTATATTAGGAGGAGGGGGGTACAACCCGTATTTGACAGCGAAAGCTTGGGCAGGAAATTGGGTTATAATGAATGATAAAGTTAATTTTTTAGATATGGATATTAATCAGAAATGTCGTGAGTTTTTAAAATCATTAAAGTGGAATAATAATAGAGTAAAAAACGGTATTCCTGAAGAATGGATTAGTTCTTGGCGTGATAAAAGTAAATATAATACAATAAGTGATGAGGTTATATCTTTAGTAAGGAATGTCAAAAGTATGAAAAAAATATGAAACTTAATTTCATTAAATTAATATTAGGATATTTCCTAATTATTTTCTTTTTACCTAAATATTCCAATGCTAAAGCAATTGTTTTTGAAGAAATTGTATGCGAAATCAAAATAAATGAAAAAAATAAAACTATGTTTTTTTTAGATGTTGCAGACACGTCTGAGAAGAGAAATTATGGCTTAATGAATAGAGAGTCTATTACTCCTAACTCAGGAATGTTATTTATTTGGAAAAATTCTCAAAAAAGAACTTTTTGGATGAAAAATACAAATTTTGATCTTGATTTGTTTTTTTTAGACAAAGAAGGACAAGTAATAGAAATACATAAAAAAGCAAAAGCCTTCAGTGAGGATATAATTTATAGCAAAATTAAAGCAATGTTTGTACTTGAGCTTGGAGCAAATCAACATCAAATTAAAAAAGGGGACAAGCTTAATTGTGGTTATTTAAATTTGTGATAAAATTTTATATCAAAATGAAAGTAAAGCTTGCTTTTGATAATTTCTAAAGTATAAATCGAGATGTTCGGGGCGTAGCGCAGCCTGGTAGCGCATCTGGTTTGGGACCAGAGGGTCGGGAGTTCGAATCTCTCCGCCCCGACCAACTTTTAATCCTAATTACAAATAAAATTTTCAATCCTTTTTTTTAATTCTGAATGTGATCACTTAATTAATTGTTGACCATGTATACTTACGAAATAGCATCAATATTTAAAGAGAAAATGATAAGTATTTTGAATTAAAACTGTTATTATTTGAAATAGAAATTAATCTCATTTAATATTTTATATGAAGTTTTAAGAGTGAGGTTAGTAACATGCTTTGTGATGAATATGGTAATTCTATTGGAACATCATCATCCAAGGCAAGGGATGCTTATAATTTAGGTGTTAGTCGGTTCTTGGGAGCAGAACCGGGAGTTTCAGATTCATTTCAAGAAGCTATTAATGCGGATAAGGGTTTTGCACTTGCTTACATAGGACTTGCTCGTAACTTGCAATTACTTGCGCAACCTGATGGCGTTAAGTCAAATTTATTAAAAGCTCGTAATTTATCATCAGGCTTGAGTGCTAGAGAGCGTTCACATATTAATGTATCTACTCTACTTTTAGAGGGTAAAGCTCCTGCGGCCCGTGCCGCTGTGTATGAACATGTAAAGGAGTGGCCTACGGATGTAATGATTGCTCAGATGTGCACAAGTGTATTTGGATTAATTGGATTTTCAGGGCTACCGGGTCGTGAAGCGGAACAACTTGCTTTCATTTCTCGCTTAACTCCTCACTACGGTGATAACTGGTGGTTTCGAACCCAATTAGCTTTTGCTCAGTTAGAAGTCGGGCAGCTTGCCTCGTCTTTTGATAATATAGAAATTGCAATGTCAGCAAATCCAAGAAGTGCGCATACTGCGCATATAAGAGCACATCTTTATTATGAAAATATGGAAGATAAACAAGGCTTAAGATATTTATCAGACTGGAGTGAGACTTATGATCCATTGGCAACGCTGTACAATCATATTTATTGGCATATTGGACTTTGGTCATTGGAAACAGGTGATATAGATAGGATGTGGCAAGTTTTAGATACTAATATTTCACCAGAAACAAGTAAAGGGCCACCGCTAAACGTCTTGACTGATGCTGCATCACTACTATTTCGAGCAGAACTCGCAGGTTTGAAAGTTCCAGTTCAGCGTTGGAAAAAACTAAGCGCCTACTCTCTTTCACGCTTTCCTTCTCCTGGTCTAGGGTTTGCAGACCTTCATGCTGCAATTACACACGCACGAAGTGGCAACAGAGATGCACTTGACGTCATAATAGAGAACGATGTTGGGCCAGTAAGTGACTTAACTAAGTCACTTGCAATAGGTTACAGGGAGATGGAAGATGAAAACTGGGGTTTAGCTGCCGAACAGTTCTGCAATGCAATGCATGATCATGCAAGGGTAGGAGGCTCTAAAGCACAAAGGGATCTTATTGATTACTCTTTAGCAGCTTGTCTCATACGTGATAATAGGCGTAAGGAAGCACGAACAATTTTATCTGTAACTAGGCCACGTGCAATGGCTAATGAGATATTAGCTGGTCTTTAGTTTTTTAAGGCTTTGGAATTAATAAACTAAGCCATTATTGGTTCTAAATCTCCAACTAAAGTAACTCTATGCATTATTCTTTTGATATTGTTGTTATCAAACGGTTCTACTGAGTGCATGGTACAACGGTTATCCCACATTACTATATCATGATTAGTCCAGGAATGTTTATATACATATTGTGGCTGTATTGAATGATCGGTTAATAGATCAAGAAGCTCTCTTCCTTTTTTATTATCATAGTTTTGTATACTCACCATTGTATGAGGTGATAAAAAAAGACTTGGTTTTTTTGTTGAAGGATGTCTTCTAACAAGAGGATGGATAACTGGATCTAGTTTATCGTAATGACCCTTGTTTTTTCTTTCACTCAATTCCTTTGATAGGCTAATTATATGGTCATGGTCATGTATTACTTTTAAATTTTTAATTTTATCTTTTAAAGATTGATCTAGGTCTTCATAGGCTTTGTACATGTTTGCAAATAGAGTGTTTCCTCCTTCATTGGTAGTAGAAATTCCATGAAGAATAGAGCCATTACTTGGTATTTTTCGAAATGAACTATCGGTATGCCAAAGCCATGATTGTTTTAAATATTGCCATGAGGTTTCTTTGTTAGGAATAATATCACCATTTTCATCAACATTAGAGACTCTATAAATCTCAGGGTTTTTTGATGATCTATGAGATAAGGAAGGGTGAACTTCTAGATCACCAAACCTTTTTCCAAATTTTATGTGATCTTCATCTGAAATATTTTGATTGGGAAAGACAATAACTAAATATTCTAGCCATAATTTTTTGATTTTTTGAAAACTTACTTCATCTAGACTTGAAAGATCAATACCTTCAATTGAAACACCAATATTGTCATGTAATTTTTTTACAATCATCTTAAAAGTTTTTTGACATTGTTCCTAATCAGTCTCTTATTTTATTTAAAAGTTTTATAAATTCAATATTCTTTGGATTAATCAAAAAAATATAATCATGAAGTTTCAGTTTAAATGTTAATTTTTTGCAACCTCAATATTAATAACTTCGCTAAAACCATTCCAATCAACATTGTGATCACAAAAAGAATTGTTCCTGTGCTCCCATTTGAAATAGACACAATTACAGGACCTGGACAAAATCCTCCAAGGCCCCATCCAATTCCAAATATTGCAGAACC
>Ga0213858_10001597_pt1 | contig 10857 bp, 7 predicted proteins | sample PICome_FD_160122 | JGI IMG/M metagenome (GOLD analysis project Ga0213858, IMG submission 160122) | Coastal seawater microbial communities near Pivers Island, North Carolina, United States - PICO245 | ecosystem: Environmental > Aquatic > Marine > Coastal | place: USA: North Carolina | collected... | reverse complement strand
TAGTGTATTCGGAGCGCTAGGTTTGCGGTCGTCACGCTATTCTGCTGCTCCGTCTGAAAGAATAAGGGCAGCACTAGCGTATTCGCGTCTAATCCTCTATAAGCGACCACCTCGTTAGGTGCGACGCCTAGCAGGCTCTCTAGCTGACTCACGCGCACGATCTCTGCCGTAGACGCTATACGCGGTTGTCTTACGCGGTCTAAGCTAGACCCTTGATTATGAGTATGTGCGTAGATGGCCATTAGTGACGGAGCTCCCATAGCAGTTCGATTGAAATATTAGGCGTTTTAGGGATCGGCGCGAAGGTGTGGTAGGCGACAGGCGCTTGGAGTGACGCGTCCGCGATTGTTGTCTGGCGCCCGCCTACTGTAAAATCTACGCTGTGCCCGTCTGTAAAGAGTCCGCACTCCGAGATGTAGCGATCCCCGCTAAAGTCATCTTTGCTAAACGTAGTGACGTACCTGATCGCTAAGCGAGACCCCGCGTCTGGGAAAGACGTCCTATTGTGGTCAATCTCTTTGAGCCACGTCGTGCCTGAGAAGGCGATCGGCTCTACGAGCCGCGTCACGTCAACGGACTCCGGCTGAGTACCAGAGCCAAGGCCTACATATGCTATACGATCAGACCTAAAGGGTGTCAGCGTACCCCCTACGCGACCCCTGTACGTCTTAAGCATCGCGCTGTACTCTCTACCTGTCGTCGTCCACACGTTGTGTCCCACTGACTCGTAGATGACCTCCTTCGACTCCTCGCATATCGCGCGAACACGTACATTACATTCTTCTGGTAGGGCGTCCCACATAAATACCTCATCTCAAGTGTATCGACCGAGTGCGCCCTTGCTTGATCAGTGTGATCGCTACGCGACTCGGCTCGCTCATTTCAGTCAAGTCCACATTAAGTACTAGATCATAACCGCCGTTGTTAGCATACCACCTTACGAGCCTGTAGACTCCCTGACCTTCACCTACATTCAGAAGAGGTCTAGCAGGTATCTCTACGCTTGTTAGCTTGACTATATCGCCCGCGCGTAAAGCGTAACCGCTCTCTTGTATCTCATCCAAATATCTGCGTACTTGGTGGGTATCGAGCACACGCAGCTGGGATGTATCACCTACCCTCAATATACCTTCTAGCTTAAGGCTTAGCATGATCGAAGAGTCTACGCCTCTATCCGCGAGGTCTAGAGAGTCCGCCCCTTCTATACCGTGTGGGTTCTCTATGCGAAACGCTCGCTCACCTTCCGCTACACTCGCGCCCCCGCTGTCGATATACACCTTGGTGCGATCTCGATCTATAGCGATGACCTCAGCGAAACCGTCGAGGAGGTCACCGATACGGACTCCCGCGATATCAGCGCTGTCTCGGCTAACGATAGAGCCCGTGTACAGCGCGTCGGAGACATGCTCGATGTTTAACGTAATCTCTCCGCACTCAATAGGCCTTAGACGCGGTCGCGTTATTTTAATCTCTGACCCCACATCTAACGCAGCGCCTGTAAGCCTACGATACCCTGAGGTCGCGAGCACCGCGCGCGTGCCTGACATGCGTATAATCGGTCTAGGGGCGTCTACCGCTGTGTTAAAGCTGACGACATCTCCTCTGCTCACGTTGCTCGCCCTAGCGCCGAGCTCGATCACGTTAATGTTGGGTGCGTTAGACGCGCTCTGTATAGAGTCGTGGAGTAACAGATCGTCGATAAAGCGCACTACCGCGAAGTGGCGCTCATTATAGAGGCTGAGGTCACCTCGATCTAATCGAAGCGTGCCGTCATTGACCACTTCAGTGATTAGGGCGATCGGGGCGTCCTCGACGAGAGGCAGCACTACTGCGTCTCCTGGTTTAATCCACTCTCCCGCGTCATACTGACACTGTATGTAAGACACCGCGCCGCTTGGGTGCGTGAGCGTATACTGCTCTAGAGGCAGTAAGAAACCTCCGGTAGCGCTGTCTAGCGTGTGGACATCACCCTCGCTCGTGAAGTGCGCATCATTGGGGAACCACGTCGACAGGACCATGAAAGGACGGCTGTCGTGCTTGCCGATACCAGGTATATAGTCGTCAAGCACCTCCGCTGGGCCATGTAGCCCGTAAGGCGTCTCAAATAGCTGCTTGATGACCTTGAGGTCGATCGAAGAGTCTATGCGCTCCTCGTCTCTAACATAGTGCACCGGCTTGATAGAGAAGTCAGTGTGCGCGGGCTTGATCGAGCTCACATAGTCTGCGAGCAACCTCACCGCGTTAACCCCTAGAGGCGTGGAGCCTGAAGCTACGCGTACGTCAAAGCTATGCCTAGACATCAGATCATGCGGCCGAAGCGCGTGGTCTACGACGCGTATCGCGCTAGAGAGCGAGACACCCGCCTCGAGAATATCGCCTACGCTGAACGGTAAGTCTTCGCTGATCGCGCCCGGTGCTGCGTACTTCGCCTTTGTAGGGACTAAGAAGTCTTGGAGTAAGCCTACTCCTTGGTCATCGTCGTCTACGATCTCAGCGATCACCTTAGCGTACTCTACCTCATCTATGGCTCGGAAGTTGTATGTGATGTCCAAGATCAGCATGCGCGCGTCAGTGTAGGGCGCACCGAGCACAGAGTTAGCCGCAGACTCTAGGTTAGAGAGCGTAGGCCCTTGCACATATCCGATGAACATCGCCTTAAGCGTACTGAGGTAAGAGGATCGAGTGCCTAGCGCCTGCCAATCTCGATAGCTTAAGCCCGTGACTTGACCTAATCGCGCCTCTAGAGCCTCTATATTCTCTACAGTGGCGGCCTCAGCCCACAGCTTGCTGGGCGAAGGGTAGGGCAGCGCTCCCCGCTCAAAAGATACGAGGCCTCTGCCATCGGCAGAGTATAGGGCGTAAGGTCTAGCGGATCGCTCACTCGCAGGCAGAGGCGCTACGAATAGTCGGTTACCTTCTACCTTAGACACTACATGTATCTCTCCTAGCGTTGATCTAGGGTCTGCTACATAATCTCCGATACCTACGAAACTCGACACGTCTTCAAACGCCGTTAAAAACGCATCTCCCTGACTGTAGGCTAGGTCTATCCGCTGCTCACCCGACGCGATGACTGTAAAGTCTCTATTCTCTAGCAGAGAGAGCTGGCGCCTCCCTAAGAATAGCGCGCGCTCCGCCTCAGTGATGATGTACTCACCTGATGGGTCTTCCTCATGCACCTCGATAAACTCTCGAAGTACCGAGAGCTCCCTGACCTCGGGCGCCACAAAAGCAGCGGACGCTAAGGTGATGTCTACGAAATGCACAGAGAGCGTGACTGGCTGCGCGTCTACGATAAGCGACACGGTAAAGCCGTCTGTGAGGGTAAAGCCTGCTGATCTCGGCAAGAATATATTGTTAAGGTACACCCTCAGCTGGTGCGGCAAGTTTGACACTTGTGGTAACAAGGCCTCGCACGCTATTTCGAGCAGTTCACTGAGCGTCAAACCCTCAACAGGCACGAGCGCTATAGAGTCTACGCCGCTCTCATGAAGTATCTCGGCTACCTCGAGGTCCACATCGACCGATGTACCAGAGAACGCTTCATTTACAGTGAATCTCGCGGTATCTCCAGGCCTAACACCCTTACGCCAAGCCCCTGCGTACTTCAGCGTGATCGACTGCTGAAGGCGGAGGGGCACATCGTCGACCTCTAAGAATCCTGCGCTCACCCTGTATTGGCCTACACCCCCGCTCGGTCTATACCTTAGGAGTTTGTATACGCCGTCTCTGTCAAACAGCGCGACAGATTCAGGTGAGCCATACGCGGGCGTCAACGTCACGTCTAGCACTGCGCCTATCTGGTCTACTTGAGCGATAGGGCTCGTCAACGTATACACGCTCTTGGTAAGGCTGACCTTCACTACGCTCGCTACTCTAGTAGTCGCTCGCCCTGTGAGCGTAGGCACTGATATCTCTGCGTTCTCGTCAAAAGCGTAAGGCTGAAATTGGTCGGTGGACCTCACCTCGAGCGTGTTCTCGCTGAGTACCCTAGCAGAGAAGCTGTATGTAGCGCGTGGCGTGACGGTAGATTGTCCAAACGACAGCGTATACCTCGTTAGCGGAGACGCCTCTATTTCTAGATTTGAGGGGGAAATGTATATTCCCTCATCAGCTATAGAGTGCGTGAGCGGTATGTCGATGTGGCGCTTAGCTGAGTGCGCCGACATCGCTAGGACTGCCTTAGACATATCTGTCGTCATCGCGTCTAGCAAGCTCGAGCTGAGTAGCTGCTTGAGTCCTCGCCAGTACAGCTCAATCTTTAGCCGCGGGTCCCGCTCAACCTTAGACCACGCGGTGGGTAAGAGCTCCCAAAGATAAGACGCGTCTAGCGCGGTGCCTTCATGGTGCGGGCTCGCTGAGCTAAAGGCATACACGCCCAGCGTCGCGGTGTTACTGCAACCTCCTGACGCGCCGACCACAGACAGGGTCACGATATATTCGCCGACGACGTTGGGATCTAGCCGTATCGACTCTTGGTCGTCGGTGTACGTGACCTCTTCGTAGCCCGGAGGCCCCTGCACGTCCCAATCGTAGTACAGCGTATCGAGTTCATCCTCTGAGTAGCTAGAGTCACCTGATACGTTAACCGCGTTACCCACCGTGCTGCGTAAAAGCTCAGCAGGTAATACAGAGACGGGGTCAGTCGACACGCTATCTCCACGGAACCAATCAGCGTTTCCTATAGAGACGCAAGTATCGCCTGCTCTCGCCATGTTAGTCTCCGGCGGCTAGATACACAATCGCACCTGACGCGACGACAGCGGTTATGATTAAAGAGAGCTTGTAGGTGCGGCTTAGTGACTCCGCCTCAGTCGCTCTCGACTCTGCCTGAGCGATCGACACGTCTTTGTCGCTGAGGCTCAGCTTGAGTGACTGCATCTGCTCTTGGTAGACCGCCGTCATCTCAGCGAATCTCCGCTCGTGGTCTGAGATTAGGCTGCTGATCCTCACGTTCCAGGCCTCGTTCACGACCTCTAGCTCAGACTGTAAGAGTGCGAAGTCGCCTATGCTGAACGCCATTCGGTCCTCAGTTACCTTACTCCCTTTGGCGATATATTTCGCGTTCAGGGTCAGTGACCCGTGAACCTCAATCGGCTCAAACAGGGGGCCAATTGGCGTCAAGAATAAGGTGAGCGCTAAGAGTGAGTGTATCATTTGGCGCCCCCGTGCTCGCATATCTTACACTTGAGCTCAGTGAGCCTCTGCCTAAACGTTTCAAGCCGCTCGCTGCAGACATCCTGTTCACGCTTAACACACTCGAGCTGAGCGCGCTGAGTGCGCGTGTGAGACTCTTCGAGCATCTGCTTAATCTTATGCTGCTGAACGTCCACGAGGTAGATCTCTTCTTTGCACAACACCTCTTTAGGTATGTGCCCGTGAGATACACCGAGCATATAGCTCGCGGCTATGAGCAAGAGCGCGAGCGCAGCAGCTACGCTCTTAGGCGTAAGTCCCGCGTCTACCAACTTCTGTATAAGGCTCGCCGTCACTTGTTCTCTCCGTCTTTGTCGATGGCTTGCTCTGCGAGCATCGCGTATTTATCAAGGGCCGCCTGACCAAGGATGTAACCCACTTGTATAAAACCTGAGGTGATTACGATGGTCATGAGGAGCATAAAGCTGTAGTGCTCAATCTTAGCGCTATACTGCCATAGAATATAAGCGATCAGAACCTTCCAGCCGAACTCCGCTATTAGGTAAGCAACAAACTTCTTAGATTTCAAAGCAAATCTCATTTGAGGCGCTCCTTCAAGATCATCTTAATCTCGGCGATACCGGCGTCGATCGCGTCTAGTCGTGTCTCTATACGCGCGTTGATCACCTTAAACTCTACGTCTTGTGCTTTCAGCGCCTCGATCTGGCTCTCGAACTTCTGTGAACGCTTCTCGAGTATCTCTACTGACTTTCGCATCTCAGCGACATCGGCAGACATTGACCACATCCAGCCAGCGAACGGGATCACGCAGATCACGATAAAGTCTTTAGCCTTCTCCCACATATTCCCTCCGCTAAAAAGATCGCTCATCTATTAGATCTCGCGCCATACAGTGCCATCAGAGACGATCGTTATCTTCTGGCTCGTTGAGAGTGAGCCGCTGCTGATTGATGTATCGCTCAGCTGAGATCCCGTCGCACTCACAGACACGCTGTTAGAGCTGTCTGTATTATGGAGTACGTACTCGCGCCCCGTGATCCCGACGGCGCTAGGGATAGTCAGGCTGATACCCGAGCCGCTGAAGAACACGATGTGATGAGAGTCACCTAAAGATAAGGTGTCATTCGCAGACGCGTTAGTTACCGCGCGCGTGACAGCGCCCCTCGTGTTTAAAACATTATCGACACGCAATGTCTCTGCGAGGACGCGGACTCTATCGAAACTCTGCTCTACGTTAAGCAGACCGCTGACCGTTAGGTCGTTTGAGGCTACTACGTTATTGCCCGCTGATATATTATTAGATACGACGACGTTATCAGGTAGTCCTAACGGGAGTTGGTTGTTAGAGACGGTAGTCTCGACCTCATTACTCGTACCGAGGATAGAGATCGTCTCGCCGAGAGCTACAGAGTCTGCGGTTCCTGAGTCTGCCGCGAACGTGAGGTTTCTCAACGAGGAGGCTAGCTTGTCTGATGTTACGGCGCCATCTGCGATCTTAGCGGTCGTGACGTTAGAGTCCGCTAGTAATGACGTCGTAATAGCGTTTGACGCGATCTTAGAGGTAGTTACGGCGCCTGAGCCGATCTTTGCCTCTCCGATTGCTGAGTCCGCGATCTTTCCGCTGCTGACGCCTAAGTCTTTAAGCGCTAGGTTCTGCTGCCCGTTAAGTATAATGGTCTGATCGTCGACGTCTACGCTGAGCGCAGTACCTGCCCCTCCGGACAAACCGTTACCTGCTACGGAAGAAGCGAGCTGAGTAGCCGTGACTGCGTTGTTAGCGATCTTAGCTGTCGTCACATTCGCATCCGCAATCTTACCAGTCGTCACGTTCGCGTCCGCGAGCTTGATTGTGGTCACATTCCCGTCTGCGATCTTATCGGTCGTGACGTTAGAGTCCGTGATCTTCGCCGATGTCACGGCATCGGCCTGGAGTTCCGTAGTGCCTATAGCGCCCGCTGCGATGAGCGCTTGCGTGATGTTATCATCTGCGATCTTGGCTGTGGTCACCGCGTCATCTGCGATCTTTGCCGTGATTACCGCTTCTGAGTTAATCTTGTCCGAGGTCACAGCGCTGTTACTGATCATCGCGGTCTCTACCGCGCTGTTCGATATCGTGATCGCCCCGTTAGACGCCAGTGTAGCGTCTCCGCTGAGCGCTACATTCGTGAACGATGTGCCGTTTGTTACCAAGAAGTGGCCCGCAGTCGCGGTCGAGAGCCCGTCCGCTACGAAGCTGACCTTAGCCGCTGTCGCTGCGTTGTCTGCGAGCTTAGCGGTAGTCACGTTCGCGTCTACAATCTTAGCTGTAGTTACAGAGTCTGCCGCAAGCTTAACAGCTGTGACGTTCCCGTCTGTGATGTTTGACGTCGCGACAGCGTTGGCTGCGAGCTTAGCGTTCGTGACGTTAGCGTCGAGAATGTTCGCGGTCTCGACGGCGTCGTCTGCGAGCTTAGCGTTTGTCACGGCATCCGCCGCGATCATACTGGTCGCTACGACTCCAGCTTGGATGGTCGCTTCTCCACTCCCCGCGATTGCGATGTCACCTGATACCGAGAGGTTAGTGAACCCGTTAGTGCCGTCGTTGATGAGGAGCTGGCCTCCGTCATCTGTGCTCGCTGTCAAGCTGTCGTGGATAAAGCTGATCTTAGCTGGCGTAATCGCGTCACTATTGACTAGCGCTGTTGTGATCGCGTTATCTGCGATGTTCTCGGTCTGGACCGCGTCATCTGCGATCTTCGCGTTCGTCACAGCGTCGGCGCCGATCTTTACAGTCGTGACCGCAGCGTCGTCAATCATCGCCGTCTCTACCGCGCTGTTCGCGATCGTGAGCGCGCCATCAGCGGCGAGCGACGCGTCTCCGCTGATCGCTACTTGAGCGAACGCGCTTGACCCGTTGCCTACAAAGACAGCTCCAGCAGTGCCATCGACAGTACCTGTGATGAAGTCGATGTGTTCGTCGCCCACAGCGTTATCAGCAATCTTTGTACTGTCAACCGCGTCAGCCGCGATCTTAGTGTTAGTCACCGCGTTATTAGGGATCTTAGCGGTTGTCACGCTAGCGTTAGCCAAAAGGTCTGTGGTGATCGCCCCGTCTGCGATGTTCTCTGTGTTGACTGCGTCATCCGCGATCTTTGCGTTGGTGATCGCGTCCGCGTTGATCTTATCCGTGGTGACGTTGCTGTTGATGATCATCGCGGTGGTTACGCTATTAGCGTTACCTGAGTGCGCGAGCTCATAGTAGTTGGTACCATCCGGGGTGACCTCCCACTCGTCACTGCTCTCGTTCCAGCGGAGAGCCACGTTCGCAGAGTCACCACGCTCTACCTCAAGCCCTGCGTTCTCTGTCGGTGTGCCTGTGGCGTCCGAGTTGAGAGTCATGATGTTGTCTTGGATAGAGACGGTCGCTGTGTTGACGGTAGTCGTCGTACCGTTAACGATCAAGTTACCGCTCACCGTAAGCGTAGACGCGACTGTCACGTCCGACGCGAGACCTACGGTCACTGTTCCGTCTGACTGAGATACAGTGGTCTCGTTCGCGGTAGCCGCGAACGTGATCGTGTTGCCAAGCGTAATACCTGTCGTGTTACTACCGTCTGTCACGTCAATGTGCGCATTCGCGAGCTTACCGTTCGTGACCGCGCCTGTAGCGATTTGGTCTTCGCCTACGGCGCCGTCAGCGATCATGCTGCTTTCAATAGCGTCTTCAGAGATCGTAAGCGCTCCGTCGGCCGCGAGTGTCGCGTCACCGCTCACGCCCACGTTGACCCACGCAGACCCGCTGTACGCGATGAGCTCTGCAGACGATAGGGTGCCGAGCGTGACGTCAGTCAGCTGACTGAGATTACCGCCCGCGAAGCTAGCGTCTACGTAAGCCTTAGTCGCGGCGTCTGTAGTCTGCGTAGGCACGCCTAAGCCAGTCAACCGCTGATTATTAAAGTCTACCGGCTCGCCCGGCGAGATGTTCTCTAGATCAGCGCGCGCCATCTCCACGCCGCCCGCTGTTGAATTATCGTGTACGCGGAGTGATGTGTTCGTCGTGTCGACGGTTAACTCGCCCGCCGCGCCCGTGAACCCACCATTGGTGGTCTCGTGCTCAGCGGTTGTACCTCTTCTAAACTGTACTCGCTTGTTACTCATTAAATAAAGCTCCCAATGCCGCGACCACCGAGATCTGATGAGTGGTATATTAAGTCTGATGTTACACTACCGAAGTCTAATTGGCTACTGTGCGCACCCGTGATCGAGCCATGATCAAACGACTCGACGATATGCCCTTGTACAACAAACTCGCCAGAGACGTCTAAGTCGCTCACAGAGATGTTGGAGGCCAACGCGATCTCGCCGCTCGATATGCTGATGTTGCTCCCCGCGCTGAAGTGCGCACGAACATCACTCGCTGAAGGTCCAGTGTATGTAAGCGCACCTGACGAGGAGTTATAGCTTAGAGAACCATCGCCACCTGAGTCTGTCACCGAGATGAGTTGCCGGACTTCATCATCTGTGCGCTCTGTGAAGCTAAAGACGCCGGTGCTTGAGTCATAGCTCAGGTCTCCGCTCGCGCTCACTGCGGCTCTCGACCTCGCGTCTGTATAGTACAGGTTGCTAGAGCCCTCGCTGAGGTCATCTGTGTCCGACGACGCGAGGTCAGCGTTAAAGTTAGAGGTCTTATAGGTCGTGACGCTGAGCACCCCTGTTGAAGAGTCGTAGCTCAGATCCCCGCTGGCGCTCACCGCTGACCTCGACCGCGCGTCGGTGTAGTAGAGGTTATTGCTGCCTTCGCTAAGATCGTCAGTATCAGAGGCACCGAGGTCTGTCTCGAAGTCCGCGGTCTTGTAGGTGACGACGCTGATCACGCCCGTAGAGGCGCTGTACGTCACGTCGTTCGCTCCGCTCAGATGTGCGCGCGTCTCAGCTGCGCTCACCCCTGTATAAGTGATGACCCCTGTGGATGAGTCATAGCTCAAAGACCCATCACCACCTGCGTCAGTGACTGATACTGAACCTCGAGCTCTAGCGTCGGTGTAGTACAGGTTTGTACCCTCAGAGAGATCACTCGTGCTCTTCGCAGAGAAGTCGGTGTCAAAACCGCTGTAGGTGCTCACGCTAAACTGACCGAGTGTGCCATTGTACACAAGGTCGCCTGAGGCGCTAAAGTGCGCCCGCGCCTCTGCCGCACTAGGGCCTGTATAAGAGATCGCGCCCGTTGAGCTGTCATAGCTTAACGCACCATCACCACCATTATCAGTGACAGACACCGCGTTTCGTACTCGCGCTTCAGTGTAGTACAGTCTGTTAGAGCCCTCGCTGAGGTCGTCTGTAGTAAAGTTATCAATGTTGTCGACTTGGGCGCTCAGCGTACCTGTGGTGCTGATCGTGCCGCTCGTCGTGATTGAGACATTACTACCCGCACTGAACACGCCAACGATATTGGAAGAGGAGGGGCCTGTGTACGTCAAGGTGCCTGAAGAGGTCAGGGCTAGACTTGACCCGAGCGTGCCGTTGTCCTCTACCGAGAGTGAGGCCTGCTTGCCTGCGAGAGAGTTAGTGACCGTCGTCGCGAAGTTAGGGTCATCGCCTAGAGCGGCCGCGAGCTCGTTCAACGTGTCAAGCGCAGCGGGCGCGGAGTCTACGAGGTTGGACACTTGTGTGTTCACGTAGCTCTGATCAGCGTAGCTGTTCGTCGAGAGGTACGTCGCTACG
>Ga0213858_10001594_pt1 | contig 10862 bp, 13 predicted proteins | sample PICome_FD_160122 | JGI IMG/M metagenome (GOLD analysis project Ga0213858, IMG submission 160122) | Coastal seawater microbial communities near Pivers Island, North Carolina, United States - PICO245 | ecosystem: Environmental > Aquatic > Marine > Coastal | place: USA: North Carolina | collected... | reverse complement strand
TTTGTTCCTTATTCATTTCATTAAGCTTATCTACCACATGGTCAAGTGTACTCTTAACTGGTCCTGTTGATGTCAATGTTGAACGCGCCATTTAAATCTTCCTATTTTCCGCCAAATGCTTTACCTGCTTCAGATATACCAAATGCACCAAGTGTGACTACCACAAATGATGTATATATTGTTTCAGAAACTTTTAAGTCCATATCCCATACTAGTGCTGTCACTAAGTCTGTGATACCAAATACTGTCATTAGTGTAAAAGATATAAATCCAATAATTGCTTTTTCATTTAAATCATTATCATCTAAAAACAATTCTATGAATCTTCTTTTACGAGGTGCTAATTGCTCTCTTGCTTTTTTAGCTTCGTCTTGCATTTCTGCAATAGTATCTTCTGCTGCATCGAGTTTCTCGATGAGCGCCATATACTTATCTAAATCTATTTCGACTTCATTTCTACTGTTATCTTGTCCTTCAGCCATGTCATACTCCCATTTTTCTCTGCTCGTTTTTTATACGCTCATTTTCCTTTTCTATATGTTCCTTGAGGAGAGCTATATATATCTCCCTTTCCCACGGTACCATATCATTTAATTCTGTCAAACTATATCCATGATGTTGCATCATAGCAAAGTTAGACTTGTAATGGTTTACAAGACTATCGTGCGAAAGGCCTACGTAAAAAAACTTTGAAGTCCTCTTAGTTCCTGTGTTTGTTCCTTACCGCAACTGCACGTGTATTCAATTGTTGTACCTAGTGATGGCATACTTTGAAAAAATTCTGATAATTTCATAAATTGTACTGAACTTAAAGATTCAACAAATTTATTTAATGATTGTTTTGTTTCATTTTCTGCTGGATATACATCATCAGCATCAAATATTGAATCAATACAAGCAACTATCATTCCTAATGCATTTTCTACATTTTCATCAGCATCAGCCATTTTAGAGACTGTTTTTACTGATGGATATTTCAATATTACACCAACATCGTCGGTCAACATAATTTTAGTTTGTTCCTCAGTTATTACTGGATGTTCAATCTCATCAAAATTGACACTTACATCCGTAATACCGTCACATTCTTTATCACTACATTTTACTCGTAAATCAATTGATTCACCAACTGATTTTGACCTTAATGCTAAAAATAATGATTCAATGTCAAACATTGGTAATTCATCTACATTTAGCTCAGTCAGAAGACAAGCTTTAATAACATCTACAACAGCCTTCATAACAACCTCTTGGTTATCAGACTCCATAGCCATCATTAATATTTTTTCTTCTTTCACTAAATATGGTCTATATTCAACTGTTTCTCCAGTTGATGGTAAAACCATACTATACCTCGCGGTATTTAGCTCTGGTAAAGCCATAATATTATTCTCCTATATTATTATCCAAATATGGATAGCGCGCTTTTAATCAAGCTACCCGTACTACTTAATGCACCTTCCGGTACATACCTATCATAAGCAAAACTCACATTTAATCTACTAATAGTATTTTCACTCTCATTAGAAAGTGGTATTTCACTCATTGTCACAGGGAATGCTCCCTCTAATTTTACACCGTAAATCGGCGTATTTTGTTCATCTAATTGTTGTATGATAACGTCTGTGACTATGTCTTCTTTATAAGCTACACAGTATTTATCATTATCAACTATATTATTTATCCATGCATCAAACATCGTTTTCATATGATAATCATTTGTCAATAAAAAAGATAGTGATACATCATCTGTTAAATAACCATAAGGTACTTTAACTAATTGTTTTACAGTTTGTACATCTAATGTACTTATTTGTTTTCCTGGTATTGATACAGAATCGCAAAGTAAAGAAATATCTCTTGGGTCATTTATTAGATTTTTTGCACTAAAATTACCTGATATTGCTGAGGCAATGGCACCTTGTAAATTTCCATTTAAAAGACTTCCACTTGGTGGTGTAAACATAACATTAAATCTATTAGCTTTTGCTAATCCACCTTTTTTAGATATTGTCGATTTTAGTTTATCTATATCGCTCATTTTTTCTTTCTATTCCTTGTGTAATAAGCTTTAGTATTTTTAATACTAAACCCAGGACTTCTTGCTTGTTTAAGGCTTTCTTGCCAAACAGCTTGTTTACTACTTTTCTTAAATTGTTCTACTGGTAAGAATATTGCTATTTCCCAGTCCGTCATTGGCACTCTTGCCAATTGAGAACGTACATTTGACCCTAAGTAATGTTTGAAACATGGTCTAAATTCTTTAAACTTTCTTACACCACTTATTAAATTATATCTTAAACCGGTAAGACGTGAACTTTCTTTTGGATTTGGTGGTCCAAATGCCATAAGGTCATCTAAAAAAGCTGCCCTAGTATTATATGGTAAGTAATGTAAATTTAATCCGTGAAATCCACCAGGAGCTCCATCAACTAATACTGTCAATGGAAACCTATCGTAATATGGTAAAGTATCTTTATGCTTAGGGTCATAAAAATACATATACATATTTCCACGTATTGGTACACTTGTTCTTGATAAAGCTTTATCTTGTAAAAGACTTGGTCGCGTTACTTGCAAATTTTTAACGTTTGCTTGAAACCATTTACGCGATTGTCTTGTACGTGCTTTAATACCTGCTCTAAAAGCATTTGCTTGTAATGTATCAAATAAACTTGCCATATAAACTATTTATAACAGATTAAAGTATCTTTATGCCCAAATTCTTTAAAGTTTCTTCTGTCCATACTTGGAACTTCCAACCTTTATAATCAGCAAACTGACTTGCAGCTTCCCATTTATCTTGATTCTTTATAAAGGTTAATTGTTCATTAACATATTTTTTAGTTTGACGGCTTCTTTTTTTAGGAGGCTGTGTTTGACTTTTTGGTTTGATTTCTATAAGATATGTCTTTTTATCGTCCATTTGTATTAATAGGTCAACAAAATATCTATGTAATCTTTTATCTACTGATGATTTATATGGTACAACTATTTCTTCTGAATTCCATCCTTTTACTTTTGGATTGTTTTCACACCATTTAAATGCTTGTTTCTCCCATAAAGAACGATAGACGACTTTTTTAGCATCACCTATGTACTTTTCTGGATTCTTTAATGTGTATCTACCTTTATAACTCATATAAATAACTCTATAGTAAATATTTATTTATAAGGATTAAAATGGCGAAAGAAAAAGACAAAGATTATATACAAGAAGCAAATACTTTAGCAGATAGGGCAGTCTCTGATGCTAAAGATATTTTAAATAATTATGTTCAATCAAGAACTGAATTAACTCAAAACCAATTTTTTTATTATCCTATGGAATTAAATGGTACGGCATCAGAAACTGGTTTACCATTTATGAGGTTTGGATTTGGCGGAACTAATGGTACTAATAAAGTTGCTATATTTTTATATCAACCACCCGGCGTTACTGTAAATGATGCTGCTCAATATACTGCTATGAATGTAGGTACAATAAGAGGTGGTTTAAATCTTTTAAGAAATATTAGTGATGAGAAAAAAGTCACAAGAGGAGACCAAGTTGCTTTAGGTCTCATGTCAAAAGAAAAATTATTATCACCAGGAAGTAGTGTTGATAAAATAACAAGTGGTGCAGCATTAAGAGCTGGAGTAGCTTCAAATCCATATACTAGAACAGCTTTTGAAGGTATAGATGTGAGAGGATATACATTTGCATTTAGATTAGTAGCTGAAAGCGCAAAAGAACAAAATCAAATAAGAGCTATTGAAAGAACATTTAGAAAATTTTTATATCCAAAAAGAGCTGGTGCAATTGCATTAGTTTATCCACCATTATGTGATATTACATTTTATGCTGAAGGTGGACGTAATGAATATATGCCTAATATTAAACCTTCATATTTAACAAGTTTAGAAGCAGTGTATAATGAAACATCTACTGCATTTCATAAAGGTACCGGTGCGCCATTAGAACTTAATTTAACAATGTCATTTCAAGAAGAAAGAGTACTTACTCGTGATGATTTATATAGAGCTAAAGATGGAACCGCTAATGATAATGAAATTTTTGAAGCAGATGGATTTGCTCCACCTTATAAAAAAGGTTCTGATGTAATATTAGGAGATTCATAATGAGTTTTTTTAAACAATTTCCAAAGGTAGAATACGATTTTAATCGTACTGGTATCAAACAAAATATGACTGATTTATTTAGAAGTGTAAGACCATTACCTACATTTTTAGATAATTTTAGTGGTTATATATTTTATGAAATAAAAAACGGTGAAAGACCAGATATAGTATCACAAAGATTATACGGAAGCACAATGTTTTATTGGACATTATTTTTAGTTAATGACCATTTACATGACGGATATCGAGCTTGGCCATTAAGTCAAGAAGATTTACAAGAATATATGGCAAAACAATATGAAGGTTATGTAATAGAAACAAGCCCTAAAGTATCAAACAATTTTGAAAATAGTTTAGCTGGTAGATTTACAATGGGAGAAACTGTCACTGGTGCTACAAGTAATGCTACTGGTAAAGTGACAAGAAAAATAATTGATTTAAGTCAATTAGTTGTACAAGAAGTCACTGGTGTTTTTCAAGCTCCTGAATTAATTGTAGGAGCTACAACTTCAGATTCTGTTTCATCAAATAGAGTATACAAATATTTAGACGCTCCATATTATTGGTATAAAGCAGGCGATAAAAATAAAAAACCATTAACAAATGCTGACCATATTACAGGTGGCACAAACAATTCACAATTAGAATACGTAACAAATAGAGCATATCTTGAAGAAAAAAATGATGAATATTCAAAAATAAGAATTGTTGCTCCTAATGCAATGAATGATTTTGTAAGAAGATTTAAAGAATTAATTAGACGATGAGTAAAATAGTCAATTCAACAAGTGAAAACGCAATTGTTATCACACCTAAAGCTTTTGCTGTAGAAAAAATTATACTTACAGCAAATAATGGTAAAGAATATGACTTATCAGGTACAGTTCATGATATAAAAATTCATGAAGGATTGCATCGTTCTGGATTATTTGTAGAAATATTTATAGAAGATGCAGCTAATTTACCTGATGAATTAAGGATTGCGTTTAATGAAAGAATTGATTTAAGTATTGTAAGAGAAGAGCATAGTGGAGAAAAAAGATTTGATTTAGAACTATATGTATCTGGTATATCAAATTATTCTGAACCTACTCCATCATCTAAAGCTTATACACTTACATGTATATCAAAACATGGATATTTAAATAATAAAAAATTATTAAATCAACCTTTTGATAATACAACTGCAAAATTAATTAAAAGTATTATTGAAACACATTTAGATTCAAAAGTTGATGTAAGATGTTCTACCGAAAAAAGTATAACAGGTATATATCCTAATTTACAACCAATGGAAGCTATAGCTTGGTTATTAAGAAATTCTTTTGATAATGGTACTCCAGTATATCTTTATGAAACTGCCGATGAAGGATTGATATTAACATCTTATAACGAAATATTAAAACAAGATGTATATCACAAATATAATAGAAATCCATTTTTTACTGAAACATTACATAATAATACTGAAAAAGGAATATTTGAAGAAGAAAGAGCAAAAATTCGTAAAGTAATTTCTAATACTAATATTTCTAAATTTGAAGCTGCAGCAAAAGGAGCTTTTGGAAGTGTAATGAATAAAATTGATATTGCAACTAAGACAGTAAAACCTGCAGTTGAATTTAAATATAATGAATTAACAGAAAAATTAAATGATTTACCAGTTATAGAAAATACTATGAAAATTGGTAAAGAAAAAATTGAAGACTTTAAAAATTTTAAGCAACATTGGGTCTCAGAAAATTCATTATCATTTGGAGATAAGAAATTTAATTATCATAATCCTATTGGAGCAAAAAAACTACTAAAAAGAAATGCTTATATAAACAATTTAAATACTAATGTATTAACACTTAGTTTACCAGGTGATTTTAAATTTGCACCAGGCAAAATAATTGAATTAGAAATTTTAAGACAAGCTGATATTCAAGAAGAATTCGAAGAAGGAAGAGATTATATTGATGAAGAACTAAGTGGAAAATATTTAGTATCAAGTGTAATACATCATTTTAGTAAAGATGGTTATTTTATGCAGACAAATATTAAAAAAGATTCGTTTATAGTAAAACAAGTGAGGGAAAATGATTAATAGACAAGATGACCAATTTAAAAATGGTTTATTTACTTGGTTTATTGGTTCAATATGCGATATTAATGACCCATTAAATTTAAATAGAGTAAAAGTATGTGCTTATGGATATTATGATGGAATGGAATCTCATGATGATTTACCTTGGGCTACTGTTATGATGCCTGTCACATCAGCATCTATAAAAGGAAATGGAGGTAATCATCATTTAGAAGTAGGTTCATGGGTTATAGGATTTTTTAGAGATGGTCCATCAGCTCAAGACCCTATTGTAATGGGTTCAATTGCTACTCAAACGGATGGCACACCAGATATTCCAGAAGAATCATATAGTAAAGCTACAGCTGGTCAAATTGCATTAGCTGCAGTCACTACTAGTAAACTTCCATCAGTAGATAATAAAGTTTATAAATCAAAAGCAGGTCACTTAATTGAAATTGATAACAGAGATGGAGGAGAAGAAATAAGAATTACTCACGGGAAAAAAGATTCTCATATTAAAATGAAGAGTGATGGTACTATAGAAATAAAATCAGTCTTAAAAACTAGAATATTATAATGACAACTCCAACTATTCAAGTTCCGCCATTAGAATGCCCGGATGTTTTATTACCTACACCAGCTAATTTAGCTAATTTATTTAAAGGTATTATAACACAAATATATCGATATCCTATTGATGAATTTGAAGATTTAAAAGAAGAATTAGAAAAAATAAGGAAAGATATATTAGATATATACGACCCTAAGTTTGAAAAGATTGAAATCCCAGAACTTGAATGGGAAATAATTATTACTCGTTTATCTGCTGAATATCCAATGTATGTTCAACAGAAAATATTAGAACTTATTAATACTTTATTTCCTATTGATTTTAATGTCACAGTACTTGGTATTACATTTGACATATTAGAATTTTTAGCTAATCCATCTAGTGTTTTAGATAATTTAGAATTAGAAGAAATTGATAGTATATATGATTTGATACCAGATGAATATAAAGTATGGGAAAAGTTTGATACAGCAGATTTTAAAAAAGAATCAATAAGACATTATTTACGTTCTGAAGTAGCAAAGAAAATGAATTTATTATTATCAGGCGGATTTGCAGGTCTTATAGATTTATTTGATGAGATATGGGATGCGCTTGGTTTACCATCATTCCCTGGTTTACAAGATATAGATTTAGAAGCTTTAATAAGAGATAAAACATTAGAAGAATTAGAACAAGTACAAATATTTGGATTTAGTTTATTAGATTTATTGGGTGGCGAGTTTGATGATAATGTTGAAATACCAGAGTTTCAAAAAGAAAGATTATTAAAAAGAGCAAGAGAGTTTGCAGAAGAATGGCAAACATATTTAATAAAAGAATGGATTAATACAGTTGCTAAATTCTTTAAAGCAATAGGATTAGGTGCTGTTGTTGATTTACTTGTATTTGATTTTTGCGATTTCTTAACACTTATAGGATTTCCAAAAACAATTAATTTGCCAGATTCAATACAAACAGTAGTATCTGAAACAGTTAATCCATTTAGTAATGAATCATTTACATTAAATACAGATGATGTAGATAGATTTAATTTAGAAGAAGGACAAACAATTATATCTGGAAGTTTTGCTGGTAAAAAAGTATTTAGAAGTAGTAATGTAGGAGCATTATTTACTGACTATGTTGTACATCCATCAGGCAATATAATATTAAATAACCCAGCTAATGCAAACGAACAACTGATAATAGTATAAATAGTATTATGGCAGGAATATATACAGGCGACAAGCAAATATCGGGAGATTTAGAACAAGCAAAGATTGTTTCTAAAAAGAAACCACATCGTGATTTAGATTTGTCATTAAAGATACATCCAATACGTAAGGACATTATACCTTTAAAAGACGATGCTGCTATAAAAAATGCAGTAAAAAATTTACTTATAAGTAATTTTTATGAGCGACCATTTCAAAGTGATTTAGGCGCTAATTTAAGAGGATTGCTTTTTGAACCAGCTGGTATATTAACAAATATACAAATGAGAGACAATATTAGATTTTGTGTAGAAAAGTATGAACCAAGAGTAAGTGTAGATAGTATCGATATAACAGATGTGGTTGATGAAAATAGATATAAAATAGAAGTATTTTTTACAATAAAAGAATTTAGCACTCAAGACAGTGTAGAAATAGTATTAAGAAGGTTAAGATAAAATGGCAACAAATTTAAACGTCACAGAACTAGATTTTGCAGATATAAAAAATAATCTCAAAAACTTTTTAAAACAACAATCAGAATTTAATGATTATGATTTTGATGGCTCAGGATTAAATGTATTATTAGATATATTAGCTTATAATACTCATTATAATGCATTGAATGCTCATTACTCATTAAATGAATCATTCTTAGATTCAGCTCAAATAAGAGGAAATGTAGTCACAAGAGCAAAACTATTGGGTTATACGCCAAGGTCTGTTTTATCTCCAAGAGCTACTGTAAATATTACAGTCACAGCACCAGATACTTTTAGTGGTACATTAAATACTACTTTAACATTACCAAGAGGAACAAAACTTACAACACAAATTACTGGCGATGAATTCCAATATGTCGTATTAGAAACTCAAACTGCTACTTTAGTTGGTAGAACATATACATTTAGTAATGTTGTAATAGTTGAAGGTGATGCAAGAGAATTAAAATATAGAGTTGATAATGATATAGAAAATCAGAAATTTCAACTTTCAGATTTCGACGCAGACACGAGTACGTTACGCGTACGTGTACAGGAAAATGAAGAATCTACTGGAAGCGATTTATATACTAAATTTGAAACATTAAGAGGAGTAGATTCTACATCAAAAGTTTATTACTTACAAGAAAATCCAAGTGGTTATTATGAAATATATTTTGGAGATGGAGTCACTGGATTTAAACCATCAAATAATAATATCGTCACTATTGATTATGTGACAACAAAGGGTGTTGAAAGTAATGGTGCTAATGCATTTAGTTTAGTAGATAATCTATTAGCTGGAACAACTCAAGCTGTGACATTAGTTTCAGCTGCAGCTGGAGGAGCAGAGGCTGAAACTCTAGAATCAATAAGATTTAACGCACCGCTTACTTTTATAGCTCAAAACAGAGCTGTCACATCTGATGATTATGCATCAATAATTAAAAAAGAATTTAGTAATATTGATTCAATATCTACATGGGGTGGTGAAGATAACGACCCACCTGATTACGGTAAAGTTTATATTGCAATTAAACCTTTATTAGCAGATACATTAACAACTGCAGAAAAAACAGATATTACTGGTGCAATATTAAAAGGTAAAAATGTTGTATCAATTACACCAGAAATTGTTGACCCTAATTTTACTTATTTAGAATTAGATGTATTTTTTAAATATAATCCAAATTTAACTGATAGAAGTTCTGTTGAATTATCATCAGTTGTAAGAGATACAATAACAGATTATAACTTTAATAATTTAAATAAATTTGACGGTGTGTTCAGACACTCACAATTAACAAGAGCAATAGATAACTGTGACCCATCAATACTAAACACTATAGTACGTCCAAGAATGTTTCAAAATATTACACCTGTAAATAATGCAGATAATAACTTTGATTTGACATTCTCATCTCCATTCTTTCAATCAGGAGATTCAAAAAGCTTTTTACTTACATCAACTGCATTTAAAATAAATAATGTTGACCATTTCTTTGGTGATGAACCAATTGCTGGTTCTACAAAAAGGAATGTAATTGTTTATAAAGTAGTTAATCAAGTTAATACAACAGTAATAGCAGATGCTGGCGAAATAGATGTAGATAACGGTAAAATAACTCTTAATAAATTTAGACCAGATACAACTGATGTTATAAAAATTACTGTGGTACCTAATTCATTAGACTTAGCTCCAAAAAGAGACCAATTAATATCTATTGATAATAGTTCTGTAATAATAACTCCAGAAATAGATACAATTGCAACATCTGGTTCAGCTGGTTCTATTAATTATTCAACAACGTCAAGATTTAAAAGCTAATGGGAAATAAAAAGACATTAACACCTGGTGCGATTGAACTCGAACAAGGTACTTTATATTCTACAAAAGAGGATATACGTCTTGACCAAATAATACCATCTGAAATAATAGAAAATAAAGATAAGCTAGATAAATTTTTAAAAGCTTATTATACATTCATGAACATGGATGAATTTATATATCAAGAGACAGGTACTTTTTCTGATGTTGTACAAAATGGCTTAGCTCAATTTAGAATACCTGACCCAAATAACGAAAATAATAAATTTTTTACTGATGAATCTGGAGCAAGTTCAACTCTTGTATTAACAAGTCCTACAGGAACAACAACAAATATAACTTTAACATCTATTAATGTAGCAATTACTAATGGTAATGAATTACCTGGTACACTTGCAACATCAACTTCTGAAGTTGGTAAAACATTTACTGTTAACGGCTTATCAGCTTATAATGGACATACAGCTAAATTAACAACAATACAAAAGAATTGGGTTGGTCCAGGACCATCATATGTAATGAATACTATAGAATCAGCTATGGATATCGATACTAATGATGATGGTTATTTAGAATTGATGCAAAAAGAAAT
>Ga0213858_10001592_pt1 | contig 10864 bp, 22 predicted proteins | sample PICome_FD_160122 | JGI IMG/M metagenome (GOLD analysis project Ga0213858, IMG submission 160122) | Coastal seawater microbial communities near Pivers Island, North Carolina, United States - PICO245 | ecosystem: Environmental > Aquatic > Marine > Coastal | place: USA: North Carolina | collected... | reverse complement strand
TACGCAACAGGAGGGGAAAACCAGAACCGCCCAAAACTTTTCAGATAAAGTTCGGTAAAATGGTTGCTCTCTTCCGAAGAGAAATTGTTTTCCACATGAACTTCTATCTGGATATCAGAAAGAAATAGTCTCTGGAGGACAGAAAGATGTTAGCAGTAACCCTCACTATTGGAACTTTAGTTTCCATTATGATGTTTTTTGTAGGAGGTGTGGTAGGATGGTTGGCAAAAGACCATGTTTATCAAACCCAACCCGTTTACACACATCCAGAGATGTTTGATGAAAACGGAAATATTTTACCAGACGAAATTTTAGCAGTACGATTTGAAAATGGCTATGACGAATTCGACGAAGAAGACGACAACTAGAAAGAGATCTGTAAAGGTTAAGGCAGAAGCACCTAAACTTCCACCCAATCCTTTTGTGCATGAGATCCTTGAACTTGCAAGCAAGCAAAGGTCTAGAGCAAAGAAGGTAGAGATTCTTCAAGAGTATGCTAACCCTGCTCTGAAGAGTCTCTTTATCTGGAACTTTGATGACACGGTGATCTCTGTGGTTCCTGAAGGCGACGTTCCCTACAAAGAGAACGAAGTCCCTGTTGGAACTGATCACACTTCTTTGCGTCGTGAATACAAGCACCTCTACAATTTTGTGAGAGGTGGTAACGATGGTATTTCATCTCTTCGTAGAGAGACCATGTTCATTCAGATGCTTGAGGGCCTTCACCCAGAGGAGGCAAAGATTCTTTGCTTGGTTAAAGATAAACTTTTGCAAACTAAATATAAGATATCTTACGACATCGTTAAGGATGCATATCCCGACATCAAGTGGGGAGGTCGTTCATGACAGTAAGTGTAGAAACCAAGGAGGAAGAAATGGGTAGTCTTCCAATTAAACCGGAAGATCCTTCGTCATATGGTTGTCAAATTCTTCAGGAAAAAACAACTCTTGAAGCTGCGAATGATAAGTCACTCCCTAATGATGCCAGACTGATTTGGTATATTGTCGATGGAGTAGAGTATATTGATCTTACTCGATGTAAGAAAACATCTCAACTCTTTGACATGTACTATGATCGATATGGTAAGGGTGCCGTTCAAAGAATTGATTTTGGATATGGTGCAGTGAACCCCAAACTGTGGGGGTACAAATCAAAAGATAAAGACAAGAAGAGAAAATGAACGATGAAATTCTTAGGGATCAAGTTAATGAATTGATCCGTGATGAAATTCAACAAAACATTAATGATTATGTTGACTCAAAAGAAGAAACTGAGAAGGGCGGCCTCGGTTTCTTTGATAGTGATGATGAATTGAAAGTCAACATCTCTCAAAGAGAGATTGATAAAATTATCAAAGAGTATAAAAAAATTAAAAAGAGCCAGAGATCAAACTTATTTGAAATTAAAAAACTGGACAGTTGACATCTTTGGTAAATAACACTATGATCCTTAGCATGTATTACCCTCATCATGTATAAACCATACTCACCTGAGTGGCACAGGTACAGATACTTAAAAGAGGCAATTGATAAGTATCTAGATGATTATGTTGATAATCAAGTAATTGTTAATGATATCTTGGATATCGTATGTGTGCGTCAAGAACGAGCACATGCAGAGTACCACAAATTAGAAGACCTCGAATTAAAACTGCGGGACTAGTATGCTATCAACTCAATACAGACTCAGGTTAGAGTCCATTTGTAGATGCATCGCAAACAAAGAAGAAGTTCCTCTAGAGGATATGATCTGGGCAGAGAAACTCGCCAAGGCACATACTCTTGCTAGAGATTGGTTGAACAAGGCACGTCGTCAAGCCTCTCAAGATATTCAAGAAGGTACTATTGATGATTTTATGAATAAGATGGGACTAGGTGATCCCGACCCATCTAATTATAAAACGGGATTTGATGGTGCAGATGAAATTGTAGATTGGTTCAAGCAAGATAAACCTGACGATTGGAGGCAACGTGATTGAGAAGATTACTCCTGAGACATACGAAAAGATGAATGAGGAGTTTGAAGAAGAAGGTCTTGCCTTCCGAATCAACGTCCCTACCCAAGAGGAAATCGATGAGTGGAGGCAACGTGACTGAAAAACAAGTTCCTTGGTGGACACTGCATGAAGTTGCAGATGAATTGGGTGCCACGTTGAGACACATTACCTGTGTAGACAGTAACGGTAGAAGGTATAAACGTGTTGTATTAGAGTATGAAGAGGAGGAAGAATGATTCAAGCATTAGTTTATGGCAACGGTGGCCAAGAGTCTGAACGAGCAGTCATGGTTCTTGAAGCATGTGGTCAAGATGTAAGACAATTCTTATTGGGTATTGATTTTACTCATAAACAATTCAAAGCAGAATTTGGAGAAGAAGCAGAGTATCCACAAGTTGCAATTGGATTAGATCATCGTGGAACACTAAAAGAAACTCTCAAGTACATGAGCGACAAGGGTATGTTTTTGTAACACGCTATACAAAACTACTTGACTATATAATACATGAGGTCTATAATAGGCCTGTCGTTCATCCCACTCTGTGGGACGCAAGTAAGTCGCGGAACGGAGCGTTCATCCCATGTTTGAAATTTTACTTTCTTCAACGATTGCATGTACAGATGCTAATGCTATGATCCTTCGGATCGAAAAGCATGAGAATCTGAAAGCAGAGTGGAAGTTAGAATTAATTGAAACCATTCAGGACTATACTTCTGAGTGTTCATGGGACGCAAACGACTGAAGGAACGGGAAAAAACGGATCCAGCGAAAGCTGAGAAGGTTAATTTTCACCCTAGTATTTCAGGAGTAATCAAATGAACACCTTAACACTCATCAAAAAGCAAATCGACAAGGCAGCAGCACTGCATGATGCACAAATCAACATCACCAAATATCGTGGTGTTGACTGCAAAGTGCATGAGGCACCTGAGGAAACTCACGGCACCTACTGCTACCGTGGACGCACTTACGTCAAGTGATTGCGTAACCAATTGAATAGTGTTAGAATGGGAGGGAAACCTCCCATTTTTTTATGGATAGAGAGAAACTCAAACTGATTGTGAGGAACTTGAAGTCTCTTGTCGATGCACTAGAGTCTGAGGTATACTCAAATGTGGATGCATACAAGGCAGAAAACTTTGATGATCCCGCACCTAATTACATAGTAGATTACGACGAGGTATTTGAAGACGATGACAATTAATACTGCTAAACTGATTAGCGTGACTCCTGATGCAGAGAAGCACATGGCCTATTGTGCCCGTGTGAGCAACCCTGCTAATCAGGAGAATGAAAAGTTCTCTGGTCTTCTCAAGTATTGTGTAAAGCATCAGCACTGGAGTATCTTTGAGCAGGCATACATGACTCTGGAACTCACCACTACCAGAGGAATCGCGGCCCAAGTGCTCCGGCATCGTAGTTTCACATATCAAGAATTTTCACAACGGTATGCTGATTCTTCCCTACTCATGGATAAGATTCCCCTTCCTGCACTTCGTCGTCAGGATGAGAAGAATCGTCAGAACTCTATTGATGATTTAGATCCATTCGATGTTCAGAATCTGGAACTTCAGATGCAAACTCTTTTCGATTCTTCCATGGCACTCTATCAGCAGATGCTGGGACGTGGTGTGGCAAAGGAGTGTGCTCGTTTTGTGCTTCCTTTGGCCGTGCCCACAAAAATTTACATGACGGGCTCAGTAAGATCATGGATTCATTATATCGATTTGCGTTCTGCAAACGGTACACAGAAGGAGCACATGGATCTTGCTCTAAGTGCAAAAGAAATCTTTATCGAACAGTTCCCTGCTGTCGCTGAGGCGATGGAGTGGATTTAATAAATATTAGAAAAGGACTGAACGTTTATGCCAACGTACCCCGTTATTAATAAGAAGACAAAAGAGACAAAGACTCTTAGCATGACCATGAAAGAGTATTGTGATTGGAAAGACGAAAACCCAGATTGGGATAAGGATTGGTCACAAGGTTGTGCTGGAATTGATACAGAGTTTAGGTGGACAGGAGAAGCAAAATCCAGCGGTTGGAATGAAGTTCTGGACCGTGCATCCAAACAACCGGGTGCCACGGTTCGGAAAAACCGCGACTACTCCTTCTAACTCCTAACTCTAGCTTATGCCCGCAAAAAGAAAGACTCAAACCCCAGTCCCATTTGGGATGTCCAACAGACAAATGAAACGAAAGAAACCAATCAACTCAGACTTAATGAGGAAGATTGAACCCCTGACAACCAATCAGGAGGAACTCTTCCGCTGTTACAAGAACGATCAGAATCTTGTGGCATATGGTTGTGCAGGAACTGGTAAGACTTTTATCACTCTCTACAACGCGCTCAAAGACGTTTTAGATGAGAAGACTCCTTACGAAAAGATCTACCTTGTGAGATCGCTTGTGGCTACCAGAGAGATTGGATTCCTTCCTGGGGATCATGAGGACAAGTCTTCTCTTTACCAGATTCCATATAAGAATATGGTGAAGTATATGTTTGAGATGCCTACAGACTCTGACTTTGAAATGCTGTATGGTAATCTTAAGACTCAAGGAACCATTTCATTCTGGTCTACGTCTTTCATTCGTGGCACCACACTTGATAATGCAATCGTCATCGTTGACGAATTCCAAAACCTAAACTATCATGAACTTGATAGTATTATTACGAGGATCGGACAAGACTCCAAGATTATGTTCTGTGGAGATGCTACTCAGTCTGATCTTCTGAAAGACAGAGAGAGAAATGGTATTGCAGACTTCATGAAAGTCTTGCGTATCATGCCTTCTGTAGATATTGTTGAGTTCGGCGTTGAAGATATTGTTCGCTCTGGACTGGTGAAAGAATACTTACTTGCGAAGATGGAACTTAATCTATGACCTTTATTCATCATAATTATCTCGGTGATCTTGAACTAAACAAAAAAGAAACAAACGGCATCCGTCTCTATAACCTTCCTAATGGAGATTGGGTGCCTTCTATTACGTCTGTAACTTCTTTCTACAACCGACAGATCTTTGTCAAGTGGCGTCAGCGTGTAGGTATTGAAGAAGCCAATCGCATTACAAAGAGAGCAACCTCGCGTGGAACAGACTTTCACGCAGCAACTGAACTCTATATGCTGAACAAAGAAATAAACTGGGATGACTTTAAACCTCTGACCAAGTTTATGTTTGCTCACGCAAGACCATATCTAGACAAGATAAATAATATACACGCTATAGAGAGGACTCTGTACTCCGAGTACCTTGGGTTAGCTGGTAGAGTTGACTGTATCGGAGAGTACGAAGGAGAACTCGCAGTCATCGATTTTAAAACATCCGATAAGATTAAACCGGAAGAGTGGTTGGAGAACTATTTCGTTCAAGAAATGTTCTATGCATCTGCTTACTATGAATTGACTGGTATCCCTGTCAAAAAACTTATCACGATCATGGTCACACCTGGTGGTGAGGTCAAGGTATTTGACAAAAGGAACAAAGGGGATTATATTAAACTATTAGTACGGTATATTAAGGAATTTGTATCTCACAATCTTAGGGCAGAGAATGAATGAACTAGAAAAGGCACTAGAGAATAAGTTCTTCTGTCCTTCACGGTTTGCACAGGAGATAGAATCCCTGGTGCAGAAGACAGAAGGAATGACTTATATTGATGCAGTAGTTCATTTCTGTGAACAGAATGCTATTGATTTAGACTCTGTTCCAAAACTTATATCCAAACCTCTCAAGGAAAAGATTAAGTATGAAGCGATGGAACTTAATTTTCTGAAGAGAAGTTCACGGGCCAAATTGCCCCTTTGATTTCATTTTTGGGCGAAAAATTTTTCGGGCCAAAAATCCTCTTATTACTTTTTTGATGATGCCCTTTGATGCCTATAAGCAATACCTCTCTTTGAAGAACCACTTCACCAAAGAGAAGTATGACTACCACAAGTATTGTGGAAAGAGTCGTGCGACCGTACAGTCTTTCTACAAAAGGAAAGATCGTTTCTGGTTTGAGAAACTAGCACGAAACAAAGACGATAAAGAAGTAATTGAGTTCTTTGTATCTAACTTTATCACCTGCACTGATCCAAGTAAGCTTTGGATAGGAGAAATGATACGCGAAGGTGAAGGTAGATACACTTCATGGAAGAAGAGAACTCAGTCACTCTCATATCTTTTTAAGGAAGAGACAGAAAAAGTCTTTTCAGATAATAACTTTGATGCTATGTTTTCTATGGATGGATCTCGTCATCCAGACATTCTGAAATCGTATCTTAGAGATGACATATCAATTGAAACTCTAGTCATTCTCGATAGGATACTTGGATTCAGAAACGACTGGGATGATAAACTATCTGATCCAGTGTGGGAAACCGTCAGTATGAGGATGAAGAAGTATTCGCCGTTCCTAAATATTGAGGTATCACGTTATAAAAAAATTCTTAAGCAGGTCGTTTTAGGGTAATGAGTTTTTTCGATTCCGATGTAGTCCGTGCAGAAATGACGGCAATAAGTGAGATACAAGATGACGTTTACAAGAACGTCTTCAAGTTTCCTTCGATGGATAAAGAGGAAAAACTTGAGCATGTTGGAATGCTTGAAACACTTCTGGAAAAACAGAAGATTCTTTATGCACGTTTGAGTTTGTCTGATGACCCTGAGGCAAAAGAAATGAAACAGCGGATCGTTGATTCCGCAACTATGATGGGTCTCCCGAAAGGGACCGACATGAATATGGTATTCAATAACATGTCACAAATGCTTGAGGTGATGAAGGACCAGATTGACAAGACTGGTTCTGACCTGTAGAATAACTGGGTACACACAAGCCAAATCCGTACAAATCTAACTAATCCTATGTCTTTCGCAAATCTTAAAAAGCAATCCTCTCTTGGTTCCCTGACTTCTAAACTGGTTAAAGAAGTCGAGAAGATGAATAATACTAGTGGCGGTGGAGATGACCGTCTGTGGAAACCAGAGATGGATAAGACTGGTAATGGATACGCAGTTATCCGTTTCCTGCCCGCACCAGATGGAGAAGAACTCCCTTGGGCAAAGATGTACTCCCATGCCTTCCAAGGTCCTGGTGGTTGGTACATCGAGAACTCTCTGACCACCATGGGTCAGAAAGATCCTGTGTCTGAGCACAACCGTGAACTGTGGAACAGTGGCCTTGATTCTGACAAGGACACCGTTCGTAAGCAGAAGCGCAAACTGTCCTACTATGCCAACATCTATGTTGTGCAGGACAAAGCAAACCCTCAGAACGAAGGTCAAGTCTTCCTGTACAAGTTCGGCAAGAAGATCTTCGACAAGATCATGGAAGCCATGCAACCTGAGTATGAGGATGAGACTGCCATCAATCCTTTTGACTTCTGGCAGGGTGCTAACTTCAAACTCAAACTGAAGAAGGTTGCAGGTTACTGGAACTATGACTCCTCTGAGTTTGCTGCACCTGGTCCTCTCCTGGATGATGACGATGCACTGGAAGCACTGTGGAAGAAAGAGTATTCTCTGACTGCTCTGACTGCTGCTGATCAGTTCAAGTCCTATGAGCAACTGGAGAACCGTCTCAAGATGGTTCTGGGTCAGAAGTCTGCACCTGCTCGTCTTGACGAAGAGGTCTCTGATGAGGACAACGATCGTGGATCTTATGCACCCGATTTCTCCTCCCGTCGTTCTGAGCCCACTCCTGCAAAGATCGGCAACAACGACTTCAACGCACCTGACATCACTCCCACATCTTCCTCAAGTGAAGATGAAGATGATGCACTATCTTACTTCCAGAAACTTGCTGAGGAGTGATGAGATACAATCAACTGTGTCTGACTCTTTTGGTCGTCGCAGCTTATATTAACTTACTCAAATAGTCTGATATTATCAGCAGTCTTCATGGATTCAGTCTTATATTGACTGGATCCTTTTTTGTATGTCATGATAAGTTCTAGGTCATCCAGAGCGATGCTCAGATATTGTGGTTTAAGTAAAAAGATATTTCTTCTTTCATCTTGAAGTTGTTCCTCATACTCATAATTTGTTACTGTTTTGACTGGGTACTTAGTTACAAGTCCACCATCAAAAGTATCAAAGTAAGTGATACTGTAATCTGATGCAACTTTCAATCCTTTTTGAACCATGATAACATTATTACGATTTCTTATTTCTACAGTTTCATAATGATGAACTTCATTTATTTTTTCATATGATCCATACTTATCTAAAAGATATTGGTTATACTCAAGTTGCTGCATAGGCCACTCTGTTTTAACATTAACTATATTGTTGGATGCTAAGACTAACCAATCCAAACTAGAGTCACCATAGAATTCAAAGGCAACATTATCAGGTCTCTTATCTCCAGAAACAATATACTTTGTAAATGTTGCCAAGTCTTGAAAGATGTCTTCTCTGAGAGCACCTTTTTTGAAAAGATTTTTTACAGGAATATAGTCTGATATGTTTGCATCAGGAAGTCTGCTAACATACTCGAAGTTTGGAACCTTGTTAAAATAGTTTGACATTTTAGAAACCTATCTCTCCTGGTAGTGGATCATTAGCTGTTCCGTTAAGGAAGTCTTCTTGCAGTTTTGCGTTCTCTTCAGGATCTTCTCTGAATGAGGCAAACTGTTGCTCAGTATCACTTTCATAATCATCGTTGAATACAGGTTCAAGTTCTTTCATCTCAAGAGTTATTTGATAAGAAACCATGTATCCATCTGGTAAGGTCGCATAATTATTCTCTGGAGTATAATCAGTTTTAAGAGACATCAAAGCACACTCTTTCATTTTTCCTATGTAAGGATGTTCTTCAAGTCCTTTTGCCAGATAGTGAACTTGAAATGTATGTGGGGCAAGTAAGAAAAGGTTTCCAACACTCCTTCTTGGTGCCATCCCTTGTTTAAAGAATCTAATAATTTTAACGATTTGGTCTGCTTCTTTTTTACTACGAGCAGACAACTTAAATGTAAAAGTAAATGGTCTCAGTGTTGGTTTATTAAACAGAAGTTCTAAGTTTGGGTTTAGGATAGCACCATCAGTTCTCTTGAGCAATCCAGTCACACCAGCCGCTTTTCCACCATACATTATTTTTAAAGCTCTTTTCAATTCATCTGAAGAATTTTTCAGTCTTCCAGTTAATCCTTCAATTGCATCACCCAAAGCTTGACCACCTTCTATTCCACCGATTGCAAGTTTTGCTGCCTCTAGTTTAGCCAAGTCCATGGAGTCTTCACCCCAATCGCAACCATTTAGATCACTAATTCCACCTTGAATTGCTAGAGTTGCTGATCCAATTTTTCTTGAACCTCCATCTATTCCAACTCTTTCCCTCTCTCCAAAACCAAAATTATCTCCTGTTCCTAAGTCTCTTGGTTCATATTTAAGCATGACAAACTGCATTACATCTTGTGCATCATTAATGGTTAATGGATACCTGAAGTCACCAAAAGTATTTCTTGTCTTTGGATTTTCTTTGATGTTGAGTTTGTTAAGAGTATCGGTTGCTATTGTTTCCGCATCATCAAATGCACTAGTGTCATCTGCTTTTCCAGTATCAAGTAACTTATTTACTGTTCTTGTACAACCATTTGGATCACCGCCAGCACCTACACATGATTGTATAGTGCTTTCTTCTGTCTTATCTTTAAGTTGTTTTTGACCAGCATCACTTAAAAATGCCTTCCTTTCATCTGCTGATAAATTGCTATCAAACCCACTAGAAGGGACAAACTTTCCTCCAGGTTCTATTGTCCCAATCTCTTTGTTATCTCTTAGTCCAAGATCAATTATCGCTCTATATGTTCTGTACACAGTAACTTTGCCGGTAGTGGTATCCGTTTTGGTCCAAAACTCCGCACCATCATTTTTTAAAGCTGGTATTGTAAAGGATTTATCTTCTCCTCCCCATGTTCCTGCCATTTTACGCTACTTTTTTATCTATTTAGCACTAACTTTCCATATTGTAGTGATAACAAATCATCAAGTTCATCTTGCTGAACGATGTAAACTTGAGTTCCTAATTCTTCCCAGGTATATTGTCGATAATCTTGATGATGAAAGTTGATCCCACGAAATCCCCACTGAAATAATTCAGTCACTGCAACCAACGGGTGTTGATCATACTCTATGTTGGGAGTCTTTGCATAGTATTTAAATGTGCAAATGTTTCCTTCTTCAGGTATGGGTGTTACAGTATCATTCAGTGCATACATGATCAATTCCATTCGATCATCGACATTAGTCTCTGATTGAATGTCTTGTCTTACTGGTTCGATACGGTTCATTTGATTCCGAGTTCGTCCTCTGTAATTACTTTGAATTCAATTCGTCTGTCTTCACAGAACTCAACTGCAGCTTTCCACTTTGCTTTATTGACTTCCCAGGTCTTACACTCATACAGATATGATTTAGTCACTCTCTTTCTCTGCTTTGGTGGTTGAGTTTGTCTCTTTGGTTTCACCTCTACCACATAAGTTTTGATATGACCTGTGTTTTCCTTCACTTTAATAATAAAGTCAGGAAAGTATTTGTGAACTCTTCTATCGACAGGTGAGACATATGGTATGAAAAATTCTTCACTACCCCACTCAAGAATGTTTTCGTTTAGATCACAGTAACGACAAAACTTGCGCTCCCAACTACTACGACATATAATATTGTTAGGATTACCCTTATATTTTTTAGGGAACGAAGGTTTGTATTTACTTTTTATACTTTCTCCCATACATAGTATATAAAGTCAAAAACTATTTATAGATGGCTGGACGAGTAACGATAGATCAGTTTAAGTCCCAACTGGGAAGACCCTCCCTTACCTCAAAATATTATCTGGAACTTGCCATCCCTCGTAATGATGGTGAGTTTAGATCGCTTT
>Ga0213858_10001591_pt1 | contig 10869 bp, 2 predicted proteins | sample PICome_FD_160122 | JGI IMG/M metagenome (GOLD analysis project Ga0213858, IMG submission 160122) | Coastal seawater microbial communities near Pivers Island, North Carolina, United States - PICO245 | ecosystem: Environmental > Aquatic > Marine > Coastal | place: USA: North Carolina | collected... | reverse complement strand
GAATAGATTTTGTTGATCCAATACTCACCTCAATCAAAGAATTAATAGAATCAAAAATGTTTTTATTTAATGTAATTATGGATGTAGATAATCCTGCAATAGTGCTTGAAATTGTAGATTGATAAATTGCACTTCTTTCATTTCCCTCTGGTTGCCCACTTAATCTAAATCTATATGTTCCAACACCAACAGAAGTTGTTCCAAATCCAACTACTCTAGTTTTAACAATAGTATCTAATGAGGTATTGTTAATATATTTGAGAGTGAATAATCCAGCATCAATTGATGCAGTAAATATACCAACATTTTCCGTTGATCTATTAAAATCATTAGTATCAAAATAATATTCTGCAATATTTGTATTTTCCCCATCATGAGTTATATACATCTCAACAAAATTCATTTTGTTTGTAGTTTCTTGTATTATTTGACCACTAACAAACATTGAATTTACATTTTCAGTAGAAAATCCAACCAAAGAAGTTGTTCCTCCAGTAATAACTTCTTCAATATAAGTACCAATATCAATTAAACCAATAGATATAGTACCTGCACCAATTCCAGGAGTGAATTTTTTCTCAATATACTTCAAATCATATTCAGTATTAAATGGATCTTTTGGGGTAAATATTAAATAATTTATCCCCAACTCATTACCTTCAATAGAGAAACTCCCATATTCATCATCAATTTTATGAGTTAATCCACTTCCAACATTAACTAAAGATCCCTTTTCCATAATGAAAGAGTTGTTATTAACATCATCATTTATTACTACCAAATTTGTTAATTGAATCTCAGTATTATCAATATCTTTAACTTTAAACAAATAGTTTACATACGATTGTTCACTGTTCAATTCAACTATTTCCAAATACTGTTTTGGATCTGCCTCAAAACTGGAAAATTGATTACTTATATCATCTATTCTTAAAACAATATTTGTTCCAACTTCATTATAATTTGTAAGTTTTTTAGATTTTAACTTTAAAAATCTGGAAACATTTCCAACAACATCAACATCGGTAACAAAATCAAAATTATAAATCGTATCAACTCTTTTTTCATCAATAATATCTTCAACAATTGTTGTTTGATCTGATGTGGATTTTATTCCTATTTTATCACCGATATTTGAAATAATCTGAGTATCTGAAAAATTCTTTAGTCCTGATGTATGAACTAAACTATTTACTGAAGTTCTTATATTGTTCCATTGCTGAGAACTTCTTATTGAATATGAAAGATTTTGATAGTAATTATTATCGGGGAGAACCTGATAATCCTCATTTAATTTTCCAGTTTCACTATCCCATCCTTCAGATTTTCTTGATGAAAAGTCTACGATAAATCTTCCGAAATAATCGACAATTTCATCAACTGTTGCCACATTTCCAGAAGATTTTCCGGTAATTATTTCACCTTTAGATAATTCATAAGAACCAAATAATTTTGGAGAAGTTGCAATATCATACTCAACAATTTCTAAATCTCTTTCAATATTATTTGAAATTATTTTTTCACCAACTTCAAAGTAAGATGGATTTATAGAAATGTCGAAAGTTGGGTAGTCATATTTACTGATTATTGTCCCTGAAGAATCCTGAATAGTTTTAGCAATTCCAGTATTTGTACCAATACCAGAAATACTAATGGTAATTTGATCATCTAAAAGACCTGGAGTAAATTTATTTTCATATTTTGTAACTAAGAAAAATTTATATCCATAATCACTAGAATTAAATCCATCACCCACTTCACCATATTTTTGTATACCTTCAATGAAAACCTCATCACCAACAGAAAATAGATCAGTTGAAAATCCAGCAGATGGAGTTGTAAGAACACAAGTAAATATTCCTGTGGAAGATGAGTTTACTTGTTTAATGCTTATTCCATTTGTATTATTAATAGTAAATAATTCTGCAGATTCATCAGAAACTCCTTTAGGTGGGACTTCTATACTTACATTTGAGATAGAATTTCCAGTTAAAATAGGTCTTAAAAGTCCATTATTAACAACTTTTCTAGTATCTTTATTTACAACAACAATTTTCGGTGCGGAAACAAAATTTCTACCTCCATTTGTTACAGTAACAATTCCAATAGTATTAAAATCTTTCAATACTATACTTGGAGATATAAATGCTTGTGGTTGTAAAGTTTTATCCGAAGAGTACTCAAACCCTTGATTTATTACTCTAACTTCCTTTATATTGCCAATATTTTTTGATTTTGGAATAGCATATAGATTTTCACCTTCATTTGAATTGGAACCAACAAGAAGTGGTAATTTTTTATACTCATTCCCGCCAGAAATTATTTTAACTTTATGAACAGGACCTTTTGCCGAAGTTGATGTTGTAGTATACTCTAAAGTATCACATTCAAATTTTTCGTATGATAATTTTTCAGGATCTTTTGTTAAATTTACTTCAAATGTAGTTGTTCCCACTCCAGAAATTGAGTATGTAGCGTTATAGATACTATCTACAAAAATAATTTCGGAATAATTTTTTACACTACTATCTGAAGTACTTATATACCCAGATTTTTCTAGTGAATAATATAATTTATCAGGAATTTCTTGAGAATAATTTAGTGTGAGTGATGCATTGGTTGATACTCCTACAGTACCAATTCCCACTAGATTAAAATTACTTGTAGATCCAGTAGATACAAATTCATTATTGAACTCTTGATCGTAATAAATTTTAAATTCATATCCAGATAGTGAAGAATCTGTAAGATCGAATGTGAGATTATTATTTTTAACAGATTTAATTTGTGGGTTAATTTGAAAAATATTTTGTGAGGATCCGCCAGTTCCAGCAATACTTACAGTTATTGGTGGATTTGAAATAGAATTTTTATATGTATCGCATAGTTTAATATTATCATTATCTACTTTATAAACAAAGTAAAATCCAGTTGTCAATCCAGATGATGTTTCATCCGCATTATAGAAAATTTTATTACCAGTTTTTAAACTATGATTATGTAAATAAATATTGCTATTATTTACATTTACTGCAGATGAAGTAAATCCAATTGGATTAACTTGAATGTTTCCAGTTAAATTATTTTTACTTATCTTAATTGCAGATGATGTTCCAATACCAACATTAAGACTTGGTTTCACATTAAGAGTAATTTTATCACCTTCAGATAATTCGTGTGAGGTTGAAATTGATACTAAAGATGTTATTTTCTTAACATCACCAAATTTCTGTTTATAATTTGTTTCAAAATAATAATCATCGACATCATCACCATTTGTCCTAAAGAAAACTTCATCACTAGTAAGTGATGTTTTTATTCCAATAGTATTTGGTGATTTATTTACAGCATATAGAGTTGATGGAAAATTAAATGGAGTTCCTGATGGTGATGTTGATATGGAAATAGCACTATTTCCATTTAAATTAAAACTAATTAACTGATTTGTAGTAAATGGATGATTTTCAATGTAAATTCTTTGTGTTGGAATACTTCTGTTTATTGTTTCATTTCCAAAACTAAAGGAAACTTCACTACCAATACCAGAAATAGTTCCAACACCAATAGATTCATTTGGATTGAAGTAAACTTTTTCATTAATTTTAGATTCAAAATAATCTAATTTTGCATCAATTGTGAATGAATTATTTTTAAAAGTGACTGATGTTCCAACTGGATGAGAAGTTCCTGGAAGACCCCTTTTTACTCTAAGAATATTTTTATTTGGAAAAACATTTAAGACTTCTAGTGTTTCTGTTCCTATTCCAATTGTATTCCCAGCAGATACTGTATTGGGAACACTATTTAAATATATTTCAGTTGTTCCAGCACCAGATAAAATTTGAGTCGTAATTCCCAAATTCAATTGAGGGGGAACAGTTATCTTAAAAGATTTATTTAATTTTGATAAAGAATCTGTACCAAATCCAGAGACAGTAATATAATCTTGACTTGATAAATTGTGAAATGGTAAAATAAAAACTTTAATTTTATCTTTATCCCAAACAAAAATAGAATCATCAAAAGATTGTATTGTAGTTTTTATTTTGGATATTTCTCTACCTTTTACTGAAGAAACCTCTGCAATAAGTCCCCCACCATTGGTATTAGTATTATCAAATGTTAAACTGTCTCCAACTTTATAATTATCTCCAGAATTAATAATATCGAATCCAGTTATAGAACCTTCAGATACTGATTCAACACTTATTTTTTGTCTTTTAATTTCGTTAGTTTCAATAATAAAATCATTATCTGAAAATTGATCTGATATTTTATATGGAAATGTATTTCTAATTAAATTTGAGTCATTAAAATCAAAGTATTGGTCTATTATTGCATTTTCTTCTAAAGTATTTGATCTAAAAGAATCTCCTATAAAATATGGGAACGTAGGATTTCCAGTTAATGAATCTATAGTAGCATAATATGCATATACTCCATTAGGAAATTCTGGGGTTTTAGAAAATCTTCCATTATTTTTATCAAGATCGCCAGATGCATCATATCTATAATCTTCAACAAAAAATCCTAAGTTAAATTCAGATGGCCTATCAAAAATATTGTTTGAACTTTTAACATAACTTGATGTTAAAGTTTTTATTCCAGAGTCTACATCATTCGGATCATTATATCCATAAGATCCATATATTGGATTTCCATCATATGCCCAACCAATTATTCCGGAAATTTTATCTTGAGATTCTTGAAATGAATTCCTTAATTCTGAATTATACCCCGCAATATAATAATCAAGACCATCTCCATAATCTTTATAAATTTCATATTGTTTTGATAATGGATTTTTTTCAACTTCATTCACAGATAATGATCTAATATTAGAATCTAAAACAGCACCAGATCCGCTAGAAATGACATCAATTCTTGTTGATGTTGAATATCCTATGCCAGAATTGATAATTTTTACATCATCAATCTTACCATTTGAAATGATGGCACGAAGTTTAGCACCTGTTCCAGATCCGGTTGGATCAAAGACTTTTAATTCCGGAATTGAATAATAATCAAATCCTCCAAATTGAAGATTTACTTCAGTAATAGATCCATTAGTAATAATTGGTTCAACTTGCCCCTCTTTTCCATTTTTTATTGTAAATGAAGGTTTTCTTTCAACATTTAATATTGATGATCCATATCCAGTACCAGATTCGTATAAGTAAATGGTTGAAATGGTTCCCTTTACAACTGGAGTTGCAGTAATTGTTTGTGATTGCGTTGTAGTTCCAAGTCCAACTGAAGTAAATTCTATTGTTGCTTGTATATCTGGATATTTAAATTGCTGAAATCCTGTACCAGTAGATGTAAACTTAACAAAATTTTCTTGTTCAAAATTAGAAATTATTGTACCACCAATTCCAGCATCACATAATTTGAAAGAATTATTACTATCTTCTAAAATATAATATTGATTTTCTGTGGATAATCCCACTATTTGTTGGGGTTGAGTTGTTCCCAATCCAACAACAGCACTATATTCCACAATATCCCCATTTGAAAATCCGTGATCATTAAAATTTATTGAATAGTCTGATGTTGATATTCCGGAAGGTTTCACTAAAAGTTTTCTATTAGTTAAATTTCCACCATCAACAACTTTTATTTCGGAAATAGTGTTTTTTAGTTCTCCAACTAAAAATTTATGCGTTCCACTAAGACTTGTCGTTGCAAATCCTACAGGATTTGATCCATCAAGATAATCATCAAAAGACTCAAATAATCTTATAGTACTATTATTATCCACTTTTGCATAGTAAGATGAATTATTAACCAATGATGATAAACCAATCCCAATACTAATATCAGGATTTCCATTATTTCTATAGATTATTTCTTCACCATTAAATAAATTATGATCCGTAAGAAATGTAAGTTGATTTGTGGTTGTGCTTATACCACCACCATTTGTAGTTGATCTACCATCAAATAAAATTTCTCGACGCCTTTTTACTAGTATTGGTTCGAATGATCCGCCAGATATATTTCCTCCAGTTACATTTACCGACAAAATTTGGTTTATATCAAAATCCTGAGAATCGACGAAAATATCAGTTATACTTCCAGTTAGAACTGGTTGAATTAGTGCAGTTGTTCCAACTCCAGAAGAAACTTCAATTAGAGGTGGATTTATCACATCAAAATCACTCCCTCCATTTAAAACTGTTACTTTTTCAATTGGACCATAATAAATTTTATCATAAGTTTTATAATTATAAATCTGAACACCATTAATTAACATACCAGTTGGTCCTGGTATAGTCTTTTCACTATTTCCGTTTTTAATATTTGGATTTAATGAAAATTTCTTTAATGCCTTTGATGGATTAATCTGTCCAGATCTCTGCGAATATGATAAAAATTTATGTGTACCAATTCCAGATAATGGGTATAAAAATTTAAGAGAATTTGAATCATCGTCAATAAATGAAGGAGAACTAAATATTTTTACATTTCTTGGATTAGATAAAACTTTTACATAATAAGATCCCGTCTCTAAACCAACTAAAGTTTCTCCAACTGGTTGATAAAAAATTCTTTCACCAGTAATAAATGGAACTGGATTATCAAAAGAAACTGTAGTATATAAATTTGTTGAAGGATCTTGATCTATTAAACTTCCTGAGGAAGAATTAATTATTGATTGATTTAATGATTTAGATAGTTGATAATTATAAAAATTAGTAAATCCATTTCCATATGATGGGAGAGAATTTGAAGCTACATATGCATACTGATCATCAGTATAAACATTTTGAACATCTGAAACTAAAGATTCATTTCCATATTTAAATGGGACAAACTTACTATTTGCTTTATTAATTTTTCTTCTAAGTGAATAATTTGAATTTGCATTTTCAGAAAAATTAAAATTAGATAAAGATATTATTTTAGATTCTAATGAAATTTCAGCATTAACATATGGAATATCTGTAGTGGATGTAGGATATACGACTAAACCAGTATCTTTGTCAATAATTTCTACTCTATCTCCTTTTTTTAATTGAGATCTATCAATAGTATCTTTTAATATTACATTAGATCCAGAAAAGTTTTCTATTTCAAAGGAAGAACTAGTGTTATAAATCCAAGAATTTGCAAATATTTGTTTATATGTTTTATTTGATTCTGGATTTTTTATATTATCTCCAAGATTTTTTACTGTTAATATTTGCCCTTCATCGACAAGGACTGAAGTAGATATTTGCTCAAAATCTGATAATACTCCAGTTAATCTTAATTCAACCTTTTTATTAGAATCTCCATCTTCATATCCAAAATAAGTTTTATTTGATAAAAATATATTATCTGTAGGTAATATTTCTTCAATTATTCCAGAACAATTTAAGAATTGATTAACATTTTTATCAGCATACTCAATTGTATTGTTTCCAGAAACAATAGTTCCAGTTTTACTAAAACCAATTGTGGAATCTACTGAAATTACTTCAGAACCAGGTTCAACACTTTCTAAACATTTGGTACTTGGAGTAATTTTAAATACACCTTCAATTTGATTTTCATCATCATATCCAACAAATAATGCCAGTTTAAAATATTGAATATTATCTCTAGTAAATGATTCGACAGATGATACTGATGCTTTTGTTGTGATATCATCTGTTTTAAATATTGTTTGCCCAACTAAAGATAAGGGATTTCCAGAAATTACTTCTGCAACTATTATCTCTCTTCTTATAAATTCAGCATCAGATGGTTTCAATAAGTAATCTTCTAAATTAATAACTTTTGGGGTTTCTCCATATAAAACATTAAATAATATTCTAAACGAATCATCAGTTCCTTTTGACTCATAAAATGATCTTGCTTCTTTGATAAAATTGCCTACATTTAAATCAGAATCGAAAGTTCTCTCTTCAAATCCTGGAGCAAATGTATACTTCAGTTTTTTATAAAATTCTTTTAAAAATAAAGAACTTAAATTCTGTACACTTGAATTAATATTATGACTTGCTGCTTCTGATTGCGAAAATACTAATTCTCCTCTATTTAAATCTTGATGATATGTTGTTATTCCACTAAATCCTCTAATACACCCAGTAAAAGTATTGGTAGTTAATCCAGAATAAGTGATAATTTCATTATCGATTTTTAATAATCCATATTTTTGAGGAAATCCTTTTGTACTAGAAACATTTATTACACTATTATCTGTACCAATTCCAGATAATAGTTTAGTATTATCGACTATAACTTCAGGAGTTAAATTATCTAATTTTAAATATTGATCTAAATTTTCAGCAATATCAATCGGACCACCTTGATATTCTTGAGAAATATAATATTGCTTTAAAAAGTCCACTGTTTTTGGACTTTCATCCAAAATAAATTCTGGCAATTGATTGGAAATAATATCCTGAATCTTAACTCTAGATTCAATTCCAGTTTGTATCATATTACTCTCTAATTAATTGTCCGTTTGAATAACTAGATGTATAAAAATCTCTTACAAATACTGTACCAGAAGTTTCATCTCCGGATGAGATAACATCTTTTATCATATTTATTTTACTTTTAGAAATATCTAACTGCAAATATAAATCTCTAAGTCCAACTACATCATTAGATTCGGGAAATGCTTGTATCTCAATAATATTATTTGGTTTTAATGTAGAAACAATATTAATAGTCCCTAAATTAATTTCTCCCTTAATATAATCAACAATACCTGCAGACTTGGATACTACTTGAACAGATCCATCACCCAAATTCTTAACAATTGATAATGTTCCAGTTTTCATATCTTGATTTGGCACATCAGTTAAATAAACCACATCAGGATCTGTAGAAATTCTAAATCCAGTTGATTTAATATTAAATCCATTTTCATTAACATGGAATTGATTTCCAAAGCACAATTCGTATTGTGTGAATTGATTTAATAATGCCGTAAGATTTCTCCTTATCTTTACTCTAGTAATATTTGATGTAATAGAAGTATCTGTATCATCTATAGTTCTAAGAACCTTACTATATCTAAATCTTCCACCAAATTTATTAACATCTAATGATCTAGAGTAATCTGTTAGAGAATTTGATATTTTTGTTTTTAATGTCTCTGCTGTTGATACTTTAGAATCATCATAATATACAAAAGAATCTAATTCGACATATAAAATTTTAAGATCAACAATTTTTTGATTTATTCCCGATACTGAATACTGCTTCAGTTGAGATAATATTCTTGATTTATTGAAATCGGAAACAAAATTACCATTTCTAGGTTTAATTGATATTTGAACTGTCCCAAATTCGGGCGGATCTAATTCCTCACCACCAACAATAGATACAGATTCAGTATCTGGATATATTTTTTTTATAATTGCCTCATAATCACGTCCAGTTACTGCCCTATTTTGAGTTGAATATATCTTTGGAGCATAATATTTTATCGAATTTATTGATTCTATATCAGAACCATTTTGTGCAAATGAATTTGTAGTTATTGTGAATGGTTGAGGATTTAATGAATTTCCAAGATCATCAACTAAATTTCCGGAAAAAGAAAATACTCCAGCACCATTACCATCTCTACCATCAGTAACGATATAATTTACTGTTATTATTTCTCCAGTTTCTAATTTCCTACCAATTAAACCATCACCAAATAATAATTCATACTTTTCATCTTGAACTTCCTGCAAAAGATATATTAAAGAAGTACCATCAACATCAAAAATATCATTTGCAAGACTATATTCTATGCCCAATCCAACTTCATTTTCTTTTCTTATATAAACCTTTATCGTAGAAGTATCAATAAATGAATTATTTAAGATAAATCTTTGATCTAATGACCCATCATAAACAAATTGTTTAGTTAAAAATGTCCCTTGATGTATTTCTATATTATTAAATGTTGCTCTCCTAGCATTTATGGCATTCCCACCCTGATCGAAACTAATATCCTCTGTAGGCGCCTGAATATCCTCTGTAATCGAAAAAACATAAGATGTATTATCAATATCACCTACAGAAACTAATCCTCTTTTAAGGACCATTGTAGGAGTTTCTGTCCCATATGCATCAACAGTGAATGATATTGTTGCTTTTGCTGCAGATCTAGATCTTGGAACATATCCAATATTTCTTGCAAGAGAAACAACATTTTCTCTTAATGTTGCAGAGTCTAAAAAAGACTCATTTACAACCATATTGGAGTTAAATGCAGTAATATAAGTATTATATGCAAGAGTATCGATTAAAACAGAAAAATTAGAACCTTCAAAGTCAAATCCAGTAAAATCTGAATTTGCACGTAGATAATCTTTGATAGATTCTTTTATTTGATCAAAATCTAGATTTGTAAATTTTGTAAAAGGCATATTTATCTTGTTGCCTCTAATAGAAACGAATATTCTTGGGTTGGAAACTCTTGACCAATAATATCAAAAACTACAATGACATTAAATGCATTTTGATCTGGCAATGGTTGAACTTCAACTTGCAAATTTTCAACTCTTGGTTCAAAATTATTGATCGATATTTCAATTTGATCACTTATTACAGATGCAGTTCCAAAATCAACAAATTCAAATAAACTTGACCTAACATCAGAACCAAAAGAAGAATTAAAAAATTTTTCAGTTGGTATTGTTTGCACAATATTTCTCACTGATCTGCGAATTGCAGATTCATTTTTTAATATAGGAAGATCTTTTGTAATTGGATGTGGTTCAAATGATAAACTAATATCTTTAAATGCTCTAGATATCCTCCTAATTGCCATTGTAGTCAGAGTTTTCTTAAACTTATTTATAAGTTATTCTTGAAGATTTTTTTGATTCTTTTTAATATCATCGTGCATAATTTTCTGAAGCACTCTTTTTTTAA
>Ga0213858_10001588_pt1 | contig 10882 bp, 14 predicted proteins | sample PICome_FD_160122 | JGI IMG/M metagenome (GOLD analysis project Ga0213858, IMG submission 160122) | Coastal seawater microbial communities near Pivers Island, North Carolina, United States - PICO245 | ecosystem: Environmental > Aquatic > Marine > Coastal | place: USA: North Carolina | collected... | reverse complement strand
GTTTTGTAGGTTACTGGTAATAGTTTGAATTTCATGTTCAAGATCTCTGATTTGTCTTTGGTTGAGACTAATCCGAGTATTGTTTTGAGAAATGCCATGTGTTAGCTTTGTAATCTCCTGAGATAGTGCAATAAACTGACGCTCTCTTTCTTGTTCAGACTTAATTGTTTTCTCAAGTTCTGCATAACCATTTTTAAGTTCCTTTGCCTTATTTTGAGCATCACTAATTCTATTTACACGAAACTCTTCTTCAATCTCCTGTGTGCAGGTGGGGCATACCGTATTTTCAGTAAAAAACTTATGTTCTTTGGTAATTGTGCTTACCTTTTGAGAGAGTTTTCCTTTAAGATTGTTAAGCTTTACTAACTTATCACCAGCACCTTGAAGTTCATCAAGATCAACTTGAAGTGTTTGAATATTGCCTTCAAGACCTTCATTTAATTTCATATAATCACCAACCTCACTATCCAAGTTGGTAATTTTTTCTTTGTTGGCATTTATGTTGGCATTACCACGATTCTCAAGTTCTTCGATAAAATTTTGCTGCATTTTCATCTTATCTTTGAGAGTATCTTTCTTCAACTCCAAAGATTTGACTTGATCTCTACGAACACGAATTTGATCTTTGATAAGACCATTCATTGCAGAGAAGATACGAATATCAAGAAGATCTTCAATTACTTCACGACGATTCGATGTCGTTAGTTGCATAAAGGGAACAAAGGTGCTACTACCCAAAATGACAATTTGAGTAAAAGACTTGTAGTTTACCTTGAGAATATTTTCTTCCAGAATACGCTGATTGGAACGATCATCTGCCTCTTTATGAAGAGGTTGTCCATTTACTTCAATATCAAAGACATTTGGTTTGATTCCACGACGAACCAAATAATCTCTACTATTAACAGAAAACTCAATCTCAACCACACACTCTCTTTCGTTAGTAGTATTCACTAACTGTGGTTTATTAATCTTACGGAAAGGTTTATTAAAAAGAACAAAGGTAAGTGCATCCAGCATGGTGGATTTACCAGCACCGTTTGTTCCAATGATTAGATTCGTATGATGTTGTTGAAAGTCAATTTCAGTAAAGTGATTTCCAGTTGATAGGAAATTTTTATATCTAATTTTCTTGAAAACTATCATTCTTAGGAGGAATTACGATGTCGTTTGGGGTTATCACTGCATATTTGTAATTATAGTGCTTACACGTCTTTATGGCAAGCTCATCATCTACCTCCACTATGTTCATTGATGTGTCTTCTTGATCTTCCAGCATCATTGCATATCTCTCCGCATCATCCTCTTCTTCAAAAAGAAAAAGCACCTTATGCCCCATGTGATCTTGAACGGCATAAGCACCTTCTTCTTTTTTATCTTTAAGAGTTAAGAGATACATTTACTCTACTTCGCAGGCTTGACGGTACAGATCTTGAAAGATACCTTTGATAATATTTTTATCAAATTCAAACTCAGACTCGTCAATGTATCGATTTAAAATTGAAATTGTATTTTCTTCTTCATCAATTTCAAATTCCTCAGATTCATGAATATCAAAATTTTCTACAATCTTGAGTTCTTGAACTCCAACCGAATGAAGTTTATCAACAAACTTCTCAAAATCTTTTGGATTAGTCTTTTTACGGACAATAACCTTCACAATTTTACTTTCATATTCCGAAGCATTGAAAAGTTTATAATTGGTATCTTCGTAATAGATGTTATGAAATAATTTATAAGGGTTATTAATTGGAGTCAGAGTAAGGTTTTCCGTATCAAATATATGAAATCCTCTAGTATCATTGACATCCGTCCAGTACATTTCATAGGGGTTTCCAAGGTAAAATACCCGTCCATCATCCGATCGAGTGTGATAGTGACCGGAGAAGACATATTCGAACTTCTCAAATAGTTCGCTTGACAAACCATGCTCCATGATGATTTGTCGATTAACTCTAAATCCTTGGAGCTCAAGGTGCCCCATCGCGACCTTGCTAGTTGTCTTTTTAATGAGTTGATAAGATGCTTCTTCATTTCCTTGATTAATCCACGGCAAAAATAGAATATCTAATCCACCAACTTTGACTTCTGTAGGTTGACTATAAGTCTTGATATTTGAATAAGTTTGAAGAAGAAGTTCTGGTGAATTTACTTCGTTTGTATTCTTGTAATATGTATCATGATTACCAATAATCATATGCACATCATAATCTTTGAGATTATCAAAGACGACTCTCTTAGACCACTCAAGGCTTTGATAATCAATTGACTTACGACTATCAAACGCATCACCCATATGAATGACTGCCTCAACACCGTGCTCTTTTAGGGCAGGGAAAAAGACATTCTGATAAAAGAGTTCAAAGTAGTCATGAAGATACTTAGAACCCTTTCTAGCACCATAGTGAGTATCTGTGATGATTGCTACTTTCATTCTGCGTGATGTGCTTTCAGGTTCGGATTTGCTTTAGAGGGTTCAAAAGGACTTCTACCAAGATTCTTAATCACAATAAAAGCATCTTTATTATATTTGCGAGTGCCAATAGGTGATTGCCATTTTTTATTGTACTCTTCACCCACATCAATACCAGAGACTTGGGTTCCTCCAATGTCAACGGCAATCTCATCTCCAGGTTCCCAACCAAGTTGTTCGAGTACAATTGCAAGTTTACCAAGCATTGGTCCAGGATATCTCACAGACTGATTCATAACATGCTCCTCGGGTTCAAGATTTCCGATCATCGATTTCGATATTGAATGTTGTCTTTGATGGTATTATAGTCTGAACTGTGCCCAGAAAGCAAGCTGTCATCAACCATCATAACCTCATCAAAACCAGTCTTCTCAATGATTTTAGTTTTAATATCTAATTGCTTCTTTTCCTTCTGAATACGTCTCAGGAAGGCGTAATGAATAATCTGAGTAAAGTAAGCAAATGGGTTCTTAGACTTCTCTGGGTCGAAGTTGTGAATGTATTGAACACAGTTTTCAATACCATCAGAGATCATATCTTCTCTGAACATATAATTCACAAAATTTGGTTTATATGAAAGATGCGTTGCAATTTTAAGAAAACATTCGCCAAGATAATTTGGAATTGGAGGTTTGCCTTCCCACTGCTTTGCCCTTTCTTGTTTTGGTAACTCCGTGAGATCTTTATTGAAAGTCTTTTTGTATGATTTTTCTACCCTTATACGATAGTTAATCATTGCCTCCAACAATTCCTTGTTATTTACATAATGTTCTGTCTTCTTTTTTGGCATAACATCGGACTCTTTTAATATAAGTTGTTTTTATTATAACACATTCGTAAAGGCTTGACAACATGATGAATCATGAGTAGAATGCCTTTGTTAGGTTTGAAGATGAGATTTAGCTTTCTTTAGAGTCTTCTATTTCTAACTTAAAAATATCTTCAAGTTTCTTACGAGCATCTTCTACCGTAGAAACATATCCCATTTTTTGGGATGGAGTTACTTTACCTGATTCTTTATTATCAATACTTGGATTATACAATTCAATACTATCTTCATCTTCTATGTAATTTGTGTAGATATCAATTAATCTTTCATCTGTTGTTTCTGTCATTGTCATAATTTTATCAGGTTTTATAATAAAGATATTATCAGAAGACAATTCTATCCATGACTTTACTTTAATATGAATTCCTTTAGAACTATGAATCATTTTCATGGTTATTGGATTTTGAAGCATGATTACAGGATCTCCATCATTCTCATCAATAGAAATGAGAGCCAATATTTCTTCTCCAGATGTTAGTTTTATTACTGCGTAAAATTCATCTCCCATTAGTTCTTTAGCGGTATGTTTACAATATCGTAATTAAAATTCTCCTCGTTATAAACTTTGATTCTTTCGATTAAATGATTAAGTGTATAGTTTCTCCTGGATTTATAGGAAATGTCGTCAGCAATGTCATAGAGAGTTGCCTTTGTCTTGTTATTGCCTTTCCTGAGCACCCTTCCAATAGACTGGAGATTCCGAATTCTAGATTTGGATGGAGAAGCAAAAATAACATTATGGAGATTTTTAATGTTAATTCCTGTACTGAACGTTCCGTATGAAGCGACAATAATCGCGTTATCTTCTTTTTCAGTAATCTCCCTTACTAACTCTCTATTTTCAGTATCCACTCCACCATGGACAAAAAATACGTGTCTATCATCCACTCTACCGTTATTTATCATTTCGTATAATGGTTGTCCATGTCCTTCAACTCTGGCAAATAATATGAGCGTATTACCTTTAAGATCAAGGGCAAGGTTACGTATAAACTTGTTTCTTCTTTCATGACCGATAATGTACTGGACTTCTTCTTCAAAGTTTTCAAATTTATGTGCAGGGTGTTTCAATAGAAGCACATTAATATCCAACTTGGCAACATGACCTTTTGCCATGAGTTCTTCAGTACGAATAATTTTATACGATGGCCCAAAGAGACCCTCTAGAACCCACTTGTGAGTTTGGGTTCCATCAAGAGTTCCTGTAAATCCAAAACGATACTTGCAGTCTGCAAGTTTTGACATTATAGATATTAAAGACTTAGACTTAAACTGGTGTGCTTCATCTCCAACGACCACATTAAATCTTGAGAAGTATTTGCGAGGAAGTTTGTAGATGGATTGCCAGGTGGTGATTATCACCTGCGAGTCAGTCTCTCTTTCTTTTCCCGCATAGATCTTGTGGCAATATGAACCTACATCCCAACCATAGTCTGCAAAGTCTTTATACATCTGTTCTACTAGGGAAGTCGTCGGAACGACTATCAGAATACTTTGTTGCCTCTCAACGTAATATCTCACAAGAGAATATATCATCAGAGACTTTCCAGAAGCAGTTGGGGATATCAACAACCTTCTATTATGTCGTAGGGCGTCGTATACTCCCTCTACTTGGTAATCACGAGGAGCATATTTAGAAATGGCGGTCATATAATCTTTTACACCTTCTTTTGAGATCATTTCGTTGACCTCAAAAGGAAGACCATAGAATTTATTATTTACAAATTCATATGTATATTCATGGTTGTCACAAAACTGTGTAACCTTATCCAATAACCCAACATATATCTCTCCAGTCTGGGTATTGAATAAACGAATTTTTCCATCCCAATACTTGTTACGGTATTGAGGCATAAATTTTGCACCCGGTACATCAAAGGTAAATTGGTCTGCTAACTCGTAGTAGACGTGTGGTTCTGCTTTTACCTGAAGATATACCTCGTTCTTCTTAGAAATAATCAAATGAGACATACATATAGGTCAAACCTATAGGTATTTAGTTCATGTGTTCAAATTGATACTCCAAAAGAAGTTTATAAAAATTATCTCTCATCGCAATTAAATTTTGCTGCTCATCAGGATGTCCTCCAGACCATTTCTCAACTGCTTGACGTAACCCCTCATATATCAACTTTATTCCTCTATAATTTAATTCTATTGAGTAATAAATGTCTTCGTCCATTAGTTGAAGCCTGCTTGGAAACGATGCCACTCTATGGCATTCTTGATTTGGTAAGTTCTATTGGAAACATTCTTGATGATTTCTTCAAGAAATTTCAACATGGTATCATAGTATTTAATTTTCATACCAATAGTATTTAATTTCTCATCCGCCTCTATATACCGCTGTAATGCGTCTTTCTCTCTGACTTTATATGGGAATGGTTCTTCAGCGTAAACCTCCTGTGACGCCTTTCCAGAGTAATAATTATATCGTTCCAGTCTAACTTTATTGTGCGATTCTTTTGCCTTTTCTCTCAAGAGAGTGATTGTATTGTAAAGTGTATAATACTTCGAATGAAGTTGGGGAATTTTTAGTGATTCGTCATGTAAGTTATCAGGATCAATTTGAGAATCTTTTTCCCACATCTCCTGAATTTTTTCAATGCTCATCATAATGGTGTTCTACCGTCGGCTGCTAACATATCATACAGAGTATACTTGAAAGTAACGTCTGCTGTAAAGTATTGGACATCACTATCTGTTGCTTCAAATTCAAGTGATGTTAAGTATGTTGGAAACAAATCTCTAAATTTGACAATGGCAACATCTCTATAGTTGCTGTTAAGGATGTGCAAACTGCCGTCACTAAACTGTTTTTGTAGATCATCACTTCCACTTTCATTTTTGGTCAAATCATCAAACTGTTTTGTAGAATCTGGATATCCCAAACCCAACATCCAGTTATGTATGGCCATGTAATTAGTTAAATTTTCATCAACTAAAAATCTTAAAGAAAAATCTCCATAACTTAATTTATCACCAGGAACATCAACATCCTTAAGATATGCTGGTTGAGTTGCTGTTCCTAAACTGATTTCCGGTATTCTTGCTGAGTTGCAGAAAAAAGCAACCTTCGGTTCCTTTGCCAAAGTGAATTTAAATCCAACAGGTGATAGAAAATTCCTATTCCCTATCTGTTTGTCAAAAGCGGTTGCCATTTGTTTTTATTTGTATTTAGATAAAAAAAGAGACCCCGAAGGGTCTCTGTAAGAAATATGTGAACGGATGATCACATGAGGTTTGCGACTGCAACTCTTCTGTAGTAGCGGTTGTTGTTCGAGAGAATCTTACCACTATCAGCACCGCCGAGAGCAGATGCGAATGGATTGGCGACCATGCCGTAGCGAGTCTTAAATCCGATTTTTGGTTGGAAGGTGTTCTCACCGACGGCACGAACCATCTGGAGAGGAACATATGGGCAGTAGAAGAGACCTGCGTCATAAGGTGAAGAACCCTTATAACCGACAACGTAATACTGACCGTTAGAAGCACTACCACCAACTGGGTTTTGACCACCAGAATATGGGTCAATGTAAACGCGATACTTACCAGCAAGAACACCAGCGAAGGTGTTACCGGTGTCGTCAACGTTCAGGTTAGCGTTGAGTGCAGGGGTGTAATCGAGAACACCTGCCATGGTGAGTGCGGAAGCAACATCTGCAGAGCAGAGAATCATGTTACCCTTACCACGACGAGTTCTGGTAGCGATTGCGTTAGCATCACGCTCGATCTGGAAGATCAAACCCTTGAACTTCTCAACAGACCAACGACCATTGGAGTCAACGTCAAGGTCGAAAGTACCAGCAGAAGCAACGTTTGCGGTTGCACCTTGCTCAGCAGACTTGTAGATGGTTCTGATGACTTCGCGGTTGATCTCAGCAAGAATCTCAGTAGAGAGAATATTTGCGAGTTCCGCTTCGGCATTCAGACCATGAATTGCTTTCAAGTCTTGTGCAAGCTCGAGTGAATACTCAGCTTTCAGAGCGCGTGACTTTGCAGTAACGGTGACTTTCTCAATCGAGAATGCCATTTCGTTGAAAGTCTGATTTGATCCGAGTTCTTCAGAGAACTCAGTATCCATACCCTGACCAACGTTGTATGCAGTCTTATCTGCAGTTGCTGTTGGGTTCAGAGCACCAGGATTAGATCCACTTTGTGATCCAGTACCGAAACCAGCGGCAGTACCGTCAGAACCGGTAACATAAGCTCCGGAAGTGCTGATACCACTGTTGGAGAATCCAGTGTCTGGTTCTTGAACAAATGCTTCAGAACCATCCATGGTGCTGTAGCGTGAACGCATTGCGAAGATAAGTCCGGTAGGACCATTCATTGGTTGAACGCCTGCGAGGTCATATGCGACCAGGTTAGGCATTGAGCGTCTGATCAAGGAGATCAGAACGGGATCGAAGTTTGAGACTCCGGCGCTTGAAACGGAGTTAGTAGGTGCTTCGCCAAGGAATTCCTTTTCCTCACGGAGCATTTTTTCTTGGTTCTCCAGGAGAACTGCGGTAACCATTCTCTTATGTGCATCACCGATGCCATCGAGACCCTCATGGTTGAGGATAGGTGCCCACTTCTCCTGCAGATGTTCTACATTGAACTGCTGCATTTGAATTTTACCTCTTAAAAGTTTTAGTTTGACTTATAATTTAAAAATCACTTTTTAGAAACTCTGGTCAGAGTATCGAGATATGATTCCATCAAACCAGATACTTCTGGTTGGGTGGCATCTTCAGTGCTCTCGGAAATATTCTCTGAATTGTCTCTTTGAGCTCCGGCATTCTCTGGGAAGTAAGACTTACGCAGAGTTACCAGTTTCTCACGATATGTATCTTCACTATCAAACTCAACATTTTCGGCAAGAGAAGCGAGTTTATCCTTCTGTGAAAGTGCAAGACCTTCGCAGACCTCGGAGAAGATTACATCAGCAACCGACTCAGCTAATCTTTGATTTAAAGCAATATTAGACTTAATTTGCTCGTTGAGTTTATCTTCCATCTCATCAAGTTTTTCTACCATGCTATTAAGTACATCATACTTCTCTTCAGGGATAGTTACATAATGTTCTTCAAAAAGACTCTTCATTCCAGTGAGGAATGATTCTGTCATTTCAGTCTTGAGACCTTGCTCGACAGCGAGTTGATTTTCTTTAATCCACTCTTCGGCAACATACTCAAGATATGCATCAACTCTAGTGGTCAGTTCTTCCTTAATTGTAAGAACTTCTTCCTCAAGAGTTGTTTCGTATTGTGCCTTCAGTTCTTCTTGAACTTCGGCAACTTTTGCCTTGATAGCAGTTTCGAAAATGGTGCGTGCTTTCTCTTGGAATTCCTCAGAAAGTTCTTCGCCAGCGAGTAATGCTTCAACATCTTCTTCGATGTTATACTCTGCCTGGATTTCTTCTTCTTCGGCAACCACTTCTTCTTCAGTAGTTTCTTCTTCAGCAACTACTTCTTCTTCGGCAGTGGTCTCTTCTTCGGAGATTTCTTCTTCAGCAACTACTTCGCCTTCTACTTCCTCTTCTTCCTTCATGCCTTTTGGCATGGGTTCTGCAGGTTTAGCACCTCTGTTTACAACATCTTTAACTGTTGCAACTTTTGGTTCGGCAAGTTTAGCAGAATTATCATCTGCTTTATAGTTTTCTGGAGTTGGGCCACCGAGATCTTCCCAAGAACCAGTTTGACCATCAGGAATACCTGTGGTTAACTTTGGCATTGGTTCAGCTGCAGCAGCACCTTTGGTTACTACGTTTTCCATTTCTTGTAAATTGCTACCAACGGACATTTGGATTAAATATTTTTTGTATTAATCTATATTTATTTATAAATTAAAGATCTAGAAGGAATTGCTTGAATAAATCTAACTTATGTTCCTCTAATCTTCTTTGATCAACAAGAGTATTAATTCTCTTTTGAGTTTTTTCTGCGAGTTGTTCACGAAGAATTCCTCCTTCCCAAACCCACTCTTTTCCTTCCATAATTCCCTGAACAAAAGCATCAGGAGCAGAAGGATCGGCAACGATATCAGCAGCAGTTGCTAACATGAAATCTTCGCCAACAACTTTACAACCACTGCGATCTTCTCTCAAAGATCCAACACCACGAGAAGAAACGCCGAGCATTACACCTTCATCGAGAAGAGAAGATGCAATTTTACCCATGGGAGTATTCAGGATTTGTGCCTTTCCTTTAAAATTACTACCCTCTTGAACAAGTGAAGTAATTTTATGAGAGACACGATCAAGGTTTACGGTAGGACCATCGGGGTGACCAAGTTCCCCAAGAGCACGACCTTTCTTGACGAAAGTTTCGTTGTATCTTCCAACCTCACGGGAAAGAGTTTCCATAGGATACATTCTACCGTTACGGTTTTTGATGTCTCCTTGGAGAAAAACTCCTTCAATGTATAATTTTTTACCGGAACCTTTGCCCTCGGTAATAATTTTTACATTTGAAATTTCTTCTGTGATAAGTTTCATTGTTTATCCTGTGAATCCTACTTTAAATCCTTTTACTGATGAATCGGATGCTGAAATTTGATCATTTGGTCCTTTCTCAAAAAACTCAATTCTCCCAGCAGGCATTGATACTGTTGCAGTACTTGCATATCCACTGGTAGTGCTTTTTGCAACACTTACTGTTTGAGCATCTGATGCATGACTATTCCAAACTCTAATAACAGTGGCATTATCTAAAGTAGTTGCTGTATTGAGTGCAACTTCAGCCCCAGTTCCAACTAATAAAGTTCTTGACATTATTCTTGATCCTCTGATTCTAGTTGATCATCAAACATTGATGCTCCAACAGTAGGTCGAATAGCGTCGATTTTTTCTGCTGCTTTCGCATACAAAACATCTTTAATTTTGTCACTAATATCGGATGCAGATTCATCCGCACCGATTAGATTTATAATTTCTTCCATGAAAATTAATAATAACTATATTTTCTATTTATATCTCAGCAGCTTTACCATCAGCATCAGCAATTCCACCATTTATTTCTGGTTCCATTGGCACATCTCCCAACATTTGGCCATCACCTTCTTGCGGTAATGGTTCTCCAGTAATTGGATCTACAGAATTTGGATCAGGAATAATACCATCTTTAATTTCTTGTTCAATCTGTTCATCCATCTCTTCCATTTCTGTATCGGTCTGACGAAGAACTTTTCTACGAACCCATTCAGTTGAATAATACTTGCCAATATAAGGTTCGATGGTTGCAAGAATACCAAGACGCTCATTGAGCATTTCAGTTTCTTTTAATTCTGCAAACTGATTATCATACAAGAAATCATATTGAATATGATCATTAATTCTATCCCAATCTTCGACAGATACAATGTTCTTGAGAATCAGTTGAGTTTTCAGCATGTCACTGAACATCTGAGCAAATCTCTTTCTCAGACGGCCAACAAACTTGGCAAACTTAAGTTCATCTCTCAGAATCTCAGAAGAACGACCAAGATTAAATCCACCATCAGCAGCAATTCTTGATTCAGGAACCCCAAGTGAACGATAAAGTTTCTTCTGGAAGTATTCAATGTCTGAAAGTTCGCCAAGATTTTGGCCACCTGGA
>Ga0213858_10001585_pt1 | contig 10891 bp, 9 predicted proteins | sample PICome_FD_160122 | JGI IMG/M metagenome (GOLD analysis project Ga0213858, IMG submission 160122) | Coastal seawater microbial communities near Pivers Island, North Carolina, United States - PICO245 | ecosystem: Environmental > Aquatic > Marine > Coastal | place: USA: North Carolina | collected... | reverse complement strand
GTTTTGAATGTAGACTTGGTCGCGGCTTTCTTCTTGCCGTAAGGCATTACTTCTTCCCCTTTGCGGTCTTAGCCGCTTTCTTGAATTGCGCCTTGGTCGGCGCGCCTTTAGATCCTGGTTTGCGCATTTTCTCACCCGAGCCAGCAGCGATGCGCTTACGCTTGGCGTGAATGTTTGCGTACAGTCCTGGTTTCTTTGCCATTACCACTTCACCTTGTCTGCCCAGTACGCCGCGCTCATCTTGCCCTTGGCAATGTTCTTACCATGCCGAGCTTTGAACGAAGCGCGCTTGCTTTTCATCTTGTCAGACTCTCCGGCCTTAGGCTTGCCAGCGGTCTTGGCCCCCTGCTCACCAAAGCGAATAGTCTTTATCTGGTCGCCCTGTTTAGCCACCACCACATGAGACTTCTTAGGGTGGTTAGGCGTGCGCTTAGGTTTGTTGTAGCCACTCACGCCTGCTCGCGCTAACCGTGGGTCTTTCTTCTCTGGCATAGGTATACCCTCCCGGCAGACTAGAACGGGATGTCGTCTTCAAGCACAGGCTGAGGCTCTGGCGCCGCCTTCTTAGGCGATTCCCAGTCATCTTTAGGTGGGGCCTCCCTGGGCTCAGAAAAGGCGAACGACATGTACTTGGTGCCCGACCCTGACTCCTTCATCCACGCAGCCATGCGCATCATCTTGCCGTTAACCATGCACTTACCCGTATAGTCCGGGTGGTTGCTGGTTTCCTTGCGGTCATTCTTGAATAGTGAACCGCTGTTATCTCGTTGCTCGTAGGGCATGTTGCCTCCATGTTGCGGGGATTACCCCGGATACCTTCTGTCCCATGGGTTACTCCTGTTGAATTACCTAGCTACCCAATTAAAGTTCAGCTTTCATAATTACATAGCCGAGCTTACCTGCCGCCGCTTGAGCGTCAATGCGAACCTTCACGTTGACGTTAGTAGCATCAACGCTCTCTAGCACAACATTGGAACTCGCGCTACCTATAGAGCCGCCTGAGATTTGTACAGACAGTTGGATGTCTTCTATTTCTGGTGTGGTAAGTAGATTGTGGGCTATTGATTTCGTATAGGTTGAACCTACCGCACCGTCTGCCGTGAACGATGTAGACAGCTTGCGACTCTTTGAGAGCTTACCTGTCCCATTCTCATCAAGAGCTACGTTCCAGTATTCATTCTGGTCAGTTGCATTCGGCCCGGCAGTACCACCAAAGGCTACTGCTGATGCGCCTGTAGCTACACCTGTAATGTTGTATGCATTCCGAGTACCTACATTCAAGTTATCCCACAGGGTGAAGGCGTTTGCGCTCGACCCACTAATGCGGAAAGTGAACGTACAGTTACTACTTGCGCCAGTGTCATTAGTCTTAAGTCCCGTAGCTCCAGCCCCGTCAAAGTCCAATATCCGACCTTCTAGGTTGATATAATTACCCGTCCCTACAACAACACCATCACCTGTAGAGCCTTGACCATCGCAGTTAATGCCTGTGATATCGTTAGATGAACCTGTAACCAGCATACCAGAGCCATCAGCTTCACCGACCTTAATCTGACAATCATTAACCGTATTCTGAGTGCCATCAAACACCGCGTCATATGTGCCAGTGGTTCTACAGTTATTATAAAGCTGCAACATAGATATCTGGCATTTAGTGCCAGTAATCTGGATACCTTCCTGATAATTAGACTCAGAGATTAGTTGCTGCGCTCTGAACTGAACGGCACTGGTATCCGCGTATATCCCCTGTAGAGTATTTGAATAAACATGCGCGAAGTTAATGTCACATGACCCAGAGTAAACGCCTGATGAGCGCTGAATCAACAGACCGTTACCACCGTTCTCATTACTCATTACGGAACCCATATAGGTATCATGCGGCCCCCTGAACTGCATCCCATGTGAACCATTGTTGCGGAGCCATAAGCCATCTATATGAGATTCAGGTAAGTCCTTCCAGTCAGTCTGACCAGGAATATCACCAGCTTCAGAGTACCAACCTACACCATAACAATCACGAATCAGAACATTCTTGATAAAGATGCGTTTTCCATAGAACTCTACCCCAATTCCTGCCGTGGTCTGGTTAGCCTTGTTACCATCAATCTGAAGGTCCATTAGACCGAAACCATGCTGCAACCCGTCAGATACTAGCCACTTATTCTGCCCAGTTAAGGTATCGAAGTTCAGCGTCTTTACAACAGTTACGTTTGCAGCATCTTTAAGTTTAATAGTTGTAGCGTTAATACCTGCACCCTTAAGTATCACACCGCTCTTAATAGTGAGAGTTGTAACGATGTAAACATCAGCACCGAACTGAATGAAGCCGCCATTTGTAGCCGTGTAATCAATAGCAGCCTGAATAGCCGCAGTATCATCCGTAGTCCCATCTCCAACAGCACCAAAGTCCTTAACGGTAACGCCACGATTGAGGACAGCACCTTTAACTGTAGTGAGTGCCATGTTTATTTCTCCTAAACTTTTACCGAGTCCTGGCCTGCTTCAATCTCAATCAGCAGGTCAAGATAGTGCCTAGCCTTGCGTAGGTCGCTAATGCCACCCTTCGAGCGCCAACGGCTAACATACTTAATGACGTTACCCTCGGCGTATCCAATCTTGTTTCTCAGAATATACTCGGCTGGCTGGATATCCATAACTGAGTAATGATTACCGCCAACCTGGGTATCGAGTGCGCTGCTCTTGGGGTCTGTCATGGCTGCAATCAGTCGTCAGGTCTGACGGTTTCAGTGTATCGGTCAGGCATATTGCCACGCATGTCAAATATGCACAACTGAGTGCTGCGCTTGGCCCCATACCCCGCTCCGTAGGCGTACGCATCGCGTGGCGGGATAATGCCAACCGACTCAACCGTACACCCAGGATGCTCCTTAAACTGCACCCACTGGTTGTGGTGAACGTGGCCCGTGAACCAATGTCGATACGTGGTCTGGCCCCATAGGTCGCTCTGGTCGTCCGCCATTTTTCCTGGCAGCGCAGGCAACCTGCATGTGTGACCGTGGCAAAACCCAAGCAGCACCTTGCCGCGATGAACGAACTGAAACGGCGTTGGCTCAATCTTGCAGGTCAGACGGGGCTCGTTGCTGTAGATATGCTTGATAGCAATACCGAGCGTCAGACCCAGGATGTCGTCGTGGTTCCCCGGCGTATTCACAAATACCACGCGCTTGTATTTCGCCAGCGCCATGTCGATGATGCCGCGCATGATATGAATGCCTGCGTCTATCCAGTATGCAGGCCTGCCGTCCAAGTCGAGTTTGTGCCCTGAACGCTCTGTCTCGCCGCGAATGTTATCCGCATGAAAGAAGTCGCCAGAGTTGAAGATAATCGCTTCTTGCGTGTCTGGCGTCCTCTGAAACAGCCTAGCGAACACCTTGCCAAACACACGCAGCGCAATCTTAACGTCCCAGTCTACCCCTACTTCTCTTGCCCAAGTGCGCAATCCAATGTGCGGGTCGCCAATAGGAATAACAGTGAAGTGGTTGGAGTCTTTGACAGTTCCTTTGTACGTCGATGAAGGCAGCTTTGGTAGGTCTTCGACCATTGCCTCGATAACGGCGCGACATTCGCTCAGTTGCTCTGTTATCTTCCGGTTTGTCTTGACCCAGTATACGATGCGGTTGAGCGGGTCGTCAGGCCCAGCCTTGACCAGCTCTGAATAGCCGCTGACTATGTGACCCCTTGGTGCCGGGTAGATGCGCCCAATGTCGTACTCAAACCCAGCGTCAGCCGCTTTCCTCTTTACCTCGGCAATGAGCCTTCTTACCGAGCGACCCGTGACCCCAAGAATCAACGCAGCCTTATCGCTTGAGCCGCCTGATTCATTGTAAGCTTCTATTGCCTCCAACTGGCGCTGAGTGGCAAAAGACTTTAGGCGCTCGTCAAGCATGGGCCAGCTACTTACCTGGCTCTTTCCAGATTTTAAGGCCCTTCTCAGCCGAGCGGCCTACGACGTATCCACCCAGTCCTATTTTCAGTAAGCCCCACATGTCAGGCGGTATTGAAAGCTGCGGCGCTTCAGGCCAGAACAGACTGAGGTACGGGTACAGGATATAGTTGTTCGCGATAATGACCACGAACGTGAGCATAGTCAGAGGTCGCCAGTTAGCCGTGAGCCAGTGCTCGCTCTTGGCTTCCTCTTGGATGATGTCAATCTGCCCCTGAAGCTCAGTCAGCAACCCCGACTGCTGCTGCTTCATGAACTCCAGCTTCGCTTTGTCGCGCTCGACCGGATCGGGTATGACCTTGTCGAGAATGGAAGGGACTAAGCCTAAGATTGTTGCGAGCATAGTGACGCCATTAGTTTATACATGGGTTACTCCTTAAGCATTGTTGGACCGAGATACTTCCTTCCACTGACCGCCCTCATAGACCAGTCTAATCCAGTCCTGAGCGCTGTCCATAGAGAAATCACCACCCGCTAGTTGTATGTTACTGGAGCCCGTACCTGAGTTATCCTTAACGACAACCGTACGACTTGAGCTAATCGGTCTTAGGTTTATCTCTATGTATTGGGGGAAGTATGTAGGCGGCACAATATCCGTAAGGTCATCCGTAGCTGCACTAGCCTCAGTGTCAACGAGGTGGAACGAGTTAGTAACCGTGATTGAACCTGAAGATATGGTCAGTGTGTCACCTGACGTAGACCGTGTAAATCCGGTAACGTTCTCAGTCAGATACCGATAACTTGTGGAACTAACGGTCCCATCGTCCTCAATCATCGTGTGAGTCACTGAGATTGTCGAGAACGACACGCCCTGTATACTACCATAGCGTGAATTAGTAGAGAGGTACACGTAGGTCATAGCGGTATTTGATGACAACATCGAGTTGTTGATATTAAAGCCAGCTACATTGTCTAACTGGATGCCCCTCTGTATCCCGGCACCGAAGTTACAGTTAGCCACATTTATTGATGCAGAGCCTCCTTCAGCATAAACACCGTAAGTACTGAAACCCCCTCCGTATGTAGCAGTACCGTGTAGGATTCGAGACCCGGTAAGTGTTACATCATCGACATTATTAAATCGGAATCCGTACCAGTCATTAGTTGCCCCGGCCCATCCTAAACTTAGTCTCTGAATATCTACGTTCTCAATACTTCGGGAGAAGGAATCCTGCATGTATACCCCGGTACTTTGGGCGTTGATAATTCCAGTGTGTATCTTTGCCTCATTTCCCCCTACATGATAGACCCCACGATACACTCCAATGAAGTCAAACTCTGATAGACTGTAGAACACATTACCGTCAGGAGCGAACGCGGTGTATACCGAATTTATCTCGATATTAAAGACGCGTGCAGTTAACGTCGTATCAGATGGGGCTATGACAATCCCCTCATCCTGGACTTGTCCAGTCGGGTCCGAGTATACGTCAAACCCCCCATTAATCTTAATGTCCGACACTTTACAGAATTTACAATCACCAATGAATATATGACCAGAGGTAAACGTCTGGTCAGTCACAGGGTAATATGAAGAGCCCCCTGTGAATGTGTTACCCCGAATCTCCAGGTGTTCGAATAGGAACTTCTGGTCGTATGTCGTGTATTGATTTGCCTGAGCCGGAGTCTTAATACAGTACGTTCCATTTACCCCGGCGTTAACAAGGGAGAGACCACGCATACCAGAGAGCTTACCGTAGGTGGTTGATGCTCCGAATGAAATACCAGTGAAGGTAGATGCGCAGTTAAACTTTATTGTAGATAGCCCTGCCCCTGCCCCCTCGATAAACACCGGAGACCCGGTAGTTAATCCCGCAGTTACCAGATACGTGCCTGCTGGGATATGTAGAGTAACGTAATTAGCTGCGGCTGCGTCTAAAGCCGCCTGAATAGCCGCCGTATCATCCGTAACCCCATCCCCAACAGCACCAAAATCTTTAACCGAGACAGACTCACTCAACTTAGCCTGCACGTTAGTCGCAACAGCGCCCGTGCCGCTGGGGGTGTAGGTAACGTTGCTGGCATCAGCCGTCGTTTGAGATACGAACGCGTTGACGATAAACAGAACCAGGTCGTTGTTAGCAGGTGCCGAGTCAAACGTTACTGTGTTTGCATTTGTCTCTGTATAGCCATAGCTAACCTCTTGCCGCACACCGTTGATGTAAACGTGCAGCGTTCCATTTCCAGGCTCATATCCGTTCGACAACGTGAAGACAGTCTTACTGCCGTCGCCTAACTGCGTCTCGCGAGTTGAGCCAGCAAGCACATCAGCGGCCTTGCCGTAGACAACCTCAACCGTGCTAACGCCAATCGGGATAGCCGTATCAAACGTGATAACCGTGCCTGCTAGGGCGTAGTCGGCTTTCTCTTGGTACACGCCGTCGAAGTACACCTGAGTATTAGCAATCGTACCAGGAGCAGTGTCAAGCGTAATCTGAGTGGTCGTACCAGCGGTGTAGTCAACGCCATCTGTGAATGTGTCAGTCTTGAAGTTTGAAAAGTTTGCCGTCGTAACCAGGTCAGCCGTCTGCACGGCCTCAAGGTCAGTCGCCGCCTCATTCCATCGAAACAGCGCAAGCGACTCAGGTGCAGGCAGCGTGTAGTTTGTGCCGAGGGGTGTGCTGGCTGGTGACTTAATAGCCCGGTCTAGTTCATCCTGCTGCTGCAGGTCAATCATTCGGCTGTAGTCAAACGTGTTCTCAACCTGCTCAGGCTTCCAGGCACCTTGGTTAACAAGGTCAGTCTCTTGGTCGATATCCACCACGCGCTGAATAATAAGCTGCTCGTTACCTGCAAGCTCAGTCCCCAGTGTCGCCGGGTAGGTCACCGAACCTGTGCCTGGATAACTCGACACAGACACACTGTAGTTCGTCGTTCCAGTGCCTTCGGTTAGAACCGTCTCGTTGTCGTTCGAGTCAACCAGCGTAACCACAAGGTCGCTCGCCTGATTGACCACAAACGTAAATGAGAATACGGTCGCCGTGCCGTTTCCGTTCTTAATTTCCCTTGGGGAAGTGCTGGTTATGGTCATTGGTTTTGCTCGTCGTCAGTGAGTGCAAAATAGCCTGCCTGCAAAAGATAGGCATGCAACTGTTTAGTTAGCTCAAGTCGTCGCTTTGGGTCTGGCGCTTTCTCAAGAAGCAATGCCATAAGCTCTGGGTTTTGCGCCGCGTCTTGGATTATTTCTGCTATTTTTTGACCTGGAATTTTGTTAAAAATTTTCTGCGAGGCTCTTGAACCAGCGCCTGCAATAATGAGTGAAGGTCCAGGCGCTCCCAACGCTGTCGAACCAGTTGTTGCGCCAATAGAACCCACAGCTCTTGTCACCAAGTCTGCTATGGCGGAAGTTGCGCCGCCAATGTCGCCTATCACATCTGGTCCAATTTCGGCTCTACTTGCTTTTGATGCCTCATTAAATATTTTGTTTAAGCGGCCAACATAATCAGCGTCCACGACGTTGTATTGCTGCATCATTTTTATAAGTGATGGAGTCTGGCTATCAACTGGGTCAAACAAAGCAGAACGCATTTTTTCAAGGTCACCGCCCGACTGCTTTATAGCATAGTCAATAACCGACGCCTGAAGACCTTGCATTGTTTGTTTGCTACGTTTTGCAAGACCGATAAGTTTGGCAATCTCTCTTTTGGGCTCCGGGCTTGTAACGACCCTTTCTACAGCCTTTGCAGGGTTTTCAATGACACCTATAGCACTGCCGCCAGCAAGCCGTGCGCCTGCAATCCCCTCGGTCAGAAGATTGGCAAAAGCAGTCTTGTTCTCAATTATTTTCGTTTTTCCTGCAATGCGGTCTGTAAGTTCAGTAAGAGCTTTATCGGACTTTAGCGCGTTTTTTATTGCCGTGGAAACGTCACGAAAGCGCTCCAGAAATTCTGAGTTGTTCTTTAGAATTTGCTTCAACGAATCTCTGTTTATGAATCCGTCATCACCTCTTGCTTCAAGTGTGAATGTGCGCAAATACTCTTCTTGCAAGTCCATCATTTGGCTGGAGTAGTCTGTTACGTTATCTAAATTAATCAACTCTTGTCGAGCCAAAAACCCTGAAGCTTCCACAAGTTCAGACGACTTAAGAGCGGTAGCCTCAACACCACCCGCAAAGGTTTGCGCTAACAAAACCTCTGGGTCAATGCTGTCTGCGCCGGAACCTTCTTTTCGCAAAGCTTCTGCTGCAAACGTTTTGTTAAACGCCTCCGCTTTGGCTTTAGTAAATGCTCTGGCAAGAGCGTAGGCTTCGTTTGAAGGCAAAGCCTGATCCATATCTTTTAAGGCCGCGTTTGCCAGCCTGTTGAAAATTCCAACGTTCAAACTGTTGGGGTTAGCGCCTTTAGCAGTGTCCCGAGCAAGTTCAAGCATCCTAGACCGGAATCTTTGTATTTTTTGAGATGTAAACTGATTAACAAGCTCTTCGGAAACGGGCTCACCTTTAAGCATTGTTTTGACAAGTTTTTGGTGGTTTTCGGCAAACGCCGTAACCTGAGACGGTAGTTTGTCGCCAGGTATTAGCAGATTATCAACAATGTCTGATATCTCTGCGGCAATAGAATTGCCTGAGACTGGCGTATCCTTAGGCACCAAAGACCAAAGCTTATCTTCTTCGACCTTAATATCCTTCAAAGAGTTTTCTAGTACTTTTTTCGCTGCTTTGCTTACCTCAGACCTGTTTCTTATTCCTGCGCCGACCATATCAGACACAGCCTGTTGAGCTTGAGTCATCGCTGACTTAACCTGCAACTGCATAGAGCTATTCATGGAATGAGCAGTAAGCGCAGCAGCAGCCCGTAACGATTCCGGGTCGCCCTCATTCCGCAACATAACGATAGCGCTGTTGAGCACTTCGTTTACGGCGTTTGCGTTTTCGATTACTTCTTTATTGAAAGCGGGGTTCCTTCTTGCTAAAGCAGACTGGATTGCTGCCAAAGCTTCAGAGCCAGTTTTTTGAGCCGAAGACTGCGTGCCTAACAAGCCTCTAATTGAAGGATCTTCCCTAAGCAACTGGGCGACCACGACCGGGTCTTCGCCAAACTCTTCTAACGTTTCAGCTAAAAACTTTGATGCAGCAGACTGCCTGCCGCTTTGTGTTGTCGCTTGCAGTGCTTTATTTATTACGCCAGAACCAACATCCCAACTACCAATAATAAGCCGAGTTGGGTTGGCGAGGCCACCTACAGACTCAGCAACGAACCTGGCAATAGGATCGCCTGGATAGACCTCTTCTGACAAACCTCCAAGCATTGCCGCGCCAGATGCCGCGCTTGTTTCAGCAGCCAAGAATGTTTTTGTTCTGTTTTTTGCCGTATTTAGAAGGTCGTTGAACAACTTACCAACTTTAGTGGTTCCGCTTGTTTTAATTCCAGTTTTCGCAGCGCCAGCAAAAGTAAGACCTCCAGTCACGGCAGAACCAAAAGTTTCACCAGCAACCCCGTATGAACGAACATCCTCTGGTATTTCTTCAAGCGTGCGTGTGGTAAGCGTTCCTGTCTCAGAAAACGGGTCTTCAAACGAAGCCAAATAATTTCTAGCCGCTTCACCCATTTCTGACGAAAGAAACAAACCAACCCCTGCGCCGATAGTGCCGCCAACAAATGCACCTGGCGGACCTAAAGCCGACCCTAGCGCCGCGCCAGCTTTAGTAGTAGCCATGGTAACTGGAACAACAGGTGCAAACTCTGCCGCGCCGCCTATAACCCCTTGCCGAAGCGCTTGCATTTCTGATGGGCTAGATACCTTCTCAAACTGCGACCAGTCTTGCTCCTTTTGAGGGGCGCCAGGACTAACTAGCTCAAACTCCGACCAAGGATCTTGTTTTTCGTTTGTTTCAGGCATGCCTAATTCGTCTCTGTAGCGCTTTTACGGGCAGGGACTCTCATTTCTCTACCATCTGGCGTTACAATCAACGTTCCAGGAGGTAATTTAAGAGCCTCCTCTGGAGTCCGCACCTCGACAGGCGCTCCCCATTTTTCAAGGAAATCTTCAATTCTAGGCAAAACGGAATACGCCCATTTCCTCTCTTCTAATGTTGAAGAGTCACTTCCCACTATAGCAGCCGCTTGCTTTTTCCTTTCCCTCAGATACGTGCCAACAGAAATTAGCTTATCTTTGTAGTCACTTTCGCTTTGAATACCTTTAGGTTCAATATTCAAGTCCGCTCTAATCTGATTTCTTTCGCCCTCAGAGAATCTTGGGTTGTTTTGTAAAACCCTGACTAAATCATTAAGTCTATTTTGAGCCAAATTAGCCGCACGAGTTGCCTCCCCTGAAACACTGTCTGATATTAGGCCAACCGGAACGCGTCGAATTTGCCTTTGCATAAAAGACCCTATGCCGCCAATATCGCTAGCCTGTTCGTAAAACGTAGGCCCAACAGCAGCGCTAGGTTCAGGCTCGCTAGGGGTTTGTCCTTCCATCATGCCACCACCTACTCCAACTTCGGGGGCGGCTGCACCATCTGCCATCATGACGCCGCCTACCCCAAATCTGGGATCGACTGCACCACCTACTCCAACTTCGGGGGCGGCTGCACCAACTTCGGGGGCGGCTGCACTGCCTGCGCGCTGGGCCTCACCGTTTAGAAACGCATTTAAGTTCCTGCCTCGTGCTGCAAAGGCTTCTTCAATAATTTTGCTGCCACCAATAATTTTGTATGTAGTTCGTCCTAAGGCATCATCTCGAATAGGCACAGCCAATGAACTTACAGCCTGCAAATATAATTGCTCATCTCTAGGGTTTAAGAGCCCCCCTGCAAATGCCTCGGTATCATTAGCAATCCTTGACCGAGCCCTCCCCTCCAATCCCGTCCCAAAAGCGTTCTCAGAAAGACCGTAAAGCTTTTCTATTTGGCTTTCAGTAAGTTTCTTGCCTAGAGCACTTTCTAAGGCAAGTTGCTCAAAGCGCGGCGGAGTTTCGCCAGCCAAA
>Ga0213858_10001583_pt1 | contig 10893 bp, 11 predicted proteins | sample PICome_FD_160122 | JGI IMG/M metagenome (GOLD analysis project Ga0213858, IMG submission 160122) | Coastal seawater microbial communities near Pivers Island, North Carolina, United States - PICO245 | ecosystem: Environmental > Aquatic > Marine > Coastal | place: USA: North Carolina | collected... | reverse complement strand
CATACGCATCATTTCTGCTTGTAGATATAGTTGTCTTGCAATCGCTTCTCTTTCTTTTTTAGTACCAATATGATTAAAAGATGTTCTATCTCCATATGCACCAAGAAACTTTGCAATGGTTATACCTGGCCCTAACTTTGTTGCAGATGTAATCGTTGCAACTAAATTAGGATTATATACTGGGTCTACTACTAATATACTCATCGTTTCTTCGGAGTAAATCTTTTACCCCTATTCTCCATTGCATTACCTATCGCAGTATAACCAAATCTAGATGTTGGTTCTTTACCACTGACTCTACCAATACGTTTTGGTTTTGTTCTAAATGATGTTTTACTTACTCTACCTTCTGCAACCATTTGTCCCAGAAGTTCATCTCTTTTACTTTCTGTTCTAAGTTTTGACCTAATCTCCTGAGTGGTTGGGTGTCTATCAAAGAACCCTAGATAGTCATCACTAAAGTCAAGTGCGTTCTTAAGTTTATCTTCGTTATCAATCGACACATCACGCACCGCAAACTCTCCAACTGTTCCGTAAGCTGCAACGATATCTGGTATCGGTGGTGGCCCTAATGGTTTGTTAGTTTCTTGGTCTATTGCAATATCTGGAGCACCACCAGTATGTCCAAGTGTACTACCAGATGTAGCGGCCTCTGCATATGATTGTGAGTGTGTTAAATCAGATACTTCTGCAAACTTAGCACGTTCAGATTTATATGCAAACAATCCAAAGATAGACTCAGTTGCTTGTCCGTGGAAAGAACCATAGAATGATGCACCACTGGTAAACGGTTTCGCACCCGCATTACCCATGAAGACATCTCCAGTAAAGTTTACATTCTTACCACCTATTGAACCTTTCAGTCCAAAGATAGATACTTGTTTAATACCCGTTGCGTTGAATACTTCACTCGTCATTGCGAGAGAAGATTTTGCAGATACAAACATATCTTTCTCTACTGCAATCTCATTATCTCCTTCTATCCAGTTCTTTTGATTACCCTTGACATATTGATTATTGTTTGATAACATAATATCGGTGTGTTCTCCGATAGTTTTCGTTGACTTACTACCTTTGGTCACATATTCAGAATTCTTGGTCACAAAGGTTCTATGGTTCTCTGAGATACCTTCTATGTGATTACCCCCAACTTGCACATTATAATTACCCCCGACATCAACATTGTAGTCTCCAGTCACGGTTAGATTTAAATTACCTTTATATACTAAACTACCATGACCTTCGACAATCAGAGTTTGGTCTCCACCAGTCACTTCTACTTTATTATTGACTGCAGAAATAACTACCGAACCGTCTGCTCGCATTTCTACACCCGCACCTTTACGGTGTTTAATTAGTATACGTTCTCCACCAGGCGTGTCATCATATTCCACGACATGTCCCGAAGGAGTTTCATCTACTTGATTAAAAGGAAAACGAGAAGGTCTTTGTTCTTCAATGTTTAGTGGAACACCTTCTGCACCACCATTCACATAAAGGTCATTTATCTTTGTACCCCTTGCGGCTTTGTTTATTCCTGAACCGAAGTTGTAGTCTCTTCTTGGATATTCACCAGTTGGGTCTTGAAAACCGTCCTTGGGTACTCCGATACTCTCTTCTTGTCCTTCTCCAAGTTGTTTGAGTCTATTTTCTAGATTGTCTTTCTTAGTAGTCATGACTAACTATTTATCTCCGTGTCATCTGGGTCTAGTGCTTCAAACTCAAAAGTATTACCCACCCTATCGTAAGTCTTTCTAAAGGTTTTTTCGACATAATCTTTTACATCGAAGTATGGGTCTAGTTCATCAATCTCTATATCATTGTGTCCAAATACCAACCCACCAGGCACTTTCACAAAAAATGCCTCTATAAATCTTTCGAGTGTTGTAAACTGTTCTCTTGTAAATCCAGACTCAGAACGGTTGTCTAAGGGATTTACATCACCCGTAGGAAGATTTATTCCACCAACCAATGCAATACTTAAGGAAAAGTTATTATGACTCTCCTTTGCGGTGTGGTCTGATTTACGGTCTGCGGGTCTACCTCTTTGCAATCTACCGTCTCTTCTTATAACATAATGATAAACGATACCGTCATGTCCGAGTTGTTTATGTATATTGTTTATTTCAATTGAACCAATATCTTTGTTTTCTGCAGTTTCAGTCGCATGTATAATTACTTCTGAGATAGGTCTAAAGATTGCCATCATTTCTGAGTTAAGTTCTTCTACAGATGCGACATAAGTAAATGCATCATCTCCAGTTCTTTCTCCAGCCCACTTAGGTATATTTTCTCCTATTGGTACTGGTTCTCCATAAAAGTCCGCATCTTTTACTAACGTACCTGATATAGTTGGATTTAATTCTTTAACTAACTTATCAACAATGTCTATTTTATTAAGTGTATCACTTTTCTCCTCTGCAGTTGCACCATTTTCATCTAAGTTTTTTTCTACATTATTTTTAAAATCGGTTGCACTTGTTCCCGATGCGTTATTGACTGCATCTTTACCCTTTTCACTTAAACTTGTTTCATTAACAATATTTTTAGTTGCTTCTCCTTTTTTTCCGTCTGCAACATTCTTTTTAACCTCTTCTAATTTATCATCATTTACTACTTTACCTAAATTATTTTGAATTTTATTTTTTATAGTTTCACCTACCTTCTCTGTAATGTCTTGTAGTACACCCCCAACAATAAGACCCGTTGCAATCTTACCAAGATTATCTTTTACAAAACCTTTTGCTTTGTCAACAAAACCTGATAACTTATCTTTGAAAGCTGCGACAGTTCCTACAATTGCAGCTATTGATGCAATCTTTGCCAGTTTTGCTTTTGCAACTTTGGTCTTTGCAGATAGTGCTTTGTTTCCACTAAGAATTTCTGTCTGGTCTGCTAAATCTTCTGGATTAGGTATAAAGTTATTAAGGTCTGGTAAACCACTTATTTTACTTGCAAGTACTGACAATGCCTTATCCTTTGCATTACCTGATAGTTGATTTTGTACAAACTTAACTCCACCAGCAGCATTATGTAATGTTTTAATTGCACCGTTTGTTTGTCCTAATAACTCTTGACCTTTTTTAAATGCAGCATCAAGACCTTCTGGACTTCCTGAACCTACTAAGTTCATACCAAACTTTTGTTTTTCAGTTTTTAATGAAGGGTGTCCAGTTAAACTTGCAATCAAATCTGATATAGGTTGATTACTATCTCCCCCAGTAATTGTTGCAGTGGGTGTTCCAGTACCGTCTGTTATGGTTGCAAAGTTATTAGTAAAGTTTACCGTTCCCGCAGTAAGTAATTCTGTTTTAGGGTCTATTAAAGTTTCTGTAGAGAATGCTTCTTCTGGAACAATTTCACATGCACCTTCTCCTTGAATAACTTGTCCTTTAAAAGACTCTACCGTTTCGAGTGATTTAATACTTTCAGGAATTTTAAATTCAGTACCTACCGTTGTATTTCTACCTGCTTGGAGTCTTTCACGGACTTCTTCAAAATCCCTATTTTCCAATGCAGATAAAGCATCTTCTTTATCTAAACCTTGAAGTTGTTGGTTTATTTGGTTTTTTAAGTTTCTTGTATTTCTACTCATTATCTTCTTTTAACTCTCTTGCTTTGTCTTCTATCAAACCAATTAATTCTTCTCGTTCTTTTATACTTCTACTATCAAGATAATCTTTTGCAACTATCTGACATGCACCGTCATCTGCATCAAGTTTTTCAGTTGCAAGTAGTTTTATGTTTGCATCTGTTTTATAGGTATTTAGTTCAAATGCAACAAAGAATAACTGCACGGTAAACCTTTTAGATAAATCACTAAATCTTTTTAATCTTCTAAACCTAGTTTCTTCCCAATCGCAAAGTCCCGTACCACCCGTTAACATTCTAGACTTTATAAACAAACCCGATGTAAGTGCAAGTGCTTGGTTTTCAGTATATCCTATGTTTATAAAAAACTGAACTGCATACTTAACACGACTGTCCTGAGCACCCGCAAATTTAAGTTGACCTTCTACCGTAGTATCGTTTTCATCATCAACATCAAAATCAGGAGTAAAAAAACCTACAAATTTTTGGAATACATTTGAAGGTTTACTGTCATCTCCAACATCTTCAAACTGTTGATTGTTTTGTATTAAGGTTGGTATTTCTATATGTGGTAATGAACCAACTACAATTGGTGTTTGTGATTGGTCTCCGTCCATAAAGAAACCAAAGACCAATGCGTTTGCTTGTAGTTTAGGTATTTTACCAATACCAGACATTCCACCTTCTGTAGTAGGAAGTACACATTGAGCCCAAGGTAAATCTTGTTGTGGTAATAAGTATGTTTCTGGAGAATGTAGTCCGTGTACTCTTATCTTTACTCGTCCCTCAAGTCCAAAAGGTGGACTTGCATCTATGACAGTCGCAATAAACCAACGGACATTGTCTCCGTAAAAATCACTAGGTATCGGATTATCGTACATTATATTATTCTTTTACCTCTTAATATTGTTCTTTGAGTTTTTGTTTTTTTAATATTTGGTTTTTGTTTTGCACCTCTACCCGAGAACTGAGACTCTTTAGTACCTTTTCTTTCGAGTTTACATACGGTCATGGTCACTTCATGTGAAGTTTCTCTAAAGGTATGTCTTAGGTCATGAATTAAATAATGTCCAGATTTATTCTGGTCAAGTGTATTGTCTTCGTTCGTGGCATTTTCTGTGTTATCGTTTCTTACATTTAAATTAACAATGTCACCCACTGCAGCTTTACCTACCAAGAATGCAGTGCCAGGAACTACAACAGTTCTCATATTTTTAAACAATAAATTTTTAACTGCAGTTCCTTCTAGTTTCTTTAAATGCAATGGTTTATCGTATTCATCATGATATGATTTATACTCTCCATATGTACCACTTGATACTACATTGTGTATAATAGAACTACTATACTCATTTAATTTTTTATCTTTTAATTTAAACTTATCGTCAAAAACATTCTGAAACCTTTTATCGATTGTACCTTCATTACTTAGATTAGTCAGTAAAGTATCTACATCAAATTTTTTCATAAATATCTGACCAGTATTTAAGTTTGTGACACAATAGTCTGCACTTATACTTCCTGCTTGTGCGAGTGCAAGTGTGTCCGAACTTCCCCCTTCTTCAATAACTTTTATGGTAAATCCTTGTGCAAAATCATCTTGAGTTTCCGCAATACTTATGTTTGCACTGTTATAAGTGTAAGGTAATTTATGATTAAATGCTTGTTGTTTTAACATCACATCTAAATTACCAAGTCTTAAATTATCATCGTGAATAGTTGCCCAAAGATAAAAAGGAGAACCCGTCTTTGTAGTTGCTCTGGACAATAACCATGTCATTGCATCTATGGGATTTAAATTAGGAACAATGACTCGCATTTCGGTTTGTACTGAGTCAATGATTTTTTCGTCTGCGTCTAAAGTATACGATATGTCTATGTCTTTGTCAAGTTCTTGTGCAGATATTTTTGCAATAATATCTGATAGTGTTCCTCGATATGAACTTCTTAATCTTTGTACTTCTGAAAGGTATGCGTGTTCGTCTATTAAAGAAAATAAGAAAACACTTGCATTGTCTTTAGCCTTTATCTGTCTATCAAGTCCTACCATAATAAATGTTCTTTCAAACACTGGGTCAACATTTTTACCCATACCCGCAATCTCAATTTTTATTCTTTCTGTACCGTCAAAATTTATTAGGTCATATAAACCTTTATCATCAATAATTGAAATAGTTCCAGTCAGATAAGGATTTTCTAAACTCTCATAAATGTTTAAATCAATGACGTTTGCTTTTACATCAAAAAATTGTCTATCAAATCCACCAAACCTATCTGCAGATATTTGACATTTAGTTATAGAAAATTGTGAAGATTGTGACATAACATTATTGTTTCAATAAACGATTAAACTCAGATACAACCGTATCAATTGACTCAGGTTTGATTACTATTATTTGTTTTAAAGAGTCATTCTTTGCTTCCATTCTTTCTCGAAAAGTGACTGGAACAAGTCCACTGGTATTTAAATTAAATGGGTCAACATCAACTTGTTCACCACTGGTATTCTCATAATGATGTATTGCGTTATATTGTTCGGTTTCACTGGTAATCGTAAGTGTTTGAATAACACCGTCAGTATCAGTATATACTGCAGCTCCACCCGCAGTAAACTTAGTCCCTGATTTTAGTTTGATAACAAGTTGTCCTAAGTCTAAGTTTCTTTTAACTATTGTACCCTTTGCACCAGAAGCATCGTCTTCTATTTCTTGTCCTACGGGAAACAATGCACCCAGATTATCTGCAGTCACTATTGTTCTGTTTGGATACTTGGATATTGCAGCTTCTAGTAATCCACCAGTATCTACAGGCCACCCACTATATCTTAAGTCATCATTCATTAAATAAAATGTCCAATAGTAATCTATACTTCCATATAATTTAAAAGATAAACTATCTGGTCTATCTCCCCCGACAATTGTATATCTGTTTAGAAAAGATACTTCTTGTTTTATCTTATCAATAATATCCACATATTCTGTTAAATTATTAAATAAAACTGGGTCTTCTCTATTACCAAAAGAATATGGAACAAACTTAAAATTTTTAAAATAGTTAGTACTCATTAAAATCCACCTTCTACTATATCGTTTTTCGCAAGAGTTCTTGTTTCTGTAAACGCAAGAGACATATCTATTTCTGCAAATTCTCCGTTGGCATGCATTGCTTGATTGGAAGGATTAAGAGTAGTTGTCACATCACGTAGATAACAAGGTAAGATTTTTGGTGCATTGAAATTCTCTCTATCATCGTATAATATTTTTAAATGAAATCTTTTTGGAAACTTATAACCAATAGATGCTGTTTGGTCACCGATATTAATGTTAATGTTTTCTGGATATAAATTTTCTCTGAAAAATTTAATAATATCTATTACTGTATCATGTTCTTGTTTTGATAACGGGATAAATTTAAATTGAAATGCAAACTCTCGAAGTGCGACTGATTTGAATAATGACCTAGTGTTTGGATTTAAAGTCACACCAGATGCTTGTTTTACTGCAAGTGCAGTTCCCTCTCCACCTAGATACTTTGATATACTTAATTTAGTCATTGCAAGTCTTGCTAACTCTGGTGCTTGTGACTCACTACCCATAAGAGATGACGCAGTCGCACCGACACCACTAAGTAGACTACCAATTAGACTTGATGATGCATTACCACCTGCTTCTGCAAGAGCACCAGATGGCCCTAAATCTGCATTCTCGTATGATGCAGTATCACGAAATGGAATTGCTTGTGGTAAATATAATTTTACAGGCCCTTCCGTTGTGATAAGTGGTGGATTGGACTCATTTATTTTTCTAATTATAGGTTTGAATTCTGACTTTTCTCCTTTAGTTTCTTCTGCATCTTCTAAAGTTTTGATGTCATCTGTTTCATTTTCTCCAGTACCATTTTCCTCACCGTTCTCTTTTTCTTCACCTTCTACTGTTTCATTCTTACTAAATAGAGAACTAAACCCTATCAATGAACCTAAGTCTACGGGTTCTTCATCTATAAGACCAAACTGAATACAAGACTTATAATCTTGAGTGTCATGAAAAGGATATTCAAGTCTATCTGGTTTAGAGACTGCAGATGCTTCTGGTAGGTCATCAAATAATAGACCACCGATAAATTTCTTTCCGAAGTTTGCGACTTTGTTCCCGAAGTTCTTTGATTTATCTGCCATGTATGTTTCCTATAAATACTTTATAGTTCTATTTATACACGAATGAAGACATACAAAGGAAGATATAAAGTAAAAAATACAAAAAAGTATAAAGGTGATTATGAGAATGTCATCTTTCGTTCTCTATGGGAACGCAATTGTTTTCGTTGGTGTGATGATAATCCCAAGGTACAATCGTGGAGTTCCGAAGAAGTTGTTGTCCCGTATTTCTATGAAGTAGATAAAAGATACCATAGATATTTTCTTGATTTAAAAATAACATTTAAAGAAGGTAAGACTATACTGGTAGAAATAAAACCAGACTCACAAACCAAACCACCCAAAAAAGGAAGTAGAAGAACCAAGACATTTATTACTGAGGCCGCAACATATGTACGGAACATGAATAAATGGGACGCAGCGAATGAGTTTGCAAAAGATAATGGGTATGAGTTTCAAATCTGGACAGAGAAAACTCTAGAGTCTATGGGTATTCTACCAAAATCTATGAAACCACTAAAACCTTTCACAAATAGGAAAAAATAAGTATAAATAGAAGTATGTCAAATATATTCCAGAAGTTAGAACTTGCGGCTTTTAGAAATCAAATTACTCCGAGAACTAAAGAGAGTAGAGAATGGTTTATGAAAAAAGCACAAACTATGCGTGGTATAAACCGTGACGAGTTAATGAAAGAAGAACCTTTAAAAAGGGGTGCTCGTAGAATTATTGGTTCTATGCAGATGTTTTTCTATGACCCGAAATACAAAGAGACCTTACCATACTATGATAGGTTTCCCTTGTCAATTATACTAAAACCCGCAAAAGGTGGTTTTCTTGGATTGAACTTACATTATCTACCACCTATACTTCGTGCTCAGTTTCTTGATGCACTTATGGATAATGTCACAAGTAAAAAGAGTGAAGATGCAAAATTTGAATTGACCGTAAAACTTCTTGCAAGTACTTCAAGTTTAGAATTCTATAAACCATGTATCAAACATTATTTGACTGAACATGTAAAAAGTAAGTTCGCAGAAGTAAAAGCACCAGAATGGGAGATTGCAACCTTTTTACCAACTGCACAATTTGAGAAAGCAGACAAAAGAAAAATATACGCAGACAGTAGGAGAATGTTAAGATAATGGCATATAAAATAGATGATATGTTAGCAACCGTAAAAGCTGGAGACGGACTTGCGTTTGCAAATTTATGGAGAGTATTTTTACCACCGATTGGTGGGGTAAACTCTACAGACTTAAATACTTTGTGTAAAGTTGCAGTAATGCCTGGTAGACAAATACTATCAACCGAAAGACAGATTGGTATTCATGTAAATAAAGTTGCATACGGATATGCAAGTGAAGATGTTAATTTAACTTTTTATTGTTTAAATGATATGCGTGTAAGAGATTACTTTGAGAACTGGCAAAACCTTGCAGTCAACCAAGAAACCTCAGAAGTAGGATATTACAAAGATTACACTTTTGACGTGGTCATACAAACACTTAGAAAAGGTGCAATCAATCCTTTGATTAGACCTAAGAAACTATTTGACAATCCTTTACCAGACCCAATCAAAAACCTGATACCACCTATCGGCCCACTTGATATTGCAAACGGTGTCTTTGACCCAGGCCTAGTTGCGGACGGTGCTCAATATCTTGCAGATGCAGTGACCTATTCAACTAAGTTATTAAATGCATATCCCACTACTTTAAACTCATTTCAATTGAGTAATGATTTAGACGGATTACTTGAAGTGAACGTACAACTATCGTATAAGAAATATGAAGTGGTAGAAGGTAATACTAAAGACAGAGCATTAGATGCAACTGGAGTTAAGGATAAATTAAAAGATGCGGCTAAATCTGCAGTGAAAAAAGCAGGTGCAAGGGCCGTAAAAACTGGATTGAGAAAAGCGTTATTTGGAATTTAAATATATATTAATACATTATAGGAGATATTATGAGTGCATTACCTAAACTAAATGCAACCCCTAAACACGAAATGGTCATTCCCTCAACGGGTAAGACTGTTATGTTTCGACCATACTTAGTAAAAGAAGAAAAAATTCTAATGATGGCATTTGAGTCGCAAGATGAAAAATCTGCGATGAAAGCAATGTTAGATACAATTGATGCGTGTGTTGAAGGAGACTATATTAAATCAAAACTTACTACTTTTGATATTGAATACATGTTTACTCAAATTCGTGGTAAGTCGGTTGGTGAGTCTATAGAAGTAAAAACAAAATGTTCTGAATGTGAAACAGAACAACCAATGAAAATTGGTCTTGCAGATATTACTGTAGATGTTCCAGAAGTAAATAATCTCATACAACTAACCGATACTGTTTCAGTTGAAATGCAGTATCCACCATTTAAAACTTTTATTGATAACTTTAAAGAAAATGTTCAAGAAAGTGAATTTGGATTTACTGTTATTCGAGAATGTATATCCGCAGTTATTAGTGGAGAAGAAAGAATAGACATCAATGATGTACCAAGTAAAGATGTTGAAGAGTTTATTGACTCTCTCAACACACAACAACTTCAAAGTATTAGTGAATACGTACAGACTATTCCTTCCATGAAAAAAGAAGTAGAATTTGATTGTCAAAACTGTGGTCATCACAATAAGATAACGATAGAAGGTGTTCAAGGTTTTTTTACCTAAACCTTTCCCACGATAGTTTATATAATTACTATCAAACAAACTTTACTTTAATGCAACAGTTTCAGTACAGTTTAACAGAACTAGAAAATATGATACCATGGGAAAGGGAAATATACTTAACTCTTTTGACAGAATGGATTAAAAAAGAAGAAGAAGCACGTAAAAATGAAGAGATGAAGTATAAATACTAATATGTCGGAACTAACACTTACAGATGTCACCCAAGTACTCTTGAAACAAAACCAAGAGTTGACGGTTAATACTGCGGAAACAAAACAAACTAAATCAGGTATTGACGAGTTAACAAGAGTTCTAGGAGACTATTTTAAAAATCAACAAAGACTTGATGAAGGAGATAGACTAGAAAATAAAAGAGAAGCTAGTGGTGCAAAAGCAGGTGGTGGTAATCTTTCAGACGCATTAAAGGGTGGTGGACTTACGGCCGCAAATGCGGGTGCTGGTTTTCTGGG
>Ga0213858_10001582_pt1 | contig 10897 bp, 10 predicted proteins | sample PICome_FD_160122 | JGI IMG/M metagenome (GOLD analysis project Ga0213858, IMG submission 160122) | Coastal seawater microbial communities near Pivers Island, North Carolina, United States - PICO245 | ecosystem: Environmental > Aquatic > Marine > Coastal | place: USA: North Carolina | collected... | reverse complement strand
AAATCAAAAAGGTGGAGAGATAGGCTGCGCTACGCTTTGTAATGGTGGAGGTGGAGCAAGTGCCATAGTAATCAAAAAAGTATAAGAGGACAACTATTCTCAGGTAACTATGTGAATTAAATGACGACCGTCAATTAATATGCCACAGTGCCTAGAGAAGTCTTCTCAATTAGTAAGACATACAAAAAAAGGAGACTAATTATTTAGTCTCCTTTTCATTTATAATTTCAAGTGGTTTATTATTAGCTCTGAATAGCAGCTGCTTCTTTCATATTTCTCTGATCATAGAAGTCCTGCTCTCCTTTCTTTGTTACTGTAACTCCTCCTCTATTGTTTCTTAATGTTCTTGAATACAGCGACAAGTTAGTATCCCATAACCAATGTAACCATAACTTAGTCCAAGATTCATGATAAACTAAAGTATCATAATATTCTGGTGCTATTTCCTTGATCTTAGGTAGGTTATTCCATGGCACAAATGAGAAATCATGGTGCTCATTATGATAACCAACATTGAATGATATCTTATTTAACCAACCATAATAGCTGTAGGTTTCTTGTGGTTTTGCAACAAGAAAATGCTCCTGAATCCATCTTGCACCTAGTGGGTGTAAACCAACAGAAAAGAAAAAAGAAGCAATAAAGTAAAGCAATGCCATTGGCCCTAAAAATATAAATACTAAAGCATCAAATGCTACAACGCTTACTAAGTTAATCCAAGTCCATTTATCGCTGAACTGAATTTCCTTCAATCTCATTGTTCTCGTCAACTGAAATAATGGAAAGAATAGTAACCATAAAGATTTACCTATGATACCATTTCCGATTAGTTTGGCCTCTAGAAAGCCAGGAAGATCAGCATCTAAGTCATGATTACCTTGAAATGCATGATGTTTTAAGTGATACTTTCTAAAGCCTACTGAACTTGGAAAGCCATTAGGAATATCACAAAGGATACCTGCCCATAAATTTGCCGTTTTGTTTTTAAAGACCATGTTATGCGCACATTCATGGATTAACACGAACAAGCTATGATTTGCAAACGCTCCAATCGCATAGGCAACAACCAATACCAACCACCATGGTTGATCACTTACCATATAAGCAATGCCAATCTGAAGACCCACAACACCTAAAATGTAGTAGAAGGTGTTAATATTTCTACCCATGAGTGATTTGATCTCAGGATATTTTTTAAGAATTTCCTTAGTTCTATCAATATGAGGCTCAGCGGTATCGCTGTAATAGAAGTCTAATTTTTTAGTAGACATATCTTTTGACTTTAATAAGCAGCAAAATTACTGTTTAAAAATGGAATTGATTGTGCTGAATATTGATTTTTAAACCATTAAATAGGAAATATAACTAATCATTCCTACATACGAATGTAATTCATTGTTATTAAATGCAATACATATATATAAATAATATATGTGTATGTTGAATTTTAAAATAAAATCTCTTCTTTTCTGCGAAAGGGGGCAAAAGGATGCTTAAAGCTAAAAAGCGATAAGCAGTCTGACATTGTCAGACCAAGTCCTGGAGCACCCGACTCAGCAAACACAGAGTGTTTAAGCTGAGACTCGCCCAAAAGATGAATAAAAGCAAAATTAACTGCCATTTTGTCATTAAGTCATGAATAACCTATCTTTGCCGGATCATAAACCAGAGAATACCAAATGGACGAAAAGGTTCTATATAAAGAAGACATGATGCCCGAATCAGAACAAGGGCAATCGATTAAAGCCAGCCAACCCATTCCTGAGGGTTCAAGAAGGTTTTACATCGAAAGTTATGGATGTGCCATGAACTTTAGTGATAGTGAAATAGTGGCATCCATTTTAGGTGAAGAAGGGTTCTACCCCACAGATCTTATGGATCAAGCAGATCTGATTCTTATTAACACTTGTAGTATCAGAGAAAAGGCAGAAGATAATGTTAGAAAACGACTTGCCGTCTTCAATAGTTTAAAGCGAAAGAAACAAGATATAAAAGTAGGCGTCCTGGGCTGTATGGCAGAAAGGCTGAAGAAAAAGTTGATGGAAGAAGAGCAAATTGTTGACTTGGTTGTAGGTCCAGATGCATACAGAGATTTGCCAAAACTAGTAGGTCAAGCTGATGAAGGTGAAAAGGCAATAAATGTACATCTTTCGCGTGAAGAAACTTATGCAGAAATCTCACCAATGAGATTGAATTCTGATGGTATAAACGCTTTCATTTCTATTATGAGAGGCTGTGACAATATGTGCTCATTTTGTGTTGTACCATTTACAAGAGGAAGAGAAAGAAGTAGGGATCCATTTACTATTGTAGCAGAGGCTAAAGATTTATATGATAAAGGCTTTAGAGATGTGACCTTACTGGGTCAAAATGTTGATTCTTATAAATGGACAAATCCAGAAACAGAAGAAGTAGTGAATTTTGCTGATCTACTCATAATGGTGGCTAATGTTCATCCAGATTTAAGAATCAGATTCTCTACTTCGCATCCAAAAGACATTACTGATGATGTATTGTACGCGATTAGAGACTACGATAACATATGTAAATACATCCACTTGCCTGTTCAATCTGGAAACAGCAGAGTTCTTAAACTGATGAATCGAACCTATGATAGGGAGTGGTACTTAAATAAAATTGACAGAATATATGAGCTCATTCCTGATTGTGCCATTTCATCTGATATGATAGCTGGTTTTTGCACAGAGACTGAAGAAGAACATCAGGACACCTTGAGTATGATAGAATATGCCAAATACAGTATGTCTTACATGTTCTTTTATTCTGAGCGACCAGGCACATTAGCTGCAAGAAAATATGAAGATGATATCCCTATGGATATTAAGAAGAGAAGGCTAAGAGAAATAGTTGATCTTCAAATGGCATGTTCCTTAGAACATAATAAAAGGGACATAGGAAAGGTGTTTAAGGTATTAATAGATGGTGATTCTAAAAAATCAGAAATGGATTTTAAAGGAAGGAATAGCCAGAATAAAGTCATTGTATTTAGAAAGAAAGATGGGTACAAAGTGGGTGATTATGTCCATGTTAAAGTAAATAACGTTACTGCCGCTACCCTCTTAGGAGAACTAGTTTAACATGAATATCCAAAGTATAAAACAGCGTTATGGTATCATAGGTTCGTCAGAGCAGCTTGATAGAGGTCTAGACACAGCTATCCGTGTGGCTAGTACAGACCTGACTGTTTTAATCAGAGGTGAAAGTGGTGTTGGTAAGGATGTTTTTTCAAGAATCATTCATGATTTATCAAAGAGAAAGCATAACAACTTTATTAGTATCAACTGTGGTGCAATACCTGAGGGAACAATTAATTCTGAATTGTTTGGTCATGAAAAGGGCGCTTTTACAGGAGCCAGTTCAGACAGGAAAGGATATTTCGAGACGGTAAATGGTGGAACCATATTTCTGGATGAAATTGGTGAGATGCCATTAGATACCCAAGCCTATTTGTTAAGAGTGCTTGAGTCTGGTGAATATTTAAGAGTCGGCTCTTCTAAAGTTCAAAAAACCGATGTACGCGTTATAGCTGCAACTAATGTTAATCTAGAGGAGAAAATTAAACAAGGTAAATTTCGTGAAGATCTTTACTACAGGTTAAATACTGTTCCTATCAAGATTCCTTCTTTAAAAGAACGACGAGAAGATATTTACAAGTTATTCAGAAAATTTTCTGTTGACATAGCAGAAAAATATCGAATGGATCCAGTGCAGCTTGATGAAACAGCAAAAAGGCTGATTGTTAATTATTCTTGGCCAGGAAATATCAGAGAGCTAAAAAACTTAGTAGAACAGATATCTATACTATCTGATAACAAAATGTTGACTGCCGAATCCTTACTTCAGTATAGTCCTAATCTATCACAGACCAACCTACCAGCTATTAAAAAGCAGGACGACCAGGAGTCTTTACAAGAAAGAGAAATCCTGTTTAAGTTTTTGTTTGATATGAAATCAGATTTAAACGATCTGAAGAATCTCGTTTTTGAACTTATTAAAAGGAATCAACTTGAAGTTCCTCAAATAGGCCAATTAAAGCAAATTCTTGATACTGATACATCGGTATTCCCTTCCTACGAGGAAAAACCAAATCAATACCCAGTTCAAGCTAGCTATGAAACTGAAGAAAAACCGGTTATTCTTAGTACTGAAGAACAGGAACACTATACTGAAAGTGAGGTGGTAGAAGAAAATCTTTCTCTTGATGAAAAAATCAAAGAACTGATTATCAAAGCTTTAGAGAAACACAGGGGCCGAAGACGAGATGCTGCTGCTGACCTAGGTATTTCAGAAAGGACACTTTATAGAAAAATCAAAGAATACGAGATATCAGAATAGACAAAAGGCATAAAAATGACCTGATTGACGTTAGTATATAGGATGACAAAGACGAATCTAATAGTAACCCTCTTAATAAGTTTCATTTTTGGAGCTTGTTACTCTTTTAAAGGCATTACTATACCTCCTGAAATCCAATATTATACTGTAGAGGATTTTAAGATGAATTTTTCTAGTGGTGACAACTTCCCTCCAAATATTGAAATTACCTTCGCTGAGGCCATGAGAGAAAGAATCAGAAATGAATCTAACTTAAAATATTCTACCGACGACCCAGATATTATTTTTAGTGGAACTATTAAAACCTTTAGAGTCAGACCTGCTGCTCCTGAAGAAGGTTCGACAACTGCTTTAAACAGGTTAGATATCAATGTGGAAATAGTGTATGAAGATTTGTTAGATGAAGAGAATAATTGGAAGAAAAACTACAATGCCTTCGAAGATTTTGATAGCACTGAACCCCTTACCTCGGTTCAAGATGAGCTAATCGAAATAATTTTCAACGATATTACAGAAAGAGTCTTTAATGATACGTTTAGTAATTGGTAATTCGTAATATTACAATTATTATACATCTGATTAGAGACAATGCAGAGAATGAAACTTAATGAACCAATGAAGGAAGCTATTTTTGCTTCTTATCTACCTAGTTTTCATGAACAAAGTGAGGCAGGAAATCAAAGCAATTCAAATGAAAAGTTTGATTTAGAGTTTCTATCAGAAAAAGATTTAAAACTATCTAGTAGAGCTTCTAAGCCCACGCAAAAGCCAACTAGCCCTAAAAAGAAAACTAGTAATTCTTCTAGCCAGGCTAAGACTAAAGTTGTCGCTAAAAAGTTGACACCTTCAACAAAAAAAGTTACTTCAAAAACACCTGTGAAAGCTGCTAGCCCAGCAAAAGCGACCAAAACAAAGCCGACGACCAGTCAAAAGATGACCGTAACAGCGAGTTCTGCAAAGGCAAGTAAAACAAGTGTAGCTAAATCTAAGGTGTCAACCAGGAAAACGACTCCAACAAAGACTGCTAAGTCAAACACGATTAATAAAGCTAAATCTACTGTCAAACCAAGTGCTACAAAATCAACAGTTAAAAAAGCTACGGCATCAAAGGCTCCAGCAAATAAGGCCGTTACAAAAAGAACAAGTACCAGGAAGAGTGCTCAAACTAAGCCTGTCAAACAGTCAAAATCAATAGCAAAACCAGTTAATAAGACTGTAGCTAAAAAATCTAGTCCTAAAAGGACAACTAAAACAAGTGCAGTAAGTACACAAATAAAGAAAAGCACTAAGACTGTTGCTAAAAACACAAATGCAGCTAAAGCCAGAACTACAACAAAAGCAAAAACGACAACAAGAGTTTCAGCAACGAAGATGACCCCAATAAAAAAGACTAGCCCTAAAACGACAACTAAAAAAGTAACTAGACTTAGCTCAACAACTAAACCCACTGCAAAAAGAACTAAAACGAATACTTCCAAGGCTACAGTGGCAAAAACCACTGATGTAAATAAAGTAAGGACTCAAAAACCGGCTAGTCCAGCTTCTGCTAATAGCTTTACAGAGTGGTTAAATAAGAAAACAATAGAGAGTAAGAGTATGAGTCTGGAGGAAAAAGCGCGTCGAAGTAATCGGACAAATAAAGCCATCGCATCAGAGCCATTGGCCAAATTATACGCTGAACAGGGACAAATTGACATCGCAATAGAGATGTTCCAACAATTGAGTTTGAATAATCCGGAAAAAAGTAGTTATTTTGCCGCTCAAATAGAAAAACTAAAGGCAAACAAATGACGACGTTACTAAATATATTAATCGCAATCACCAGTTTACTTTTAATGCTGGTTATACTTATTCAAAACCCCAAAGGTGGTGGAATTGATTCTACTTTTGGAGGTCAGGGTGCAAACCAAATGTTTGGTGCTGCAAGATCTACAGATTTCATTGAGAAATTAACTTGGGGTCTTGGTATCACATTGTTTGTATTATGCATAGTTACTGCGATCATAGTATATGGTGGCCCTGGTGTCGCTAGTGATGGTCTTCCACCTTTACAAACAGGTGAATAAAGAAAATTAAAATCTCGGCTTTCAGTCGAGATTTTTTTTATGCCAGTAATTCAGTCAAGTACCAATTTGTCATACTTCTATAAAGCATTTTCTGCAATATTGTCACCTAATACCGGTTGGCACAGAAAGTGATCATAATTCAACGTATTGAAATTTTTCTAAAACCAAATAAATATTTTTTTGATGAAACCTATCAATGACAGAGTTGTAGTAAAACCAGCACCAGCTGATGCCAAAACATCAGGTGGTATCATCATTCCTGATACAGCTAAAGAAAAACCTCAGAGAGGAGAAGTTGTAGCTGTAGGACCAGGAAAAGACGGTAATTTAATGACTGTTCAAAAAGGCGATGTAGTACTTTATGGAAAATACGCTGGACAAGAAATCAATTACCAAGGCCAGGATTACTTAATCATGAGAGAAGATGATATTCTAGTTATCATCGACTAATCAGTATAGTGTGAACAACAGCACTTCCATTAACGAATTTATAAATCTGAAAATCACTTAAAAAGAATAATTATGTCAAAGGAAATTACATTTAGCTCTGATGCTAGAATGAAATTAAAATCTGGTATTGATGCTCTAGCAAATGCCGTTAAAGTAACCTTAGGACCTAAAGGTAGAAATGTAGTGATCCAAAAGAGCTTTGGTGCTCCTGCGATCACAAAAGATGGTGTGACCGTCGCTAAAGAAATAGAATTAGAAGATCCTATTGAGAATATGGGTGCTCAAATGGTAAAAGAAGTTGCTTCGAAGACAGCAGATGCTGCTGGTGATGGAACAACAACTGCTACAGTTTTAGCTCAAGCAATGGTTACTGCCGGAATGAAGTATGTAGCTGCAGGTGCCAATCCAATGGATCTTAAAAGAGGTATAGATAAAGCTGTAGAAAAGATCACTCAAAATCTTGCTAAACAATCTGAAGTAATCGGTAATGATTTCAAAAAGATTCAACAAGTAGGATCTATTTCTGCAAACAATGATGAAGAGATTGGTTCTTTGATTGCTGATGCAATGAAAAGAGTAACAAAAAATGGTGTTATCACTGTTGAAGAAGCAAAAGGAACGGATACTTATGTAGAAGAAGTAATCGGTATGCAGTTTGACAGAGGATATTTATCTCCATACTTCATTACAAACTCTGAAGACATGATCACAGAGTATGAAAATCCATTAATCTTAATCCATGATAAAAAGATCTCTAATGTTCAGGATATTGTTCCTGTATTAGAAAAGGCCGCTCAAGCTGGAAGACCATTATTAATCATTTCTGAAGATATCGAATCTCAGGCTTTAGGTTTATTAGTGGTAAACAGATTAAGAGGTGGATTAAAAGTTGTTGCTGTTAAGGCTCCAGGTTTTGGTGATAGAAGAAAAGCAATGCTTGAAGATATTGCGATATTAACTGGAGGAACAGTTATATCAGAAGAGAAAGGATATAAGCTAGAAAATGCTGACCTAAGTCTTTTAGGTTCTGCTGAAAAAATTACTGTTGATAAAGACAATACGACTGTTGTAAACGGTAAAGGAAAGAAAGCAGATATCAACTCCAGAATCAATCAAATTAAATCTCAAATCGAAACGACTTCTTCTGATTATGACAGAGAGAAGTTACAGGAGAGATTAGCTAAACTATCAGGTGGTGTCGCCGTACTTTATGTAGGTGCTGCTACTGAGGTAGAAATGAAAGAGAAGAAAGACAGAGTAGATGATGCATTGCACGCGACTAGAGCTGCTGTAGAGGAAGGTATTGTAATTGGGGGAGGTGTTGCTTTAATCAAAGCAATGAAAGGATTATCAAAGCTTACTGGATCAAATGAAGATGAGGATATGGGTATCCAAATCGTACAGAAAGCGCTTGAGGCACCGTTGAGAACAATTGCTTCTAATGCCGGAGTTGATGGTTCTGTAGTATTACAGGATGTATTGAAAGCAAAAGGAGATAAAGGATACAACGCCAGAACAAATAAATATGAAGATTTAAAGAAAGCTGGTGTTATTGATCCAACAAAAGTAACAAGAGTAGCTGTGCAAAACGCAGGATCTATCGCAGGTATGGTATTAACTACTGAGTGTGTAGTTAATGATAAACCAAGCGCAGACGATGGACATCACCACCACCCACCAATGGGAGGCGGAATGCCAGGTATGATGTAATAAATATTGGTATTTAGAAATATTTTTAAGCCACATTCTGAAAAGAGTGTGGCTTTCTTTTTTTAAATAAAGTAGAGAATTGACGTGACACATCTATGTGTCATGTCGATTTAATAACCGACAATTGTTAATCTGCGAGAATGTAATCTACGCCCTTGCTTGTTAAGTATAGAGTAAAGGTATGAGCCCTTGGTCAAGTTCGGTAAACTTAGTTCAATAGTCATACTATTATCTTCTACTTCGATAGGCTTTGAGTAAAGCGGTTTACCAATAATATTATAAACTTCAAATACATAGTCGCCTTGTTCAAAGTTTTCAAACTTAAGGTTGATCTCACCGTAACTAGGATTTGGATATAGATACATATGACGCTCCCCTTCAGCCCCACACAATTGTTTACTTCTCACTTTTTGGTCAACGCTTACATAATTGCTTCTCAATATGTCTTTATCTTTAAAAGCAAACCAGCTTGGGAAGATATCTGAAGGTTTAAAAAACAACCAAAAATCAATGGTCTTTGCTGGAAACCATTGTTTTACTTCAGTCTCTGATAAGTATTTTAAGCCATTGTCGTTTTTAATAAGAAATCCATTCTCAACTTCGAGTGTCAAACGCACTTCATAGTGATTAGTATTCAAGTCTTCATGAGGAAGCGTAATTGATTTTCTACCTAATGAATTGATTTTTAAAGAAGCATTTCCAGACAATTGAATCACTTGAAAATCTTTCCCAAAGAATTGTTTTGCCTTAGAATTGTTTAGCGATTCATAAGTGATAGAAAATTTTGATTTAAATAACTTCTTACGACTTTCCTGATTCGGCTCGATTAAAAAATTAGGCATAAAGTCAAGAAAATCTAAAGTCATTGATTGCGATATACCATAAGCATCTTCAAACTTAAATTTTGCTATACTTTGAGATCCCTCTGTGTTGGATCCTTGAATATCTAGTGCGGTCGACTTTAAAGTAAATCTGCTATTTTGAGACTCTAAAGCAATTATAGAATAACATGGACTTTCGAGATCTGACAAATTTAATTCAGTCTTATCTGTCGTAATCTCTGTTATTGAAGCATCTGTTAGCTTAAGTAAAAAAAGAGAGTCAGCATATACTGAATCTTGCGATTTTAAACATAAACCACATGATATCAACACTATACATATATAAATAATCTTAATCAATTGTTTCTATAGTATTTATATAAGATGCAATTTTTGAACTCTGATTCTTTAGCTCTTCTAAGTTACCGTATTCAACTATTTGACCATCCTCTAATAAAAGAATTTTATTAGCCAATTTAAGGGTAGATAATCTATGTGCTACAATTAAAGCTGTTCGTTCTTCTATAGCACTGGCAACTGCTTGTGTCACTTTTAACTCAGATTTGGCATCCAAAGCTGAGGTAGCTTCATCAAAAAGTATGATATCAGGGTTGCCATATAAAGATCTTGCTATCGAAATCCTTTGTTTCTCACCTCCACTAATCAGAGTACCAGAATCCCCTACATTGTGGTTAATGCCTTTCGGAAGGTCATTAATAAATTCTGATAAATTGGCTATCTCAATGACCTGTATTAATTTCTTTTCATCATAAGGTCTGCCTAAACAAATATTAGCCTTTATGGAATCATTTAATAGAACCGACGCCTGATCAACAACTGACAAATTTTGATAAAGGCTGGTTGGTTTGATATTCTTTAAGCTAAGCTCATCCAATAAGATTTGACCATCATAATTGTTGTATAAGCCTAATAGCATTTTTAATATAGAAGACTTCCCACTTCCTGAAGGACCAATTATGGCCACTTTATCTCCTTTTTCAATCTTAAGTGATAATGCTTTTAATGATCTCTCTTTTTGAGATTCATACTTAAAGCTCACATTATCAAAGATGAGCTGATTCCAATCCTTGGGAAAACTGTACAGTTGAGATTCCTTTGCATCTGTATTAATATCCAGTACCTCTTCTATTCTATCAACTGCCGCCATGCCCTTTTTAAGATTATAATAAGCAGAAGAAAATGATTTTGCAGGTTCAATAATCTGATAAAAAGCAAAAATAAAAGCAAAGAAGGTTTCAGGAGTTAGTGTTCCGTCAAATACAAGATAAGCACCGTAAAAAAGCAATATGGTGACTATCGTAACGCCAAAAAACTCAGAAAGTGGGGACGATAATTCTCTTCTTCTGAGAAGCGAACTTACTGAATCATAGATTTTCTGATTGTGTTCATCAAATTTTTCATCCATGTAATCAATAGCATCATATGACTTAATTGTAGACACACCTATTAAACTCTGCTCCAGTAAACTCGTTA
>Ga0213858_10001581_pt1 | contig 10898 bp, 10 predicted proteins | sample PICome_FD_160122 | JGI IMG/M metagenome (GOLD analysis project Ga0213858, IMG submission 160122) | Coastal seawater microbial communities near Pivers Island, North Carolina, United States - PICO245 | ecosystem: Environmental > Aquatic > Marine > Coastal | place: USA: North Carolina | collected... | reverse complement strand
TAGTTTTGTTTTTTTAGAAAATATATTAAATAATTTGAATGATGTTTATTGGATTTTGGGAGGAATACCAAAAAAAAATGATAAGTTCAAATTATCTAAAATCAAATGTAAAAATATAAAAGCATTCATTTTTGGTTCATATCGAAATAAGTTTCATAAAGTTTTGAGAAATAAATTAAAGGTTAAAAAATATAAAACTTTAAATGAAACCTTACGTGCAATTTTCTTAGAGATAAAAGATCAAGAATCTAACAAAAATATAATTTTTTTTAGTCCTGCTGGTGCATCATTTGATAGTTTTAAAAATTTTGAAGATAGAGGCAATTACTTCAATAAAATAATTAAAAAATATACAAATGCAAAGTAAAGGTATAATTTATAAATTTTATTACCAATGGTGGAAAAATATAGATAAACCTATATTGTTTTTAGTTAGCATTTTATTCATTATTGGGCTTTTTTTTTCTTTATTATCAACATCACTCATAGCTTCAGACAAATTAGATACCAACAATTATTTCTTTTTTTTTAAACATTTAATTTATGTAATTATCGGAGTAATTTTTATTTTTATTTTTTCATCTTTAAATCAAGATAAATTGTATAAATTTTCAATAATTCTCTTTTTTGTTTCTTTACTCTCTTTATTTTTAGTACCTATAATAGGTATAGAAGTTAAGGGATCAAGAAGATGGATCGATTTATTTTTTTTACCAAGATTTCAACCCATAGAAATAGTGAAACCTTTTTTGATTGTAATTTTTGCAATTATTTTGTGTAAAAATGAAACTAATATTTTTTTTAAATATTTAGCATCAACAATTTTAATGACTTTAGTTTCTTTGCTACTAATAATTCAGCCGGACATTGGCCAAACATTATTAGTAGTTTTTTCATGGGCTGTTCTGATATTTTGCTCGGGTATTAATTTATACTTTTTGCTAACAATCTCTTCTGTTGGATTAATTTTGTTGTCTTATATGATTATTTACATACCAAAATTTAATTATATTAAAGATAGAATTTTTTCATTTTTTGATAAAGAAACAGGTACTCATAATTTTCAATCAGATAAAGCAATTGAGTCAATAACAAGCGGAGGTTTTTTTGGAAAAGGGATAGGAGAAGGAACACTCAAAAATAGAGTACCGGAAGCACATACTGATTATATTATTTCAGTAATATCCGAAGAGTTTGGTGTGATTGCCATAATTTTAATCTTAATTTTGTTTTTAGTCCTAATTTACATGGTTTTTAAAAAAATAAGCTTTGAAACTGAGGAGCAAAATAAACTTATCCTAATTGGTACTGTAAGTTTAATTCTCATGCAGGCCACAATTCATATTGGAGTTAATATAAGATTATTTCCAACAACTGGAATGACATTACCTTTTTTGAGTTATGGTGGCTCTTCAATTGTAAGTACCTCTATATTGGCTGGTATAATTTTAAACTTAACAAAAAGAAAAATATAATAGGTGAAAGAAAAAGTATTAATTTCTACAGGAGGTTCTGGAGGACATGTCATTCCTGCAATTACAATTCATGACCATTTGAAAGAAACATATGACACAATAATCTCAACAGACTATAGAGGATTAAAATATTTAGAAAAAGATGATTTTAGATCTGTTTTAATAGATACACCAAAGTTTAACAGTTTAATACTTTTTCCTTTTACATTATTTAAAGTCTTAAAATTAACAATTAATTCTCTAAAAATATTAAAAAAAGAAAAAATTTCTTATTTAATTTCAACGGGTGGGTACATGTCTTTACCGTTATGTTTAGCAGCAAAAATTTTAAATATTAAAATTTTTTTAATTGAACCAAATATGGTTTTAGGAAGAGCTAATAAATTCTTTTTAAATTTTTCTAAAAAATTAATTTGTTATTCAAAAAACTTAAAAAATTATCCAAAAAAATTTGAAACTCAGAAAAAAATTATAAAACCTTTAATAAGAAAAAAATATTATGAAGCAAATTTATATAAAAAAGATGTAAATTTATTTACCATCATGATTATTGGAGGCAGTCAAGGAGCTAAAATTTTTGATACACTTATTAATGAAACAATTTTAAGTATTTCAAAATCTTGCTCAATCAATGTAATTCATCAAACTAGTATAGAAAATATAAATTACTTAAAAAATTTTTATAAAATTAACAATATAGAAAGCAATATTTTTAGTTATGATCAAAATTTAATCGAACTTATGAAACAGTCTGATTTATGTATCTCAAGATCAGGCGCCTCAAGCTTAGCTGAGATGTCATTAATGAATATTCCTTTTATCGCCATTCCACTACCTGGCTCCAAGGATAATCATCAATATGAAAATGCTAAATATTATTATGATAAAAATTGTTGTTGGATAATTGATCAAAAAAAATTTGATAAAAAGAAATTTGAAGAATTATTATTGAAAATATTAAAGAAAGATGAAGATTATGTTGTAAAAAAAGAAAATCTAAAAAAATTAAATTATCAAAATACTTGGAATAATGTTAATCAAAATTTATTGGAAATTTTAAATGAAAATTGAATTAGCTAAATCAGAAGTTATTCATTTTGTTGGTATAGGCGGTATAGGGATGAGTGGCCTTTCAATGATTATGAAGAGAAAAGGTTTTAAAGTTCAAGGAAGTGATATTTCAAACAACAAAAATATTAATAGGATTAGAAAAGAAAAAATCAAAGTCCACGTTGGACATAAAAAACAAAATATCAGTAAGGCTACAATTTTGGTTGTTTCTTCAGCAATAAAAAAAAATAATCCAGAATTAATTGAAGCAAAATTAAAAGGTCTACCAATATACAAAAGAGGCGAAATGCTAGCAAACATTGTATCTCTTTCTAAAAATATTGTTGTTGTCGGATCTCATGGCAAAACAACAACAACTTCTTTAATTGCATCGATTTTTCAAAATACAAAAATAGACCCAACTATTATTAATGGGGGAATTATAAATTCAATAAATAATACAGCAAAATTAGGTAAAAGTGATTGGTCTATATTAGAGGCTGATGAGTCTGATGGCAGCTTTATATTTATTCCACCAACTTACTCTATCATCACTAACATTGATAGAGAACACATGGATTTTTATAATTCGATGAAAAAATTAAATAAATATTTTATTGATTTTGTTGAGAAGGTTCCATCGTTTGGTAAATCATTTATTTGTTTAGATGATAAAAATAACAAAAGTTTAATTAAAAATATTAAAAAGAAAAATTTTTATACATACGGTGAGGATCCTAAATCAAACTTTTCTATAAAAAATATAAATCAATATAAAGAATTTTCAAAATTTGATTTATTAATAAAATTACCAAATAAAAAAAATCGTTTGTTAAAAAATATAATAGTTCCTCTTCTAGGAAATCATAATATTAAAAATGCAGTTGCAGCTCTTGCAGTATCGTTGACTGTTGGAATATCAATATTTGATATAAAAAAAGGACTTAAAAATTTCAAAGGTGTTGAAAGAAGATTTAATAAAATTTTTTCTTTTAATAATGTTGATTTTTTTGATGATTACGCACATCACCCAACAGAGATAAGAGAAGTACTTAGTGGTGTGAGCAAAGTTTACAAAGGTTTTGAAAAAATATGTATTTTTCAACCTCATAGAATATCAAGAGTAAAAGATTTAAAAAAAGAGTTTAGTCACGCTTTTAAAAACGCTGATAAAGTAATTTTGTTTCCAATCTATAATGCAGGTGAAAAAATGAAACTTGGATTTAGTTATCTTAGTTTTGCAAAACAAATTATCAAAAATTCAAAGGTTGAATTATTAATGATAGAGAACCAAATGCAATTAGCAAAATATGTAAAAAGTAATATTTATGGAAAAAAAATTGTTATTGGAATGGGCGCTGGTTCTATTTCAGCCTGGATGAGAGAACTGCCCAAATATTTAAAATGAAAACTAATTTGAAAGAACTATCAGAAGAGTTTAGTAAAAATTTAAAGCTAGACTATGATTTAAAAAAAAAAAATTGGTTTAATATTGGTGGTAAAGCTAAAATTTTTTTTAAGGCTGAAAATTTAAAAGATTTAATCAAATTTTTAAAGGTTATAGAAAATAAAGAAAATATTTTCGTCTTAGGGGGAGGTTCAAATACATTAATAACAGATGACAAATATGATGGTGTAGTAATTAAGCTTGCAAATAATTTTAACAATTTATCAGTTATGTCAGATGATATAATTATTGCAGGGAGCATTGTTAGTGACAAATCATTATCAGAATTTGCATTAGAAAATAGTTTAGGTGGTTTTGAGTTTTTGTCTTGTATACCAGGTACAGTTGGTGGTGGAATTAAAATGAATGCTGGCTGTTTTAATAGAGAATTTAAAGATATTCTTATTTCGGTTCAAGCGGTAACTAAATCCGGTCAGGTGATAACTATACCTGTAAAGGATATAAATTTTAAGTATAGAGATAGCGGTTTATCTGATGACCTTATTTTTTTAAGCGCTTCCTTAAAAGGCTTTAAGAAAGAAAAAAAATTAATTCAAAAAGAAATGAATTTTTTAAAAGAAAAAAAAGAAAAAGCACAACCAACAAGAATTAAAACCAGTGGAAGCACTTTTAAAAACCCTTTAGATCAATCTGAAAAAAAGGTTTGGGAGCTAATAAAAGAGTCAGTTTCATTAGATATTTCTTTTGGTGATGCATATATTTCGGAAAAACACTGTAATTTTTTTGTTAATAAAGGTAATGCTAAATTTAAAGACATGAAGAATTTGATCGAATATGTCTCAAAAAATGTCTTTGAGAAAACGGGTATAAAGTTAGAAACTGAAATTAAAATATTAGAATAAATTGAAAAAAAAAATACTTATACTTTCAGGTGGAATTTCAAAAGAGAGATTGATTAGTCTTGATACAGGCAATCAAGTTGCCAAAGAGCTTAGAAAAAATGGATATAAAATTAAGATTTCTGAGCCTGATCTAAATCTATCATCAAATATTAAAAAATTTAAACCTGATGTGATTTTTAATGCTTTACATGGTCAATATGGAGAAGACGGATATATCCAAAGTGTTTTAGAGAAATTTAAAATCCCTTATACACACTCAAGAGTTTTAGCTTCATCTATTGCTATGGATAAAGAAATTTCAAAAAAAATTTTTGTTAAAAATAAAATTATAACACCAAAATTTTTTATTTATAATTTTGATTATAAATCGTCTGAGTTAATAAAAAAAATTAAGTCAAAACTTAAATTTCCTGTTGTTGTAAAACCTTTAAATGAAGGTTCTAGTGTCAATGTTTTTATATGCAGCAAATCTAATCTGATAAATAAAGTTAACTTATTAAAAGATTATAAAAAAATTATGATTGAGGAATTTATTGGAGGAAGAGAAATTCAGGTAGCAATTATGGGTAGTAAAAAACTTGGAGCAATTGAATTAAAACCTAAAAGAGCTTTTTATGATTATCAAGCAAAATACAACACAAATGCAAAAACTCAGCACATAATCCCTGTCAATTTGTCAAAAAAAAATTTAGATAAAGTAATGAACATTGCATTGAAAGCCCATAAGATCATAGGTTGTTCTGGTGTTACACGTTCAGATTTTAAATATAATAAGGGTAAATTTTATCTATTAGAAATTAACACTCAACCAGGTATGACTAAATTATCTCTCGTCCCAGAAATAGCCTCTTATAAGGGAATAAACTTTTTAAAATTAATTGAATGGATTTTAAAAGATGCATCAAAGAAAAAGTAAAAAAATCTTAATTTACTTTTTTTTATTAATTTTAGTGGGTTCGATAAATAATAATTCAATAAATAATTTAAGATTAGAAAAAGTAAAAAAAATTAATATTTTTGGTTTAGATGAAAATGACCAAAAAATAATACTTTATAATTTAAACAATTTAGATCTAAAAAATATATTTTTTATTAATAAAAAAAGCTTTCAAAATATTATTGAAAATAATTCATTAGTTGAAGATTACAATGTTATAAAAAAATATCCTTATTCAATTGATATAAATATAAAAAAAACAAATTTTATTGCTAGGATTAATAAAAATGGAAAGTTTTTTTTAGTTGGAAACAACGGCAAATTATCAAATAACAACAATTCAGAAATACAGCTACCATATATATTTGGGAGTCCAGAAATAAATAGAATTTTAGAATTAAAGAAAATTATTGATCAGTCAAATATTGATTATTCAAAAATAAAATCTCTATATTATTTTAAATCAAAAAGATGGGATCTAGAATTTACTAACAACATGATAATTAAATTACCTGAGAAAATTGAAAAAGAAATTTTAGATAAAATATCGATTTTTTTAAAAAATATAAAATTAGAAAATAAAAAAATTGTAGATGCTAGAATAAAAAATCAAATAATAATTTTAGATGAATAAAGAAATTGATTTTGAAACTAACTTAATTATTTCCTATGGAAAGTTTGAAATATTTTTATTAGATATCAAAAATTTTAAAAATATTTATCATGAAGAATTTAATTTTAGAGATGTTTCAGGAGAACTAGATTTTAATCTTTTAAATGAATTTTTAGAAAACAATATTTTTAAAATTGAAAAATTAGCTGGAAATTTCATAAACCATATAAATATAGTAATCGAAAATAAATCAATCCTTATATCCAACATAAGTATAAAGAAAAAAAATTACACTGGAGAAATTACTTCTGTAACATTAGAAAGTATGCTTACAGACGTTAAAGATTTATTTAAAGAAAATTATAATCAACATAAACTCATACATATGATAGTTGATAAATATATAATTGATGGTGTAAGTTATTCTTCTTTGCAAGATCAAATTAGCAATGATGAAGTTTGTTTAGAAATTAAACTAATTTCAATATCAAATTTAATAATACTTGAAATTGAAAAAATTTTAAAAAAATATCAAATACAAGTTAATAATTTTTTAGACAAAGAATATGTAAAAGATTTTTTCTTAGGTAAACAATTGGATATTTCTCAAATGGCACATAATTTGAAAAATGGTATGAATAAAAATGAAATTCAAATAACCTCAAAATCCTCCAAAAAACTTGGTTTTTTTGAAAAATTTTTTCAATTATTTAGTTAATTTTGTTTTTTCTCGTAACAATAGTTGTTTTTAATTAATCCAACATTCAAATTAAAAGATTGAAGTGTCTTATTTAACTCAAAAAACAATAAAAAAAAATATTTCATTTAGTGGAGTTGCTCTTCATAGTGGTCTAGATGTCAATGTTTGTATTAAACCAGCATCTCCCAACAATGGTATAGTTTTCAAGAGAGCGGATTTAAAAAGTAATAATTTGGTTTACCCAAATTTTATGAATGTCACCAACACATCTTTAAACACAACTGTTGAAAATGAATTTGGAGTAAAGGTTTCAACTATTGAACACTTAATGTGTGCGCTATTTGGAATGGGTATAGATAATGCAATAATTGAGATTGATAATGAAGAAGTTCCAATACTAGATGGATCTGCAAAAATCTTCATTGAAAAAATTATTTCAGCTGGAATTGAAATTTCTGACTCACCAATAAAAATAATAAAGATAAATAATGAAGTAAACTTTTCTGATGGTGACCGATACATAAATATTAAACCATCAACTTTAAGTTTAGATATTGATTTTGAGTTAAAATATAAAAATCCAATTATTGGAAATCAAAGAAATAGATTTAAAATATATGAAGATGATTTATCTGAAGTTTATAGTTCAAGAACATTTTGCTTATTTGAAGATATTGAAATGATTAAAAAAAATGGATTAGCAAAAGGTGGAAGTCTAGATAATGCGGTAGTAGTTAAAGATAAAGAAATTTTAAATCCTGAAGGATTGAGAAATACTAAAGAATTTGTAAATCATAAAATACTAGATTGTATAGGTGATCTTTATACCTGTGGATATAGAATTGTTGCATCGATACAATGTTCTCAAGGAGGACATTATTTAACTAACCAGTTATTAAGAAAAGTTTTTCAAAACAAAGAAAATTTTTCAATTGTAGAGATCAAAGAAAAAAATCTTCCACATTCTTTAATTAATAAAAATTTATTAAGATCTATAGCTTAGATAAATAAATATTTCTGAAATCTCAATTTTAAGAGTATAAATTTAAATGATTCTGAAAAATATTATATTTATTTTTATTCTATCATTTTTGTGTTTTTCCTGTTCAAATAAAAATATTGAACAATCTGAGATAACAGAAACTAATTTAGAATTTCAAATGATTGAGGCTTATCAAGAAGGCTTAAAAGAATTTAAAAGAGGTGATGTGTTGCTTGCAGCAAAAAAATTTAATGAGGCAGAGGTACTTTATCCTCAATCAGATGTAGCTCCACGTGCAGCATTAATGGCCGCATATTCTTATTATTCTCAAAGTTATTATGGAGATTCTATTGCTGAATTAGATAGATTTCTAAGAGTTTACCCAAATCACAAAGATATACCTTACGCAGAATATTTACTTGGTTTATGTTATTATGAACAAATTGTTGATGAAAAAAAAGATTTAGAGACAATACAAAATTCAAAAAAAATCTTTGTTGATATTGTTAAAAAATATCCAAATAGCGATTTTGCTATAGATTCTGAATTCAAATTAGATTTAATAAATGACGTACTTGCAGGTAAAGAAATGTATGTGGCAAGATATTATGTAGATCGAAAAAAATGGATTGCAGCAATAAATAGATTTAAAGAAGTAGTCGATAATTACGAAACTACTATTTATGTTGAGGAAGCTCTCCATAGACTTGTTGAAATCTATTATATTCTTGGTTTGGAGGATGAAGCCCAAAAATATGCTAATTTGCTAGGATATAATTATCAATCATCAGAATGGTATGAGAATTCATATAGAGTATTTAATAAAAATTATGAATTAAAAAGTATCAAAAAAGATAAAAATGGTATTTTAAAAAAATTTAAATCTCTTCTAAAATGAGATGAAAAAAAAAGAAATTCAAAAAAAATATAATGATAAAATCAAATTAATTAAAAAATATAATGCTAGTTATTATGACAAAAGTAATCCAATAGTTAACGATCAAATTTACGACGATTTAAAAAAAGAAATATTACAACTTGAAATTGATTACAGGTTTCTAAAGTCTGACGATTCACCTTCAAAAGTTATAGGACACAAACCTTCTAAAAATTTTAAAAAAGTACCCCATAAAGTTCCAATGTTATCTTTAGGAAATGCTTTTTCAGAAGAAGATTTAATTAATTTTGAAAAAAGAATTCAAAACTATTTATCTATGAAAAATGATTTTAAAATTTCTTATAGTGCTGAGCCAAAAATTGATGGAATATCTGCCTCACTTACCTATAAAAAGGGGAAATTTTACAAAGGGCTTTCTAGAGGAGATGGAAAGGAAGGCGAAGATATAACTGAAAATCTTAAGACATTAAAGGATATACCAAAAGAAATTTTACAAAAAGATTTTCCAGATGAAATTGATATTAGGGGCGAAGTATTTATTCAAAATAGTGATTTTAAAAGTTTAAATGAAAAATTTGCGAATCCTAGAAATGCAGCTTCTGGTTCTCTTAGACAAAAAAACCCAGAAGAAACAAAAAAAATACCTTTAAAATTCATTGCCTATACATTTGGATATGAAAATGGATTAAAAGTTAATAATCAATTTGATTTTCTTAAAAAATTAAGCGAGTGGGGATTTAAAACAAATCCATTAAATAAGTTAATCGCAGGCATTAAAAATTTAATTGTAAATTATAATGAAATTGAAAAAAAAAGAGCTAGCCTAGATTTTGACATAGATGGAATAGTGTACAAAGTAAACGATTTTGTAATGCAAAAAAGATTAGGTAATGTTGCTAATGCTCCGAGGTGGGCTATTGCACACAAATTTTCATCTAATAAGGCAGTTTCTAAGATATTAGATATAGAAATTCAGATAGGTAGAACTGGCGCCTTAACACCAGTAGCAAAAATAGAACCAATAAATATTGGTGGTGTTGTAGTTTCAAACGCAACGTTACACAATGAAGATGAAATTAATCGAAAAGATATTAGAGTAGGTGACACAGCAGTCATAGAGAGAGCTGGCGATGTAATACCACATATACTTTCAGTAGATAAACAAAAAAGATCGAAAAATTCAAAAAAATTTATTTTCCCAAAAAATTGCCCATCATGTGGATCAGAAACAATTAAAGAATTTAATACAGTAACAAAAAAAGTTGATGCTGTAAGGAGATGTTCTAGTGAAGGTTATTATTGTGATAAAATATCAATTGAAAAATTAAAACATTTTGTTTCAAAAGAAGCATTTAATATAGATGGTTTTGGCAAAAAAATAGTTGAAAATTTTTGGAAATTAAAATTGATTAAATATCCTCAAGATATTTTTAATTTAGATTTTTCAAAAATTGAAAATTTAGATGGCTGGGGTAAACTTTCTGTTCAAAATCTAAAGTATTCTATAGATCAAAAAAAAATATTTCTTTAGAAAGATTTATTTATTCTTTAGGAATAAGACATATAGGTTTAGAAAATGCAAAATTGTTATCTAAAAATTTTATTTCATTTTCAAAATTTAAAAATTTATCCAAACAAATTGATTATGAGGATATGCTAAATATTGATGGAATTGGCGAAACACAAGTCAATTCAATTAAAAGTTTTTTTTCAAATGAAGCCAACATAAAAGTTTTGAATGAATTGGAAAAAGTTTTAATAATTAAAGATGCTATTCAAAATATTGATGATGGTTTATTAAATAATAAAACTTTTTTAGTTACTGGTAAATTAAATGGAATTAGTAGGGCTGAAATCAAATCTTTGATTGAAGAAAATGCTGGAAAAACAATTAGTAGTGTATCTAAAAAACTAAATTTCTTAATAATTGGTG
>Ga0213858_10001579_pt1 | contig 10899 bp, 8 predicted proteins | sample PICome_FD_160122 | JGI IMG/M metagenome (GOLD analysis project Ga0213858, IMG submission 160122) | Coastal seawater microbial communities near Pivers Island, North Carolina, United States - PICO245 | ecosystem: Environmental > Aquatic > Marine > Coastal | place: USA: North Carolina | collected... | reverse complement strand
AATTGAATTCCTACACAGATATTTTCAGAAGAAAAGTTCGCTTTTGATAAAAAGCGTCGCAAATAACCGTTCCGAATCTGAATAAAATCTGAATTTTCGGCATAGGCTTAAAAAATTTTTTGTTAGATATCTTTTTTTAAAAAAATTCAGATAATATTCAGAATCGAGAAATACATTGCTGCATTTTTGGATAAACAGACCTGCAGCATACTAAACAATGAAAAACAGATTTGCCGATTTAATAGATCAGACGTATTACTTTCCACAGGAGGGTTTCGATTTGCGCAGAGGATATTTATTTTTTCACGGGGTATCCATCCGGCATTTAATTGAAGAGCATGGGACACCCTTTAAATTGATGTATCTGCCCAAAATTGGCGATCAAATCAAACGAGCGAAAAACTGGTTTAAAAAAGCCATGAAGAAAACCGCTTACAAAGGCAGTTATCACTATTGTTACTGTACCAAATGTTGCCACTTTCAGCATGTGATTAGTGAGGCACTGGCACATGGTACGCATTTGGAAACTTCTTCCAGTTTTGATATAGATTTGATCCTAAAATTACATGAGCAGGGCAAAGTATCTAAAAACACCATCCTGGTGCACAATGGATATAAAACGGAAGATTATTTACAAAAAATTGTCTTGTTGAACCGAATGGGATTTAAAAATTCGATCGCGGTACTTGATAATATGCAGGAATTGGCGCGTTTGAATAAACTTACCCGACGATCGGTTAAAATAGGACTAAGACTAGCTACCGATCTACAACCACAGTCAGACTATTACACTTCCCGTCTGGGTATTCGGCCTTCCGAATTACTCCGGTTTTATAAAAAAGAGATTGCGCCAAAAAATAAATTAAAGCTTAAGATGCTCCACTTTTTTGTAGACTCGGGCATTAAGGATACGTTGTATTACTGGGAAGAATTCCAAAAAGCAATTGGCATGTATGTCGAACTTAAAAAGGTATGCCCTAGCCTAAAAGCCTTAAATATAGGTGGTGGTTTTCCTATTAGAAATAACCTGGGTTTTGAATATGACTATGCGTATATGGCAGAGGAAATTGTGCGAAATATCAAGGAAACCTGTAATAATGCGGGTATTCCCGAGCCTGATCTCTTTACGGAGTTTGGAAAGTTTACGGTTGGCGAAAGTGGGGCTGTTATTTTTGAAGTTCTGGAGCATAAAAAGCAAAATGATCGGGAAGACTGGTATATCATCAATAATAGTTTAATGAATACTATTCCGGATGCCTGGAGTATTTTGGAGAAATTTATTTTGCTCCCCATTAATAAATGGGATAAAGAATATCAAAAAGTCAATATTGGCGGCATTAGTTGTGACCATTCCGATTATTATAATTCAGAAGAATTGAATCAACAGGTACTACTGCCAAAAGTGAATCCAAAAGATAAAGAACCGCTCTATATAGGTTTCTTTCACACAGGGGCTTATCAGGATGCCATTAGTGGGTATGGCGGTATCAAACACTGCCTCATTCCTTCTCCAAAACTGGTCATTATTGACCGGGATGAAACAGGTAATTTTAATACAATGGTTTATCGGGACGAACAAAAAGTAGAGGATATGCTTGGCATTTTAGGCTATTAAAAATAAAAAATGAAAAAAAGGACTTTTGCTGGAATACCGGTCAAATACGCCCGTCAGGAGACAGCAGCCATCTCCCTAATGTCTATTCCTTATGATGGCACCAGTACCTGGGGAAAGGGAGCAGATCAAGGCTTCGAAGCTTTTCTGGATGCTGCCGAAAATATGGAGATTTACGACATTGAAACAGATAGTGAAGTCTACAAAAAAGGGATCTGTCTAACAGATCCGATATTGGAATCCCGTAGCCCGGAAGCAATGTTTGAAGCTACATATGCAAAGGCAAAAGAATTACTTAAGGGAAATAAGTTTCCAACCTTCTTCGGTGGCGAGCACTCGATAAGTATTGGTCTTATCAAAGCTTTTTATGAAAAGTATGGTAAGCTGACCGTACTGCAGTTAGATGCCCATACCGATTTGCGACCAGTTTATGAAGGGACTCCTTACAATCATGCCTGTGCTTTGTATGATGCCAGCCAAAACACCAATCTGATTCAGGTAGGTATTCGGAGTATGGATACCAGTGAAAAAAGATACCTGAACCGGGAAAAATGCTTTTTTGCGCAAAATATCAAAGGGCGGAAGCGGTGGATGGATGATGCGCTCGATCTGATGACAAGACAAATCTATATAACACTGGATCTGGACGTTTTTGACCCGGCCATTATGCCCTCAACAGGAACCCCCGAACCCGGAGGACTTGATTGGTATGAAGTGACTGGTTTTTTAAAAAAAGTCTTTTCTGAAAAAGAGGTTGTGGGCTTCGATATAGTCGAATTAGCCCCCAATCCACACACTAAAGCACCGGACTATCTGGCAGCTAAGCTATATTATAAAATGTTAAGTTATAAATTTCATGCGGATGACTAATCAACCAATCACCGACTTTATGCTGCGGCATTATAAACATTTTAATGCGGCAACGCTGGTGGATGCAGCACAAGCCTATAATCAGCAATTGGACAATGGACACAAAATGATGATTACCATGGCAGGGGCTATGAGTACTGCCGAATTAGGGAAGTCTCTGGCTGAAATGATTCGTCAGGACAAAGTACATATCATTACCTGCACAGGCGCTAACCTCGAAGAAGATATTTTTAATCTGGTGGCCCATAAACACTATAAGCGAGTGCCGCATTACCGGGATTTAAGTCCTGAGGATGAAGAAGAATTACTGGCTGCTCACTATAATCGGGTGACGGACACCTGTATCCCTGAAGAAGAAGCCATGCGGCGTATAGAAGGCCATTTGGTCAATGTCTGGAGAAAAGCTGAAAACGCAGGAAAACGACATTTTCCGCACGAATATTTATATCAAATCATTCGATCGGGTGTGCTGGAAGAAACTTTTGAAATAGATCCTAAAGATTCCTGGATGGTGGCTGCCTGTGAAAAGGATATTCCGATTATTGTACCGGGTTGGGAAGATTCCACAACAGGTAATATGTTTGCTGCCAGATGTTTTGATGGACATCTGCTTCCGGGTACCGTTAAGTCCGGTATTGAATACATGATGTATTTAGCAGATTGGTATATAGAAAATGCCGGAAGTAAAGGAGTCGGTTTTTTTCAGATTGGTGGCGGTATAGCCGGAGATTTTCCAATCTGCGCCGTACCAATGTTACGTCAGGATATGGAAATGGAGCAGATACCTTTCTGGTCTTACTTCTGTCAGATTAGTGATTCCACAACCAGTTATGGCTCCTATTCAGGAGCCGTTCCCAATGAAAAGATTACCTGGGAAAAATTGACGAAAGACACCCCGAAATTTGTGATTGAAAGTGATGCGACTATAGTGGCTCCTCTGATTTTTGCCTTTGTGCTGGGTTGGTGATGACTGGATACCGGGAGGATAGTCCTAAGGGGGTATCTTCCTGATTATAAAAATGCCGAGCGGAATTGGGCATCGCTCGGCAAGGTGTGAAATTCAATGTTAAAATCCGGAACTACATAAAGCTAAAAGAGTAGTTCCCAATAAAAATTTAAACTTCATTTTCTTCGTTGCAAAAATATCGGGCAATTCTGAATAAATTCTGAACAATCCGGCACTTTAATTATTTTTTAAATAATCATTCCTCTTCGTTGTCGTAAAGAGAATCATCCACAGCATCGTCTTCTTCCATTAAATTGTATAAATGCTGTTTGCTGATTTTTTTAGGTTGTTTTCGGCGTTCCTTAATTCGAATTTCATCCTGGTCTTTTCGGTAGTTAATGTTTTTCTTTTTGAAATTTTTCCTGTTTTTCATTTTAAGAGAAAAAATTAGATAAATTTAAATTATTGATTTAAGTGATTAAGTAGGGTAACCTTTTTTTGTTATACTGAATTAGGTTAAGAATTGAATAACGGGGCAAATAAAAGGGGTAAATCTGAATAAAAACTGAATTTTTTGACAGCGGTTGTTTTGACTTTACCTGCTACTGTTCAAAATAAATCACCCTCAATATAAAATCCTTTCGGCGGCAAAGGCCGATCTGTCATTATAGAAGGTTTTTTTAGCTAAGTACCCGTTCAAAATTTTCTTATTCATAATTATGACCTATGTAAAGGACAAAACATTCATTAGGTCCCATCGCGCGCCTTTTATTCCTAAAGGAGGCGCTCCCGCGGGTAGATTTTCCTTCAGGGCCAAGCGTGAGCATCAAAATTAAGCGGATTTCTGTTTTTGTCCTGTACATAGAGTTATGACCTAGTACTTATCAATGCATGACATGGCCGCTGTTTCACAGCATAAAAGTTGTTGAAGAACCTAAATTTAAGCTATTGAAGCCTGTCCTTCCTCAGGTGATTTTTTCCAAAAAAAAGTAAATTGTTCTCCTTTTTATTCAGAATTTATTCAGAATTGTCCGGTAAACTTACGCTGTAAAACTGCCATTCTACTAATAGGGTATATGGATATTTCATTACCGTACGCTTTTTACTGGATTACGTACTGGGCATCCCTTCCCTTCGGGTTAAGGAGTTATCACTTCTTCATCCTTCGTGCATAAAAGGGCTCTTTGGAATGAATAATACAGTTTTCAAAAATTGATTAACAAAATAAATCATGAGAACGCAACAAATGTTTGAAACAAAGTCTTACAGTGCGGATGACCTCGCGGAATTTAAAGCACTTATTGAAAAGAATTTGGAGAAAGCAGAACGGCAACTCGCTTATCTGGATGAACAAATAACAGAAACCGCCGAAGCCATGGATAACCAGGGAGACTGGATGGACGATTCAAGCAATGGTAATGATATTGATATGTTGCAGACGATGGCGAATCGTCAGCGAAAATATATCCTTGATTTGCAAAATGCTTTACAACGAATCTATAATAAATCTTATGGTATTTGCGTGGTTACCGGACAATTAATTGATAAAAGACGTCTTTTGGCCGTACCCACTACCACTAAGAGCTTGGCCGCTAAAATGGATACAGGCATATTGGAAAAAAAAGCCTTTAAACCACAAACAAAACCAGGTGGAACCAGTCCCAGAATTATTAGCCGGGTTATCAATAAACCAAAAGCTAAAACAGAAGTACCTCCCAATTGGGAAGATGAGGATGACTTAGATATTGAAATGGATGATGATGTGCTGACTACAGAAGTAGATGTCGACCTCGATAATTACTCTGAAGAAGATCTCGATTAGGCTTAGAAATAACGTATATACTTCTTTAACTTGCGTCGTTGTATTTACACCTATATATTCAAATTATTTTTCTGCCAGGTACGCTGCTGTGCTGCCTGGCATACCTTTTTTAGGAGGTTTCCTAAATTTTACTTATAGTTAGGTATATTTGAGTATATGAAAATATTAATAGTAGAAGACGAACAGGAGTTACTGGACCTGATGCTGCGTTATATGAAGCGGGAAGGGTATGTTTGTGAACATGCAACTGTCTTTAAAGAGGGCTACAAAAAAATCAATAATCATGAATATGATTGTGCGGTTATCGACTTAAATCTGCCTGGCGGTGATGGCTTAAAATTAGTAGAAATATTGCGTAAGGAAATACCGAAAACAGCTATCATTATTATTTCTGCCAGAAATACTTTGGACGACCGAATTCAGGGCTTGAATATCGGTGCCGATGATTACCTGACCAAACCCTTCAACTTATCTGAACTGAACGCTCGAATCAAGGCAATATTGAGAAGAAAAACCGATCAAAAAAGTAATGAATTGGTTTTTGGCAATATTCGGATAGATCTCGATGAACGCTCGGTTGTCGCTAACGGCACTACCTTAAAACTTACTAAAAAAGAATTTGATATTCTGGTGTATTTGGCCAGAAACAAAAATAGAGTGGTTACCAAAGACAGTATTGCAGAATACCTGTGGGGAGATTATATGGATGATGCCTTGTCTTATGATTTTATATATGCTCATGTAAAAAACTTACGTAAAAAACTGGTTCGGAATGATTGTGGCGACTATTTAAAAACGGTCTATGGTGTAGGCTATAAATTTATCAGCAATTGAATAAGGTAAATATACGCTATGCGCAGGTTGCAGCATTTGCTGTACTGATCATTCTGATTTGTGCCTGGGTGTTTTTTCCCAACCGGTTCTCTGAGAGTTTTATAATTGGTTTATTGCCTCTTATTACCCTGGGTATTGGATTCCGTTTTATTACTAATCGAAGAATCAGTGTCTTGCGCAATCAGCTTCATCAAATTATTGGTACGCTGGAAGAATTTGATATGGACGAACCCCGGAAAGTAGTATTTGAAAAGTCAACTTATCCCCTTTTCAATGAACTCAATGAAAATATTCTGGAACTTATAGACCGAATTCGGAGTCATTATCAGGCGAACCGGCAGTTTACACAAAATGCTTCTCACGAACTGCAGACCCCCCTGGCTATTATTAAAGGACATGCCGAAATGCTATTAAATTCGCCCAATTTAAAAGAAAAGGAAGTACAGTCATTAGGTGTGATTCTACAAAATACCACTCGACTGGCACGACTCAATCATGCTTTAATTTTACTGTCCAAGATTGAGAATAAGCGCTATTCAGATGTAGAAAGGGTGGATATTACAGTGATAATTGAAGAGATGCTGCTCAATTTTAAAGACTTGGTACAGTTGCAGGATATTACTATTGAAAAGAATTACAGCAACCCTCTGATATTTGAAATGAGCATTACCCTGGCAGAAATCCTCTTTGCCAACTTGTTTCAAAATGCGATTCGCCACAATCTTGAAGAAGGCTTTATAAAAATAAAAATAGAAAGCCGAACAGTTACCATTGCCAATCCGGGAGAGGAACTAAACGTGCCCACTGACTCTCTTTTTAAGCGCTTCAAACGACAATCTGATGTGGAAGAAAGCCTGGGCCTGGGGCTTTCCATCGTCCGGCGAATTTGTGATTTATATGAGATTGAAGTAAAGTATGTACACCAGGCCGGTCTGCATCGGTTGGTATTGCAGTTTCCGAAAGATGGAGACTATTAAATAAAGTATTTCTCTGACCAGTCCAATAACACGGTCACGGTTTGTCTAAAATACCAATTGTCTCTTTTCTTTCATTCCTTCGTTTCGTAAATCATGGCCATACCCCTGGATGCCTGCCCTGCGGTTTTACCATCTTTGCCCACCTTGTTATTACCTGATTTTCGCTATTGACTTATAAAAAAAACAGGCACATAGAAGCTGTTTTGTTTGGTCTAATCAGGACAAAATATCCTTTATTACCTGCCCGCTAACATCTGTTAATCTGAAATCTCTACCCTGAAATTTATAGGTCAGCTTTTCATGGTCAAATCCAAGCTGCTGTAATATGGTTGCCTGAATGTCGTGTACATGAACCTTGCCTTCAACACCAAAATAACCAATTTCATCAGTGGAACCGTGAGCTATGCCTGGCTGTATACCACCTCCCGCCATCCACATAGTGAAGGCTTCTTTATGATGATCTCTTCCTATATAAGGCCGATCATTCACGACCTCCCCAAGGGTTTCCTGCATAGGAGTCCTGCCAAATTCTCCTCCCCATACTACCAGTGTTTCTTCCAGTAGACCGCGCTGTTTAAGGTCCTGTAGTAAAGCAGTCATGGGCTGGTCTATTTCCCGGCAGCGATCCTTGAAGCCTGTGCGTAGGCCTTCTGAATCGTCGACGCCGTGAGAGTCCCAGCCCCAGTGGAACAATTGAATAAAACGCACGCCACGTTCTGCCAGTCTTCTCGCCAACAGGCAGTTGTTGGCAAAGGACTCTTTCCCGGGAGAGATACCATAGGCGTTCTGGATGTATTCGGGTTCTGATTGAATATCCATCGCTTCCGGAACGGACATCTGCATCTTGAAGGCGAGTTCGTATTGTGCAATGCGGGTAAGGACTTCGGGGTCCTGTACTTCCTGGTATTCTTTTTGGTTGATCTGGTTGATGGTCTCAATCATGCGCTTGCGCAAATTGCGATCCATTCCTTTAGGATCAGTAAGATACAATACAGGATCTCCCTTGGATCTACACTGAACTCCCTGGTAAATGGTTGGTAAGAATCCACTTCCCCAGATGCTTTTCCCTGCGCTGGGTGCACTGCCTCCTGATAAGAGCACGACAAAGCCCGGTAAATTTTCATTGGCATTGCCCAGCCCGTAAGTCACCCAGGAACCCATGCTCGGACGACCCAGCCGGGGGCTTCCGGAGTGTAGCAACAACTGCGCCGGTGCATGATTGAACTGGTCTGTGTGAACTGCATGCAAAAAACAGACATCGTCTACTACCTTTGAGAAATGGGGCAGTCGCTCGGAGACCCATGCACCACTTTGGCCATATTGCCGGAAGCTGGCTTGTGGGCCCAGCATTCGCGGCACCCCCCGGATAAAGGCAAAAGTTTTTCCGTCCAGCAGGGATTCCGGACAAGGTTGACCATGCAGTTCGGCAAGCTTTGGTTTATGCTGGAATAGCTCAAGTTGTGAAGGGGCACCTGCCATGTGGAGGTAAATAACCCGTTTGGCTTTAGGTGCATGATGTCTTAATCCGCGTAATATTTCTTCGGTGGCTATTTGTTGTTTCTGGTCGCTCTGCCCAAAACCCGTCAGCGAACCCAGTGCAAAGGCACCCAGACCGGTTGTGCAGGTTCTCAGAAAATGCCGCCGTGTCTGATAGGCCGCCTGTCTATGTTGCGCTTCTTTAATTAATTTCATGAATATTTTTTTTACTTGATTTTATTCGACTGTAGTTTGAGAAGCTGTTTGAATTTGAAAATTAAAATTTGTTATGCTCCTTTTTTTCGAATAAATCCAGCTATTCTTTCATAACAAAGGCATCGAGGTTCATAATGGTATTGGCAACTACTGCCATAGCATTATTTAACTGAATATTGGTATAAGACTCGTCGTTTTTTACCTGAACGGTGGTATGATTAGTTTGGGCTGTGTATTTTTTTTGAGCATCCGCATGGAGTTTCATTAATAAGTCCAGCGTTTGAGCATCGGGATCCCTGGCAAAAGCTCGCCGATATCCGTAATTGATGTTTTTTTGAAGATCTTCACTGTGCTTACTCATCAGGTGCCCCAGTGCATTGGCCGCCTCCACATAGACAGGATCGTTGAGCATTACCAGGGCCTGTAGAGGTGTATTGGTGCGAATTCTTCTGGATGCACAAAGTGTCCGACTTTGCACATCAAAGGTCATCTTGGCCGGATAAGGAGAACTGCGTTTCCAATAGGTGTAGAGGCCTCTTCTGTATTTGTCTTCTCCTTCGCTCAATACCCAATGAACATCGTTATATTGTGGATATACGAGGTTCCAGGCACTTTTAGGCAGGTGGGGCATAACGCTGGGACCATACATTTTTCTGCTTAGCATACCACTAACGGCCAGGGCCTGGTCTCTTATTTGTTCTGCAGAGAGTCGAAAACGGGACCCCGCGGAAAGCAAGCGATTAAAAGGATCTTTTTCCAACTTTTCCTGGTCTTTATTGGAAGACTGCCGGTAGGTGGCAGAATTTAACAACTCTTTCAAAAAAGGCTTAATATGCCATTGGTGTGTATTTTCAAATCTTTCGGCCAGATAATCCAGTAATTCCGGATGAGAAGGCTTTTCTCCCTGTGTACCAAAATCTTCCAGCGTAAGCACAATACCGGTTCCAAAGATCTGTTCCCAAAGACGATTGACGATAACCCGACTGGTCAAGGGGTGGTTTCCATCCACCAGCCATTGGGCTAATCCCAGTCGGTTTTGCGGAAAGGTATCAAAAGAACCAGGAAGGGAAGCAGGGACACCTGCCTTAACCTGGGTAGTGGGACTTTGCCAGCTTCCCCGGTCAAGCACAAAGGTTTTACGATGAAAATCGGGCGGATTTTGATACAAAACAGGCGCTTTCTCTCCGCTGGTTTGCAATAAATCCAAAAACTGTTGCCGGTACTTTTCTCCTCCCGGCAGATCAAAGACCCTGAGAGTTTCATTGGGTATAAGCCATAGTAGCGTCCCTACCCGATCATTATCTCTGGTAGCGGCAGATGGGCTTTCAAAATGTAGAAATATATCTCTGAACCCGGGCGTTTTCTTCAATTCAAAAACGGCAATCTTGCTTCCGGGGTCTCCCAGTTGCCAGCTGCCGATAATTGGACCGTCCATACTGTCCAGCCGAACAATAATTTTACTGTCCGATGCAGATGAACTGCCTTTGAACAAGAGCCTGGTTCTTTCCTGAAGCGGGAATGACTCGAACTTCAGAACACCACCGTGGCGGCCTTCGGCAAGGTAATCATCACCTACGGTTGCCGTTTTTCGAATTACCTGTGCTTTATAAGACCAGAATTTTGGCTCTGTTATCCGCAACAACTGATCGATTGTTTTTGACCATTCCACCTTTTGGGCCTCTGCCTGATCAGGGATGGTTTGGACCCAGTCTTTTATTTGATCTATTTGAGTTTCTGCCAGGGGTGGATAAAATTTCAGATAGGGAGATTCGTCTCCGATATCCTCATCCCGGGTATTATTAAAGAAATCGCTGAATTGGTAATATTCCTCTTGAGTGAAAGGATCGTAGGGGTGACCATGGCACTGGGCACAGCTAAAGGAGGTACTGTTCCAGACTTCCCAGTTAGTATTGACCCGATCAATGACGGCAGCCATTCGAAATTCTTCATTCTGGGCACCGCCTTCATCATTGATCATGGTATTTCTGTGGAATCCGGTAGCGATATATTGATCAGGTGTCGGGGCAGGAAGCAGATCACCGGCCAGTTGTTCGATGGTAAACTGGTCAAAAGGCATATCCTGATTAAAGGCATTAATGACCCAGTCCCGATATTTCCAGATTTCGCGGTGTTTGTCTTTTTCATA
>Ga0213858_10001576_pt1 | contig 10902 bp, 9 predicted proteins | sample PICome_FD_160122 | JGI IMG/M metagenome (GOLD analysis project Ga0213858, IMG submission 160122) | Coastal seawater microbial communities near Pivers Island, North Carolina, United States - PICO245 | ecosystem: Environmental > Aquatic > Marine > Coastal | place: USA: North Carolina | collected... | reverse complement strand
AAGTTGAAGCCAGCCAACAATCCCGTAATAGAAGATAGATAGAGGTCGGATTGCTCCCAACCCGCAGATAGCGATACACCGCCAATATTGCTCTCCCTCCAACGGATGTTATCGATAGTGAGCTGAGTGTTCGGTAATTGTCGGAGAGCCTCTAGTTCCGGGCCCTTGCTAGCTTGGTCGGGGTTATTTTCTGCCAATAGAAAATCAAGGTTGATTTCGGAGACCGCCACCTGCAGCGCCTCCAGACCGTCACTACGCTTGGCCATACCCTGGAGCCAATCGGATTCGACTGCGAGAGTAAAGTCGCTTCCATCGATTTCTGCATCAAGCTTGACGTCACCAAGCGACCTCACCCCTAGGCTTGCGTTTTCCAGCTTGAGATCGGCGACTCTAAAGTAAACTTCAGCTTTATTTGTACTATTCGACAACTGATTACCGAAGAATGACAACCAAGGTTCAACATCCACGCCTTGATAACTCCCCGAAACAAGGACTCTTTCACCGCTGGACAGTGACAAGAAGTCGGGAGCTTGTGCTACCACCCTGTCACTCAGATCGACCCATAGACGCCAATCATCTTCAGGAGTGGATCGATAGTCTGCTTGCAGACGACCGGGCCAGGCGACTGACGAGGCAACCGCACCAGCACGCTTAAACGTCACAGCGATGGGTGACTGATCTTGCGCCGACTTACCCAGCGGCGCGGGCAGATTGAGTTCAATGCCGTGCAAGGAACTGCTCGCCGTCAGCTCGATTTCGCGGCTGACTCTGAGCTCCAGTTGAACATCGGTCTCGCCACTGGCTTCCAATGCCAAAGGCACATCGACGAAGTCACGCCAGTCCTCGATACGAGCACGCGCATCAAGTGTTAAATCCACCTGGTCACCCGGATCAGGCTTATCGAATTTTACAGAAGCGGGCGACCCCATGAGGTTACCGGTCACCAACCCTGTAGTAATACCTCGGCCTTGATGATAGTTGAAGTCGCCGCGCATTTGATTTCCCCTGATGCCAGAAGGTTTATCAATAAGCTCGAGGTTGTTGATGGTTACCTGCAGCGCGACGTCGGGCTGAACGGCTCGATCTTTTATCGCGTGCTGAACCGATAAGGCCGCTGTCAAATCGCCTGCCGCATCCGTTCGAGCAAGCACCGTTTGAAACCCAGGATCGAGAAACTCAAGCGCTTGTAATTGCTTTACCGCACTATCGGCCTCACTGGCCAGGCTAGCGTTGGCTATGAGGATGCTTTTTCCATCGCGCCTTCCGACTTGCACTAAAGCATCTGAGACGCCAATGTCACCCAAAGAGGCAGCATCACCGATGACTGTCACCAGACCATTATCGAGCACTAATCGACCGTTGATATCCGATGCCTTGGGCAGGATCGGTAGTATTTCCAGCGAATCGATATCGAACGCCGTGGCCAGCTGAATTGAGCGGCGACGCAGATCCTTTGGCAAAAGAGAGCCGCGCCAAACGAAGGCGGCATCGCGTCCCATACCGCCATTCACGGATCGCTGAATCCACTGGTATACATCTCTATCGATACCCTGCGGCACCAGCGCCCTCATGTCAGCGACGGGCACTTGATTGGATGCCATGGACAAAAACAATTGAGGATAGTCCTGCTCAAAACCATCGAGCGGGACAGATGCCGAAACCAACGCTGTAGCGACAAAGGACTCCGCATCCGCGACCGCTTTCCCACCGAACAGTTGAAGGGTCGTATCAGACCAAGACAATCCGAATTCTGCCGATAGAGCCGCCAGCACAATTGGTTTCGGATACTGCTGTGGAATGCTGACTGATAAATCAGAGCTTTGCAGCGTGAAGTTACCTTGATTGCCCTTGATTACAGCGCTACCACTGAGATTGGTCGCACCGGGAATTGTCTTGTAGGGCGCCCACCCAAGGCCATCAAATCGAAAATCGATACTGCGCTCGCCGCTTTGACGCTGCTCGCTCACTGTTAGCTGTCGCATGACACCGACTGGAGCAAGCGTTGATATCAACGTCATCATTTCAGAGTCAGCGGGCTGCAGAGCACGCCCCATGCGAAGCAACTCTTCCAGATCGAGTGCCTCGCTTCGAATATCGATGACCTCGGCATCCACCTCGATAGACATGGGAGGGATGACTAGTTCTCGACCCTCCTCACTTGCATTCAATTGAGCCAGATAAAAAACTGACCTAAGGCCATCAAATGAACCCGCCCCTAGCAGAGACAAACGATCGATTTCTCCAGCTGACTGCTGCAAAGCGACATTACTCAGCTCCGCACTTATCGTGGTTTCAATCCCTGCTGATGCCGCTTCAACCCAGAGATTGGCTACGCCCTCTCCGTCAATATCCGCGCCTAAGAACTGCGTTATCGGGGACAAATCTCTCGCTTGAAGTTGTCCAGTAAATTGCCCCTCGAAACGACCAAACTGCAACGGATTGCCTAGACCAGATCCCGAGGCTATTAATCGGTTCTGTGCAATATCAGTGGCCACCACCTGCAGTCTCCGTTCGCTACCAAGTCGCTGTAGACCTATGTGCACGTCCAAAATTAACGGGCGCTGCTTGGGCGCCGATAGACGCGAAAGTGTTACTCGCATTGCGTCTAGCTCTATTCGCTCAATTTCAGTTGCAAAAACATTGGGATCGAACGGGATAACGATACTGCGATCCACACCGTCAACCGCGGCGGGCATATCGATGTTAGATGCAGACAGCTCAGCCACCACCAGCTGCCATTGAATGAGGCTACGCCACAGGTTAACGGTCAGCTCGACTGAACTGGCACCAAACACAGCCGTGGCATCGTCACTTAATTGCCCGATAATCTGAACATCTTGAAGTTTGACTCTGGGCCGGAAACCTCTCATTTCCCCATCGAGTGAGCCAATCAGTATCTGCAATCCAGTCCGGTCTTCGATAAATTCAGCCACCGCAGAATTGGCCGAGGGAAGCATGGGCGTAAGAACCCCGGCGGCACTGACAACAATGGCCAGCACCACAAGCAGACCAAGGATAGTCCTCCAGATCAGCGCCCCTAGCAATTGATAAAGACGCTCAAGCATCCGATGAGCTCCGTCTATCGCTTGCAGGTGTTAGCTCGACACCGAATTCGCCAAGTAACTGCCGCGTCTCTCTCAAGGGGAGCCCGACCACTGAGCTAAAACTACCCTTTATCCCAATAACAAAACTACCAGCGAAACCCTGGATTCCATACGCACCCGCTTTGTCCCAGCACTCACCGGTATTGATGTAGGTATCGATTAGCTCGTCGTTCAATGAATCGAATACTACGTCTGTTGTTATTACTGCATCTCGGATCATGCTGTCTTTTGCTATCGCGATTGCGGTGAACACTTGATGGGTTTGACCACTCAAACGCGAAAGCATTCCATAGGCATCATCATAGTCTTGTGGCTTGTGGAGTAATTCACCGCGCAGACACACCGTAGTATCCGACCCAATGACCACTCGGCCTGGTTCAAGCGCTGCCTGTGCCTTAAGGCTTGCTAGCCTCAACACATAGCTTTCCGGCGTCTCTCCAGAGAGGAGTGACTCATCCACATCCATTGGCGAGCAACGAAAGTCAGCAAGCAACAGTGATAACAATTGCCGACGGCGGGGACTCGCGGAGGCGAGAACCACTTCGCTCATCGTTAGGCCGACCTTCGAGTAAGAAGTAAAAGCAGTTCGGACAGCGGCTTCCAAAGTAATGCGGAGGCACCAACTCCCAGCAAGTAGCTCAGACCAGCGGTCGGTATGCCGGCTAAAGCCTGTAAAACACTCTCAGTAGCTGCCGCAATAGCGAGCAGAACAAACACCATCAGGCTTTGCAACACCGGATCTAATTGCCGCGCGGTCTCCTGATAAGCAGTCAGGAAGTATGCTGCCACCACAAGCCCCAACGACGCCGAACCCAAGGGCGAACCTTCCAGAAGATTGATCAAGATCCCAATCCCGAACGCCCAAACAATACCGAATCGCTCGGGATGCCATAGGACCCAATGTAGCAACGTCAGCTCGATAAGTCTCGGCGCCCAGTAACTAGAAAAGCCTCCAGCAATCCATTGAAAGAGTGTGATTGCCAAAACCAGACTAACTATTGGCAGGCCGTAACCTGAATCTTCATTCACTGTAGATCTACTAATTTGTCCACTTGCGGGGGCTGAGGCTCATCATGCTCACCGTGCAATATGAGTACGTGACTCTCCAGATCTAGGTCAGCAAGGGGGTCTGCCCAAACCGTCAAATAGGCTGCATCACCCGAGACCCGCGTCTCGGTCACTGTAGCAACCGGATAACCACTGACAAATCGCCCCCCTAACCCGGAAGTGACCAGCAGGTCACCTTCGACGATGTCCGCAGTGCTAGCGAGGTTCCTGATGACCAGACGATCGAGCCGACCCGTTCCTTCGACCACCCCTCGTAGGCCTGTTCGATTATTGAGCACCGGAAGTCCGTGTGACGCATCGCTGATGAGTAATACCTGGCTGGCAAACCGTCCGGAATTTACTACCTGCCCCATAACACCCAAGGCATTGATAACAACATCGCCCTCGTGGATGCCGTGTGCATCACCTCGGTCAACGGTCACCAGATGACGCTGAATATCAGGCGATACAGATATAATCCTTGCGACAGTGAGATCGGGGTCAGATGCGATCGATGAATTAAGTAAGGCACGATAACGGCGATTCTCGGCAAGCAACGCTTCGAGACGTTGCCCACGAGCGCTCAGCACAATATTTTCGCTCTCAAGTTCGGTAATACGCTCGCGCAACTCGGCCTTGGACTCAATAAACTGCAAACCGCGATCACCGATCGCCGAGGGTATGCCCAGCACTAGATCCACCACCTCGGTGATATCAGGACCGAGACTCTCGATATAGCCTACCGCCTTGGATTCCCGAAACAGAAACAACAGTGCAAGCGACAGTAGGACCGCAACAATGAGCTTGGCTCCCAGCCATCGGTAATTGGTAAACAGAGCACTCATGAGCAGTACGTCGCCACTCTAAGTCGACTTGCCTTATTCGGTAGACATTAGGTCGAGGGAATACTGATCCATCATTTCCAGCGCCATGCCTCCACCACGCACAACACAGGTCAGAGGGTCTTCGGCCACCAGAACAGGCAGGCCAGTCTCCTCTGCTAGTCTGGAATCTAGATCACGCAACAACGCGCCGCCGCCGGTCAGAACGATACCGTGCTCTGCAATGTCTGCCGCCAGCTCTGGCGGTGACTGCTCAAGGGCCGCACGCACGGCTCGCACAATGGCATCGAGAGGCTCTTCTAACGCTACTAAGACATCGCCACTGTTTAAGGTGAATGTTCTTGGAACACCCTCTGCGAGGTGCCGACCTCTTACGTCGATCTCACGTTGCTCGCTCCCTACCCAGGCACAGCCAACTTCCTGCTTAATCCGCTCGGCTGTTGAATCGCCGATAAGGCACCCAAACCGACGACGGACGTGGGACACAATAACCTCATCGAAGCGATCGCCTCCGACCCTGATCGAATCGCGATAGACGACACCGCTAAGGGAAATCATCGCGATTTCGGTCGTACCACCGCCGATATCAACAACCATGCAACCAACCGCTTCATCGACCTTGAGCCCGGCACCGATGGCAGCAGCCATTGGCTCTTCAATCAGTCGAACATCACGCGCACCAGCACCCTCGGCTGATCGGCGGATCGCCTCGCGCTCAACCTGGGTCGATAAACAGGGCACGCAGATGAGAACTCTGGGGCTGGGTCGCAACCATGACGAGTGAGTGTCGTGCACTTTCAGGATGAAATGCTGAAGCATCTTCTCGGTCACCTGAAAGTCTGCGATGACACCATCCTTTAGCGGACGGATCGCAGTGATATTTCCAGGCGTTCGGCCCAGCATGCGCTTGGCTTCCGTTCCAACCGCCTCAATCGATTTTTGACCATTGTGAACCCGGATCGCCACCACCGACGGCTCATCGAGAATAATCCCTCGGTCTTTGACATAGATCAGGGTATTAGCGGTTCCCAGATCGATCGAAAGATCAGTGGAAAACATGCCTCTTAAGCGCTTTAACATCCGGTGGTACCCATTAATAATGTGTTCTTATGAGTGACGGCTGACCTGTCTTACTCAGGCTCGCGTTACACCAGCCCCAGCCAACGCGAGATGAATTGGACAGCCCTCGGAAATGTAACAATGACGCGATTTTTGAGCAAGCAAGAAGTGTGATAGTTTGCGCGCCTACTTGTGATTTATAGGATCTCCCCGTGTCAGCCTCCACTGATGTAACTCCGATTGCGGCGCTTGCGAAATTGGCAATCTCGGACCAGAGCTATTCGCAAGTCAAAGAAAACTTTGAATCCACGCTGCAACTGTTTGACGAACTCACGCAAGTTGATACCGCTGGAATAGCGCCTTTAGTGAGTCCCGGAGATCGTCATCAGACACTACGGGCAGACACCAATGAGACACTCGTTGAACGGGCTGAACTGATGAAGAACGCGCCAGCCCAAGAACACAACTATTTCGCTGTCCCTAGGGTGATCGATTAATGACTAGTCTCGATCTCACCACCTCCTCACTGCGACAGCTGCGGGAGAGTCTTGATAGCAAGCAGATTTCCTCGGTGGAGCTTGCCCAGTTTTTTGTCAACCGAATAAAGCAGTTCGACCCACAGCTCAATTCAGTGATCACCGAAACTGCAGATTTAGCACTAGAGCAAGCCGAACACGCGGACCGGCGGATAGCGAATGGGGACAGCTCTGCTCTGCTAGGTATTCCCATATTGCACAAAGACATCTTCTGCACGAAGGGTGTGAAAACCACATGTGCCTCGAAAATGCTCGCTGACTTTGTATCACCCTACGATGCGACAGTTGTCAGCGCACTGGGGAACGCGGGTGCTATTACCCTGGGTAAGACCAATATGGACGAATTCGCCATGGGCTCGTCCAATGAAACGAGTTATTTTGGTGCAGTCAAAAACCCTTGGGACTTAAGCCGTGTACCCGGCGGTAGTTCCGGAGGGTCGGCGTCGGCTGTTGCCGCTGGGCTGGCTCCGTGTGCAACTGGCACCGATACGGGCGGATCTATTAGACAACCCGCCGCTTTGTGCGGCATAACCGGTCTCAAGCCTAGTTATGGGAGAGTCTCTCGCTACGGCATGATTGCCTTTGCATCATCGATGGATCAGGCAGGCCCCATGGCCAAATCGGCCGAGGATTGCGCCAGCCTTATGGCAGCTATGGCGGGTCATGATCCGCTGGACTCTACCTCAGCGAGACTCGCTGTTCCCGACTATGCGACTGAAATCCAAAAGCCTATAGCCGGTCTTAGAATCGGTATTCCAGAGGAGATTTTTGATAAGCAACTGTCTCCAGAGGTCGGAGACACCATCAATGCCGCCCTTCGTGAGCTCGAATCCATGGGAGCAGTTCTCGTCGATGTAAAATTGCCATCGACTCCTTTAGGTGTATCGACCTATTACGTCATCGCACCAGCAGAGGCATCAGCCAATTTGGCTCGCTATGATGGGGTTCGATTTGGCTATCGTTGCGAACACCCAGAGAACCTAGAGGATCTTTACGTAAGATCCCGTACCGAGGGCTTTGGCGAGGAAGTGAAGCGCCGGATCCTGGTAGGTACCTTCACCCTGTCAGCGGCATCCTACGATCAGTACTTCATGAAAGCTCAGCAAGTCAGGCGGATGATAGCCAACGAATACGATGAGGTATTGGCCGATGTCGATGTCATCGCAGGACCATCCGCACCCAATACGGCTTTCCCACTGAATGACTCGAGTAAAAGCATCACCGACATGTATATGGAGGACGTATTTACAGTCGGCTGTAATCTTGCAGGCCTGCCCGCCATCTCCGTACCCGCTGGACTCGTTGATGGACTGCCAGTCGGTATGCAGTTAATTGGCAGAGCGTTTGATGAGGCCACTGTGCTTCGTATCGGCCATCAATTCCAAATGCAAACTGATTGGCATACGCGAACCGGTGGCATTGAGGAGTTCGCATCATGAAGTGGGAAATGGTGATGGGACTGGAGGTGCACCTTCAGCTGGCGACGCAATCAAAAATATTTTCATCGTCAAAAACCGCTTTTGGTGCGCCGCCCAACGAACAGACCAATCCCTTAGATGTGGCGCTGCCCGGAACATTGCCGGTACTGAATGAGGCCGCAGTCCGACAGGCGATCGTATTTGGGCTCGGAGTGGGTGCAACTATCAATAAAGTCTCACGGTTCGATCGAAAGAATTACTTCTACCCGGATCTGCCAAAGGGCTATCAAATTAGTCAGTTTTTTGCACCGATTGTTAGCGATGGTGTGTTTGATATACCCCTCGAGGATGGATCGGTTTTCCCGGTACGAATACTCCGCGCACACCTCGAGGAAGATGCGGGTAAGTCCGTACATGATGCTATCCCCAATCAGACTGCCGTTGATTTAAACCGAGCAGGTACTCCGCTTCTGGAAGTTGTTACCGAGCCAGACTTCCGAACGGCCGAGCAAGTGGTCGCCTACCTCAAAGCGCTGCACGGGCTTGTGACCTACTTGGGAGTTTCCGACGGCAATATGGCCGAGGGATCAATGCGATGTGACGTCAACATTTCACTGCGCCCCGCGGGGACGTCTGAACTAGGCACACGAACCGAGCTAAAGAACCTCAATTCCTTTAAGTTCATCGAACGGGCGATCAAGGTTGAGGCAGAGCGGCAGCAAGACCTTCTTGAGGACGACAAAGCAGTCATGCAAGAGACTCGGTTATTTGACCCAGACCTCGATGAAACCAGGTCTATGCGCTCAAAAGAGGTAGCGAACGACTATCGGTACTTTCCGGACCCGGACCTGCTACCCGTGGTCATCGACGACTCCGTCATTGACGAGATTCGAGGGCAGCTACCTGAACTACCCGCAATAAAGCGAGAGCGCTATCAGACGAAGCTCGGGCTATCCGCCTATGACGCCAGTCTTCTGACGCAAGACAGAGCAAGCGCCGATTACTTTGAAGCATCACTAGAACACCACAACAACGCAAAGGCATTGGCCAACTGGATGCTTGGCGACCTGGCAGCGGCAATGAATCGTGACGCGGTATCAATCGGCGATGTCGCTGTGACACCTGAACAACTGGCGCTGCTAGTGAGTCGAATCGATGACGGCATACTGTCGAGCAAAATGGCGAAAACTGTATTTGAGAGCCTGTGGCAGAACGAGGGCGATGTCGACACCATTATCGAGGCTCGAGGGCTTAAGCAAGTCAGTGATACGGGCGAGCTAGAGGCGATGGTTGATGAGCTGATTGCCAACAGTCCCGAGCAAGTAGCTCAGTATCGAGCGGCTGAACCTGATAAGCAGAAAAAGCTCATCGGTTATTTCGTTGGGCAGGCCATGAAAGCGTCAAAAGGGCAGGCCAATCCTCAGGTCATCAACGAAATACTACGCAATAAGCTCTAAACGTCTTGAGTGCGGCCTTTGCTAAAGCGCTCTCGATTCTCTCGCTTTTTTTCATCGCTCTTGCGAAGCAGCACATACACCGCGCCTGTCCCTCCGTGCTGCGCGGTTGCGGAATGAAAGGCTTGTACATCCTCGATTTCCCGGAGCCAACGGTTCACGTAGCCCTTGAGAATACCAGCTCCTTGCCGCTCCTTATTGCCCAACCCTTTGCCGTGGGTAATCAATACCGTCCGAAGCCCTAAGCGCCGACTTTCCTGAAAAAAGCTCCAGACTTCCGTTCTCGACTCTGCGACGGTCATTCGATGAAGATCGAGGCGCGCCTCGATATCATAGTACCCCAATCTAAGCTTTCGATAGACACCGTTCTGTATTCCCGGACGTTTAAAATCGAGTGTGTACCAGGCATCCAGCGGCTCAACTCCGTCATCCACCAGAGAATTACTATCACGAGCGCTCGCTGAATCCACTGCCGCCACTCGACGCACGGAGTGATCAACCATCGACGTCTTTACGATGCGCTCTCTCGGCTCACGATTTAACGGCTTCACGTCGGACATCTCAGCGCCGAACAATTCTTCATCATCCATGACTGACAACTCGCTCCCAATTCTGGATAGTATAAGCTGGCGCTCGCAGTGCATGGTGCGAGCCACCCAACAAAGTAGGACAAAGGCGTTCTGACATGGTGAAAGTCTTTAACGGTATCGGCTATTTGGTTCGAGGCGCGCACCTCATGACGCAACCGGGGCTAAGGCAATTTGCCGTAATACCTTTGATCGCGAATGTTGTTATCTTTCTTCTCACAGCGAGCTTTCTCTATTACACGTTATCAGACTGGTACATCACGGTGACCGGTGAACTGGCCGATGGATGGCAGTTCATAACCTGGCTCGTAGGGCCCTTGATGTTGGTGGCAGGTACTATGCTCTCTGGTTATGTGTCGGTGTTAATCGTGCTTATCCTAACGTCACCGTTTCACGGCCTACTCGCAGAGAAAGCAGAAGAAATTATTACTGGGGAGGCACCACAGATTGATGCGACACCTTTAGCGATTGCACTGTCGGTACCCAGAGCGCTACTCCGAGAAATTCAGAAACTCGCTCATTACCTGCCTATGGCTTTAGCAGTATTAATCATTAGCATTATCCCGGGCATCAATGCCGTCTCGCCCTTATTATGGATCTTACTCGGCGCCTGGATGATGAGCCTGCAATTCGTCGACTATCCGATGGATAACCATCGACTACCATTTCGTGAGGTACGGGCTGCCTGTGCTGCACAGCGGACCACATCGCTCAGTTTTGGTGCCTCAGTCGCATTCGTGTCAGGTATTCCAATACTCAATCTCATTCTGATTCCAGCCGCCGTTACGGGTGCGACCATATTTTGGTGTGAGCACTTGCGTAAGTACCGACATAACTGACATCACCAGTTGAGTC
>Ga0213858_10001575_pt1 | contig 10906 bp, 9 predicted proteins | sample PICome_FD_160122 | JGI IMG/M metagenome (GOLD analysis project Ga0213858, IMG submission 160122) | Coastal seawater microbial communities near Pivers Island, North Carolina, United States - PICO245 | ecosystem: Environmental > Aquatic > Marine > Coastal | place: USA: North Carolina | collected... | reverse complement strand
CAATCCACTGCCCTCAAGTGACTACTGGTTCAGAATCGAATACACCGAAGAAGATATTCCTAAGGCCTTTACAGGACATTTTACATTAAAAAGATAGATCCAAATTGTGTGATCCATTAAAAAAGACCTTGCTTGAGCAGGGTCTTTTTTTAAAGATCGAGGGCTAAGCTGATGATAAGTGAGTTGGATTTTAATTCATTACTGAACCGATTTTCTAAAAGATAACGCGCTGAGTAAGCATAAGTCACGGTGTTCACAAAGGCGGCATCGATGGCCCAACCACCACCGTAAAAACCAATGCCGTAATTCATGCCGAAATTATCGGATAAGTCCGTGTTTTTCAAAGCCTGTTCTTCTTGCCAGTAACCTGCCCTAAGCCTCCACGGGCCGAAACGATATTCGCCTCCTAGACTTAATTTCATGCTTTGAGTGTATTCTTGATTAATGGTATTGTTTGCGTTATTGAAAAAACTAGATCCATCCTCATTAAATGCTCCGCTCGAATAATCTTTTTGACTCAGGCTTGCCGAAATAAGTCCTTGGGGACCAAAAACATAAGCCAGACCAGCATTCCATTGTCCCGGGGTTCTGAGTCGATAGGGTTCATAGAAATTCCGGACTTCTGGATCCATGACATAATTGTCAAGTCCTTGATCCACCAAGACTGAACTGCTGAGTGATTCTGCAGATTCTTCATTGAGTTGCCACCATGTTGGGCTGTCATAGGATAAACTCATCCTCCAGTGGGCTCCAGGGGCGTAAATGGCCCCAAGTTGAAGGCTAAACCCTTCGCCATCGGTACGTTCAAAATTATTGTAGGTCAAATTTTGCAAAGGACTGTTTTCAGATACAGCATATTCCTTAATTCTCGTGGATCTGGTGTATCGCAACACATGACTGTTTAAATTCATCCCCATAAAAAGATGATCTCCGTATTGAGTGGCTATATTGAGATTGAATTGACGCATGGCACCACCCAGTTCCATGTAGGTATTTTGACGTCGCTGATCGTTTGTGGCCACCAGATAGTTGACATTATTGCCGCCCTCATTTTCAGGGTCGATAAGGTAGGCTTGATAAGCCAACAGTCCCAGCTGCGCACCGCGTCCGAGTTCATTGCCGAGATAACTGTATGCAGAACTTAGGGATTCTCCGTTTCCTAATTGTAGCTCGCCAAGGGCTGTGCCTTGGGCTTGATTGGCAAAATAATGTGAAAGCCCAGTTTGCGTGTTTCCAGATGCGAAAATGGATTGATCAAAATTTTTGAGTGTGGCCATGGAAAAACCAAAAGAAATTTTACGCCAAGGATTGGTTTGATTTATTTGTTCTGCAACCAAAAGCGCGCCAACATGGGCAAAGCCAAAATAGTCGTCTTCTGAACTACTTTCTTGACCGTTGTAATTGCTCAGGTTTTGATTTTGGTCAAAAGACAAGCCTAAGGCCATTTTAGAATCACTGTTTACTGCGCTTGCTGCAGGATTAAGATGTAAGGACGTGACCCCACTTCCCAATGCATGAAAAGCATTGGCCATGGATTGCATGCGCGCAGAGCCAAATTGACCTACTTGACTGAATTGTAGATAGTCTTGGGTGATTTGACCCAAAAGCGACGGACCGCTTAAAACGCAGAACACCAACGCTAGCGCTGGTGTTCTTAATGCATTATTCATTTTCATAAAATTTGCTTTAACTGATATCAACCGCGGCCTCCGCGTCCTACAGATCCTCTTCCAGCGCTAGGTCTTGAGTAGTTTCTGGGGCTGCTCATCGGACGTGAATTTTGAAAGCTAGGTCGGTTAAAACTACGCTGATTAGCGTTTTCAGCTTTAACTGCCTTTGGCTTCTTTGGACTCGTCGGTCGTGAGTTCGCCGTTGAATTATTTGGGCGACTTCGTCGCTTGATTTTAAAATTTTTAGCAGCATTACTCGGCGTGCTATTCTGCGCTGTTGGTCTAGAAGTACTCACGGCCACTGGTTTTGAGTTCCTTTTAGCAGCGCCATTTGGCAGCCCAACATTACTATTGACTCCCCCGCGATTGTTGGGATTATAACGTGAACGAACCATTGAACTGGATTGATTTCCATTACCGCGAACAACCGATCGATTGTTACGTACAGCCGCATTTCTTCCTCTGTTGAGATCGAATTCACCTCGGTTGCTAAGCCTGCTTGTTCTGCGGTAGTCATTACTACCTCGGCCTCTATTGAGAGCACTGCTGCTTCTGCCTCTGAATTGACTATTCTCTCTTGAGCCGACATTACCTCTATTGGTTTGGCCTCGTAGAGCGCGTCGATCCTGATTAGACCGTCCTCTATTGGCAATCGTGGAATAACCACCATTGTTGTAAAACCAGGGGTTATAATATTGGCCGTAACCCCAGCCATTGCCGAAAAACCATGGATTGTTAAAGGCATTGTTCCATCCCCAATATGGACTGTACCCCCAGTAGCTGCTATAGCCCCAGAACGGATTGTTCCAATAGTTGAATCCCCAAGGTCTAAAGCCACCCCAGTAACCGGCATTCCATCCTCCATACCAGTAGCCTAAATTCCATCCATTACCAAAAAACCCATTGTTCCAACCTCCGTAAACATTAACGTTGATGTCAGAGCCATTACTGCCCCAAGACCCATAATCGTCGATGTATTCTTCTTGAACGACGATATAACCCTCCTCGTCCATGGATTCTTGAGAGCTGTAGGCATCGATATCGGTGAAGACCAGATCCTCTTCAGGAATTTCTTCAATCTGAGCGGCTTTGGTGCTGAAATATTGCTGATAATAATTGTTCTTTGAATCCACCGCGTTCGATTCATCAAAGGCATAGGTATTGCCATAGATGCCGTCACCATCTTCTACTACGCCCTGGTAGGTATTGCAGCTTAAAATAGTCATTGCTGCAAATCCATAGGTTGCCCATGCAGCCACTTTTCTGAATTTTTGATTTACAGTTTTCATAACGATAGATTTAAATTGTTGAACATGATAAAAATAAGTAGTTTTGCCGAAACAGAACTCTTTTTTAACTCTAGTACAATTACTGTGCCAACTCTCATCCTATGGGGAAAAACTTAACTTCAAGAGCGGAGGATTATTCAAAGTGGTATAACGAATTGGTCGTCAAAGCAGATTTGGCCGAGAATTCAGGTGTTCGCGGCTCTATGGTGATCAAACCCTATGGTTTTTCTATCTGGGAGATGATGCAAAAGGAGCTGGATCGTATGTTTAAGGAGACGGGTCACCGCAATGCTTATTTTCCGCTGTTCATTCCAAAGTCCTACTTCAGTAAAGAAGCCAGTCATGTGGATGGTTTTGCTAAAGAGTGTGCTGTAGTCACACATTATCGACTAAAAACAGCAGAAGATGGGAGTATAGTGGTGGACGAAAAAGCCAAATTAGAAGAAGAGCTGATTGTTCGTCCAACCTCCGAAACCATTATTTGGGATACCTACAGAAAGTGGATACAATCCTACCGTGACTTACCTATTTTGATCAATCAATGGGCCAACGTGGTTCGATGGGAGATGAGAACACGCTTATTTTTAAGAACCGCCGAATTTCTTTGGCAAGAAGGTCACACAGCCCATGCTACTGAAAAAGAGGCAGTTGCAGAGGCGGAACAAATGATGCACGTCTATGCAGATTTTGCCGAAAATTTCATGGGAGTACCGGTGATTAAAGGGACTAAATCCGCTAATGAGCGCTTTGCAGGAGCTTTGGAAACCTACTGTATCGAAGCCATGATGCAAGATGGAAAAGCCTTGCAAGCGGGGACCTCACATTTTTTAGGACAAAATTTTGCCAAAGCTTTTGACGTTAAATTCTCCGATAAGGATGGTTCGCTGAACCATGTATGGGCAACCTCCTGGGGGGTCTCTACTCGATTGATGGGCGCCTTAATCATGACCCACAGTGACGACAATGGTTTGGTCTTACCTCCTCGGCTTGCTCCGGATCAGGTGGTTATTGTTCCCATATATAGAAGCGAACAAGAGTACGACCAAACTGTTTCAAAAGCAAAGGAGTTGGTTGATGCTTTGCGCCGTAAAGGGATTCGGGTGACCTTGGACTCAAGGGATACGTACAAGCCAGGCTGGAAATTTAATGAGTACGAACTTAAAGGCGTGCCCGTGCGCGTCGGACTTGGTCCCAAAGATCTTGAAAACAAGACTTATGAAATTGCGCGTAGAGATACCTTGAGTAAGGAATTGGTTCCCGAAGATCAGGCTGTACAACACATCGAATCGCTCTTAACAGACATACAAGATAATTTATATCAAAAAGCGCTCGACATGAGGACCTCCTTGACTCATGAGGCTGAGGATTACGATTCTTTTAAAACGCTTTTAGAGGATAAGGGCGGTTTTGTTTTGGCCCATTGGGATGGCACACCGGAGACTGAGGAGCGGATCAAAAACGAAACAAAAGCCACCATTCGATGCATTCCTTTGTCCGGCCCTCAGACGCCGGGAAAATGCATTCTGACCGGTCGCGATTCAGCGAGAAAAGTCGTCTTTGCAAGGGCTTATTAGAATTTTCTGAAAAATAAAATGCATTGCTTGTCGCATTTAAAAAATGTTGTATTTTTGCATCCGCATTTTGCATGAACGGCCCATTCGTCTAGTGGTTAGGACGCAAGGTTTTCATCCTTGAAACAGGAGTTCGATTCTCCTATGGGCTACAAAAATTAAGATAGAGATTATGGCAAATCATAAATCCGCTTTAAAGAGAATTAGAAGCAACGAGACTAAGCGTTTACAGAACCGTTACAAACATAAAACGGCCCGTAATGCGATGAAAAAACTACTTGAAACCACAAACAAAAAAGAGGCCCAAAAATTGTTGCCGGAGGTGACTTCTATGCTTGATAAATTGGCAAAGAGAAACATCATTCACGCCAACAAAGCAGCCAACTTGAAATCGAGTTTGACCAAACACGTGGCAGCGCTTTAACCTCTGTCTCTACTAAAGACTCAAGCCTTTATGCATTGCATAAGGGCTTTTTTATTTAGGGAGAAAATCGCTCAAATCCCCACCGTGCTTGGCAAGATCACGCGCGATGGAACTCGACATATGAGTCAAGTGAGGTTCTGCCGATAAAAAAACGGTCTCAACGCCTCCCACTTGTAAATTGGTTTGGGCAATGGCTTGCTCGTAATTGAAGTCCTGTGCATTGCGAAGACCCCGAATGATGTACTGAGCGGATAAACTTTGACATAACTTATAGGTTAAGCCACTGTAGGTTGCGATTCGAACCCGAGGCTCGTCTTTGTATAGTGCATTAAGGACGGCCTCACGTTCTTTGAGGGAGCTCATGGGATTTTTTTCAGTATTGGAACCAATGGCAATAATTATTTCATCAAAAATGGAGAGGCCTCTGGTTACAAGGGCCTGGTGACCAATAGTAAAGGGATCAAAGGATCCTGGGAAAACGGCTCGTTTAATAGGGCAATTTATTTGTGTTTTATCAGCGTCTCTTGAATGAGTCGATTAAAAAATTCCGTCAAATCTAAACCAGAGTGCGCCACTTGCTTTGGAATGAGGCTCGCCTCTGACAATCCTGGGGTAGAGTTTAGTTCAATAAAGTAGGCTTGATTATTTTCAATAATGAAATCCGCACGACAAACACCATTCATTTCTAGGATGCGGTAAATTTTAGCCGTTAAGGTTTTCACCATCTCCGTTTGCTCTTGAGGGATTCTGGCTGGGGTGATTTCTTGAGCTTTTCCTTCGTATTTCGCACTCAAGTCAAAAAAATCATTTTCAGGCACGATTTCAGTGGGACAAAAAATCACAGGACGGCCTTTATGGCTATAGGCACCGACCGAGACTTCAACACCGTCAATTGCTCTTTCCATCAATATTTGATGATCTTCTTTAAAGGCTGTGGTTAGCGCATGAGTGTATTGGCTTTCATCCTCAACTTTGCTGACCCCATAACTCGAGCCTGATCGATTGGGTTTTACAAAAAAGGGAAGGCCCAATTTCCCTTTAACCTCTGAAAAATCAGGAGTGTTTCCTTGATTGCAATGAATCGATTCCGCACATGGGATGCCATGGGCTTTTAAAACCGACAAACAGTCCCGTTTGTTAAAGCTCAGTGCGGCTGCGTAAAAATGAGTACTGGTTTGTGGAATATTTTGAAGACTACATAAGGCTGCGATGTGCCCATCTTCTCCGGGACTTCCGTGAACGGTATTGAAAATCAGGTCGGGATGAATCTTTTCTCCGTTTTGATTAAAGGAGAAGTCCACGGGATTTACGGGGAACTCATTTCCGTCTTTGTCATGGCTGTACCAACCCTTTTGTGAAATAATACATGGAAAAACACGATAGAGGTCTTTATCCAAGAACTTGCAAACGACTTGGCCTGACTTTATGCTGATCTCAAATTCGCTAGTGAAACCACCCATAAGGACAAACACATTCTTTTTCTGGGGTAATGACGGCATTTTTAAATATTTACTTCCCGCATTAAACTTACTAAATTTACGTTTAGTATTTTTGTAAAACTTCCAGAAAACCCCATGAACGCGATACGATTCCTGTTTACAAAAACCTTTGCAAAGCATTTATTAATGCTTGTAGGGTTGCTTATTGTTCTGGTGACTGTACTTTTGTTTTGGTTAGACCTTAATACGCGCCATGGGCAGAAGATACAGGTGCCTGATGTCAGTGGCATGACCTTGGATGAGGCTGTTTCTGCGCTTCAGGAGCGTGAATTGGCTTATGCCATTTTGGATACGAGTAATTACAATCCGAATTATCCCTATCAGACCATTATCGAGCAAATACCGGAATCAGGGGCACAAGTCAAACAATCGCGTAAAATATATTTATCTATTAATCGATCGGGTTATAAAGTTACCACAGTCCCTTATGTCGTTGGTAAAACCCTGCGACAAGCAGAACCTGCCCTGAACTCATCTGGTTTTCAAATCGGTGATTTGACTTATAAAAAGTATGTAGCCAAGGACGAAGTGCTGACCATGACCTTTAGAAATCGAAAGATCAAACAAGGGGATCGATTGCCTCGGACCTCAGTCATTGATTTGGTGCTGGGAGATGGAACGGGCGGATTCACAGTAGAACCACTTGATCGAGATTCGCCTTATCGCTCTTTCAAAAGAAAAAGAGATTCACTCTAGTCAAAATTTATGCAAAAACAGCTCGACTTAAATGATGGGATGGATGGCCAAAAAGAGTGGCATGAACACTTTCGATTTGTCGCGGATAAAGGTCAACAACCGCTTAGAGTTGATAAATTTTTGATGAATCGCATCGAGCATGCCACAAGAAATAAGATTCAGAAAGCCGCTAAGGAAGGGCACATTTTGGTCAATGAACAAGTGGTTAAATCCAACTATAAGGTCAAAGGCAATGATGTCATTCGTGTGGTGTTCGCCCACCCGCCCCATGAAATGTTGTTGGTTCCTCAAAAAATAGATTTAGACATTGTCTTCGAAGATGAGGCTGTGGTTGTGGTCAACAAGCCAGCGGGTATGGTGGTGCACCCAGGGCATGGAAATTACGATAACACCTTGATCAATGGACTGATTTATCACTTTGATTCGCTTCCTGAAAACGATAAAAATCGACCGGGACTGGTACACCGAATTGACAAAGATACCAGTGGGCTTTTGGTAATCGCCAAGACTGAAGTGGCTATGGCGCACTTGGCGCAACAATTTTTTGACAAAACGACGAAACGGGAATATCTGGCCTTGGTCTGGGGCAATGTCGCAGAAGATCGGGGTACGGTGGAGGGACATATAGGAAGGCATCCAAAAAATCGCTTGCAAAACACGGTTTTTGAAGGCGAGGATGCGGACCAAAAGGGCAAGCCAGCCGTGACGCATTTTCAGGTCATCGAGCGTTTGGGTTATGTGACCTTGATTCGCTGTATCCTAGAAACAGGCCGTACCCATCAAATTAGGGTGCACATGAAGCATATTGGTCATACGTTATTCAACGATGAGCGTTATGGAGGAGATGAAATTCTCAAAGGCACTCATTTTACCAAGTACAAGCAATTTGTTGACAATTGCTTCAAGCTTTTGCCGCGACAGGCCTTACATGCTCAAACATTGGGATTTGTTCACCCCACCACTGGGCAATCAATGGATTTTGAATCGCCAATACCTCAGGACATGGAGGCGGCCATAGAAAAGTGGCGCAATTATACCCAATCCAGTCGCTTCTGAATTCCTGGAATTCAGTTTACATGTGTCTATAATCTTTTTTGTCTGTGATTACAGTGTCATAAGCAGCGATTATTTGTGAATCGATCATTGCGATAAGGACCATGGTTGGGATCGTCAAATTTTTAATAATTTCGTTATATGAAAGTTTTATTATCACCCGCCAAAAGTCTCGATTTTGAGACGCCTTTACCGCATGACAAAAAGAGTCAGCCTTTATTCCTTGACAAGGCCCAAAAGGTCAACGACCTATTGCGTAAAAAAAGCCCAAAAAAATTAATGGAGCTAATGGGTATATCTCCCAGTTTGGCTGCCTTGAATTACGATCGGAATCAAATGTGGTCAGAAGAGTCAAAGGCTTCAGTATCCCGTGCTGCAGTTTATGCCTTTAACGGGGAGGTTTATCGAGGTTTGGACGTTTACAGTTTAGGGGCTGATCGCGTTGATTTAATGCAAGAAACCTTACGTATTTTATCAGGACAATACGGCCTGCTCAGACCATTGGATCAAATGAAACCTTATCGATTGGAAATGGGGACGAAACTGGCTGTTGGAAAAGCAAAAAATCTTTATGAATTTTGGCAAAAGGAGGTGACCGAAGCGCTTAAATCAGAACTCGATTCTGGCGAAATTGTGGTGAATTTGGCCAGTAACGAATACGCCAAATGCGTCGATTTTAAAGCCCTTGAAAATGAAGTAATCACTCCGGTATTTAAAGAGTTCAAAAATGGGACTTACAAGGTTCTTGCTGTTTATGCCAAACACGCTCGCGGTTTAATGAGCAGATTTATTTTAGAGACTGGAGCTCAATCTAAAGAGGACCTTATGAAATTTTCTTCGGGCGGATATGCCTTGAGTCAGGAATTATCCCAAGGCGATCAACTTGTTTTTGTTCGATAAGTGGTCTGATTTTTCCGACCAATGTACCGTAAATAAAAAAGCACCATTTTTTGGTGTTTTTTTTTGTTGTAGCCTCTTCTATTCTTTGTGAAATTTTATATCTTTAATGGCTAATAACTAATCTTATTTACACATGAAAAAAATTATTTTAACACTTTTTAGCGTGTTTGTTGCTGCGGCCTTTAGCCTCAACGCACAGACTACGTTAACAGGATCCACCGGTGCGATTCCGGATAATGCCTGTCCTACCTTGACTAGCTTTACGGCCTCAATGTCTGAGTCAGGATTGGTTGGAGCTGATTGGGAAATTTCCAATGTGACCATTGATATTTCGCACACTTGGGACGGTGACTTGAGCATTAATTTAGTGAGTCCTTCAGGTACGACCTTGGTTTTATCAGAGTTCAACGGATCACTTAATGACAATTACACCAACACCGTTTTTGTTGATGGTGCTACACCAATTACTTCAGGATCTGCCCCATTTACTGGTGAATTTGCTCCTGAAGGAGGAACTTTCGCTGATACTTTTGCGGGAGAAGAGGTAAATGGTACTTGGTCACTCGCCATCTGTGATGACGCTGGAGGTGATTTAGGTACTGTAAACTCTTGGAGTATTACCTTCTACAATGGTACAACCACATCGAATGGATCTGTTGGTGCGATTCCAGACAACGCTTGTCCTGCATTAACGAATTTTACAGCGACCACCGCGAATGCCGGGAACCTAGGTTCTGAGTGGGTGATAGACAATGTCACTCTTGACATTTCGCATACATGGGATGGTGATTTGTCCCTTAATTTAGTGAGTCCTTCGGGCACGACCTTGAATTTATCAGAGTTCAATGGCTCACTCAATGATAATTACACCAATACTGTTTTTGTTGACGGTGGTGCGCCGATTACGTCAGGATCTGCCCCATTTACTGGTGAATTTGAACCACAGGGTGGGACTTTTGCTGCCACTTTTGGTGGTGAGGTCGTCGCTGGGGACTGGTTACTCGCCGTTTGTGATGACGCTGGAGGCGATCTCGGAACTGTAAACTCATGGAGCATTACATTTGCCGAGTTAACTGGAGAACCACCAGTAATTCAATGTCCTGCTGACATTGTAGTGTCTAACGACGCTGGTCAGTGTGGTGCGATTGTTAACTTTGGTGACGCTGTCGCCATCGATCCTGATGGAGACCTAGATACTGTAGTTCAGATTAGTGGACTACCCACAGGTTCTGAATTCCCTGTAGGGGTCAATGTTGTAGAATTTAGAGCCACTGATTTAGCGGGTAATTCGTCAGAGTGTTCCTTTACAATTACAGTAGAGGATGTAGACGATCCTGTTATCGAGTGTTTCTCTGAATACACTGTTGAATTAGGGACTACAGGTACTTATACCCTCGATCCAGAGGAATTGCTTGCTAGCTTTAGTGACAACTGTGGTATCGTAAGCTATACCATTGGTGGCGCACTGATTCCAGAAGCCCGTTCATTGGCTACCGTTTTTGCCGGTGGTAATGGTGGTGCTCCTGGTGGAGCGGTTTTCTTCAACGTAACAGCCATTGAGGATATAACTGTTACTGGATTCTTGACACACCTTCAAGGCGGTGGGGGTATACAATTTAGTATGGATATCTATACCATTGTTGGTGGAACCTATCAGGGTAACGAGCAAAATGCTGCGGCCTGGACGCTTCTTGGAACAGCGTCAGGAGATGCACAACCTGACGGAACGCCATCTGAGGCTTTCTTACCTTCTGGAGTTAACTTAACCGGGGGGACAGATTATGCCATGGCCATTGTACTTGAT
>Ga0213858_10001574_pt1 | contig 10906 bp, 8 predicted proteins | sample PICome_FD_160122 | JGI IMG/M metagenome (GOLD analysis project Ga0213858, IMG submission 160122) | Coastal seawater microbial communities near Pivers Island, North Carolina, United States - PICO245 | ecosystem: Environmental > Aquatic > Marine > Coastal | place: USA: North Carolina | collected... | reverse complement strand
TAATACTTACGGGGGAGGAATACAGTGTCAGGGTCCCACTGTAAACTTCACTCCCTTTGTAACTGGTTCTGCTTCAATGCAAAAACCATATGAAGATTACTGGGATAGTCCTGTCTATGATATGACTACCGATGACGATGGAAACTTAAACAACCCAGGAGATATTTTATACTTCGTTCCTACAAGAACTGGACAGAAAGATAACTATAATATCTCTGTAGGTTTCTCTGCTACATGGTCCACACCACAAGATAAAAAACTACAAGCACTATGTAAAGAAGCAGCTGCTGCAAACATTGCATTGATGCAACAACAGCAAGCTAATAAAAGATTAGATTTTGAGATCGCGAGACTCAAAAATTGTGGCGAGTTGTTAAAGTCTGGAATTCGCTTTGTTCCTGGCACAAAGTATGCTCGTATCTGTGCTGATGTACAAGTGATTGGTAAAAACTACATCACACCACACGTTCATTCTATTCCTTCCCCTTCAACTTCCGAATTGCGTGGTTCCTCAGACGCTGCTCTGCTTGGCGGTCCCTTAAAGACTGGACGGGAACGGACTTCCCCCTGATAGCAGCAATCTTTTTAATAACTTTCTTGACCGTTGGTTTGACTGCCTTGAGCACTAAGTCTGCCAACGGTTTTGCTAATAGAGCGGATGTTGTAGCAACAACTGCAATGCTAGCTGTGGTCGTGATAGATCCTGCAGTTGGGATTGCCTGAACAATTTGATCTGGGATCTTGATATCTTCTTTGACTGGTATACATTCTTTTCCGACCAGTCTATACTCAACGATTTTCTTGGTTCCATCTTCTACTAAAGTGCCGATAGGTTCCTTGAGTTCTTGTGCCTCTGTAGGGCACTTCACTTCCGCTGTATTGGTCTTCTTAGGTACTTCAGGTGACTTTACCTCAGGTGACTCTGGAGGGCGTACAGGGGGCACCTGTGCCTCTCCTGTGAATTGCAACTCATCTGCATTGTAATCAATTGGATTGAACGATGGCACCTGACCATCACAAAAAGTCTTCACACCTTTAGGATCATCTCCTTCCAGCATGTTATTCTCATCCACCTCGTGTGCCTCAACACATCCAGGGATGTCCACGATGGGTACACCAATCTGATTTGTGATTGGTGGTTGTATTTGTAAAGCCTGTGGTGGTTCTAACAAATAATCAGGGGTGAAAGGGATACGAATGATATCAATATCCCCACCCCTTATTCTAATATCAGGGATTTCCATTAACAATCATTGAATACTTCACCGACTTGGGATCCAAGTTCTTCACCTGCTTGCTGACCTAAGAGCAATGCCCAACCACCTGCTAACCATCCAATGTATGGGATGCCAGAGACTGCTGGGACTACGAGACCAGCACTAATTGCGGTCCCCGCCATTGCACCTTGTGACCGTGCGCCAGCGTCCGCCCTGATACACTCTTCGCTTTTTGCAGGAGACTTTCCCTCTGCTGTAGTCGCACCTCCAATGTTACGGATGCCTTCCATAGTGTATTGATCACGGCGATACTCAATGCGCTGCTCAGTGCTACCACCAAAGAAACCTTTCTTTTCTTTATCAAGATCAAGAGACCTTTCAGATTCTAATACCTTAGGATCATTTGCTCTGTATTCAATTTCATATCCATCCTTACCTGCTTTGATTTTATAAGACGAGTAAGGACCACGAGGAAGATTAATTGTAGGAGCTGACGGTGGTTCCGCCTTCCTGTCAATCAAGTAACCTAGTAGACCTAGATGTGAAATAGCAAACAATGCACCAGCAGTGGTGATGATTATCTTCCACCCAGATGGTTTCTTTGGTTGTGGTGTTGGGGCAATATAATCTTCTTTCTCGTGGTTAAAGATACTCATGGCAATGTTGGAATAGCAGGACCAGTTGTTTTAGGCAACTCAGGAACTGCACTGTCTAGTAGACCAGGGAGAGCATTAGTAACACCTTCCACTGCAGCTTTAGTTACCTTCTCTTTTAGACCTTTAATGATAGGATCTTTCTGTGTGTACAGATAGTATCCACTACCAATGATACCAGCAGTTCCTACAAATGATAGGACTGCCAGTAGATTAATTACTTTTTGCATGATCAGACCTTGGGTTCGGGTTCTTCTTTCTTCTTGATCTCAGGTGCTTTCTTAACAGAACCACCAGACTTGGCAGGACTGAGACCGAACGCAGCTAAGGATCCAGAGAACACGGATGCGATGAAAGTGGGATCAAAATCTAAAATCTTTTGACCATTTGGAAGTCTAACGTAACTGAATGTAAGAAGAGAAGCAGACCAAATAAGAACGACAACCTTTACAAGGTTACCGAGCACTTCACTTTTATCATCATCCTGGTCTTCCTTCTCTACAATTTTGGATTTATCTTCCGCCATAATAGAGTAGCAAGGCAGCTCTATTTATCAACAAGCCATCAATGTGCAAGGAACACAATATGATCCATCTGGATATTCTTTCGTGCGATATGTAGAAGTAACTTTTGCAATAGTTTTACTTCTGACAATATCATCTCCCTGTGGTTTTGCTGTTCCATCACCAGCAGACATTAACAAATCACCACGAGCAACAGTTGTTCCAGATCCAATACGAACGTAAAGATCTCCAGTCATCGCAATCCAAAAATCATTTAGATATTCACCAGTGTCATCACTTTCATCCCACATAGTAAAGACACCAGTAACATTTGGATCTCCCTCAATATTACTAACTTGAGTTTTGTTCAACTGGTCGTTATCTTCTCCAACCCAATCACACATTTCATCTAAGTTAGACATCAACGTGCCAGGATAAATTGTTGGTCTTGCTTCAGTGTCAGTATTACTTAGTCCAGGTAACTGAGACCAACGAGCAAGGTGACCGCCACCATAAGAAACTGAACTTCCATTGACATTAATTTCTCCCTCAGTATTTCCATCCTGTCTGAGTCGGACGAGCATTCCATCCGTTTGCAACCTATTCAGAACAAGTGGTTCTTGGTTGCAACCAACTGCAAGTCCAGAGCGACCAGCAATTGGAGATTCAAGATAAGTTACAATACCATTCCTAGCATTTGCACCCCAAGATCCCTCAACAGAAGATGAAGATCCATTTTGGATGCCATTATTACCAACGAAAAGTTCTCTGCCAATACCCATCTCATTGATACTATAAATTGGATCAGAGACAGTAAGAGAAGCATTAGGAACATTAGCTAAAGCACTATTATCTGTGAAGGTCATGCCACGAGCTAGTTCCGTAACGGTAACTCGCAGACCCATACCGACACTATTTCCATTGTAGATACCAAGTTCTTTGGTGTAATTTCCTTGGAGAGATGCACCACCAATATAGACACGGAAACTATTAGTATTTCTACCAGTGTCTGGACCAACGCCATGTCCAACACCAACGTTAAATGGCATTAGTCTATGCCAGGCACCACTTTGCGATGATCCATCGCCACCACCACTAAATCCAGACTGAAGGAAATATTGAGTTGTTCCAGAGTTACCAGATGTGGTACTTGATACCTGAATCAAAAGACCAATAGCACCTTCATTATAAAACCATGTCCCACATCTTTTTAACTCAGCAGGCGGAACACTAATATTCCAAATACGTTGAACTGCGGCACCTTCTACATTATTAAAACCAACATCAGCACCAGCATTCAATCTAAAGTCGTCGGAAAAAATTGCCATGTCTTATGCTACCTCTGTAAGATTGAACTTATACTTTTTGCCGTTTCTCCTATTTATTAGGAAGAGGTCTTCTTCACCCTCTTGGATTGTGTATTGACCCCAGGTTCCATCTACCTCGTTAGCAGATCCTTCGTTGGATAGTTGAAGGTCAGCAGAGTAGATGTTTGCCCAACGCTTATTAGATGCTCCAAGATCTTGTGTGCCATCGGCACCAGGAGTAATATTTCCAGTAGTACCTATATTAAGTCTTTCCGAAGTTCCACCAGTAGCAAAACTAATATACCCAACACGATGTCTGAAATTAACATGATCTGTACGATATTGAATTTCTCCTAAGTTTGTAGATTCATCAGCTTCATAGAAAGATAGTTCACTAATGTCATCAGAATCTCTTCCAATAATCTTAATACAGTCTGCATCAGTTGAAGACTTAACTTGCAATGTATGATTGTAACCACTACCACTGCCTGCACGAGAACTAAATCCTACTAATGTTTGACCAGAAACGGCAAGAGAAGAAAGAGTTCCAACAGAAGTTAGAGAGGATGTAGTAACAGCAGCACCAAGAGAGAAGACTCCAGATGCAGGACCAATTTGGTTTCCATTTGCAATCAATACATTATTAATTGTATATGATTTACCAGTAGCAAGATCAATATTCTCAGATGATGTCCAAGAATCGTTGGAGTTTGTCCACTGCCAGGTGTGATCTGTATTTCCTTTGACAGTAATACCACCACCATCAGCTGCAGGATCTGAAGGACCGATAGCACTAAAGGTTGGTGTACCAGCTCCAGTGACATTGTTTGTTAATACTGCTGTATTGCCAGTGATGCTAGCAATTCTTGTTCCTCCAGGAACAGTAACACCACCAGTGTTAGATACAACTTCCATGCCAGGAATCAATCCTAGCGTAGGAGAAATAGCACTGATATTGGGTGATCCATCTGTAGTAGTACAAGTAAACTGTGTACTAACAACCGCTGCAAGATCAATGTTCTTATCAGAAATTTGAACTGTATTTGATTTTACGGTAGTCGTGGTTCCATTTACAACCAAGTCACCTTTAACCGTAAGACCATTGTTTACAGTTACATTATTGTTGAGAGTAACATCAAAGTTAGAATCACCTCTAACCCAGAACTCAGTACCAGAACCAATAACTAGTTGTCTGCTTCCAGATTGAGATGGTGGAGAATAAGTTGCATCGTTAACAGGGTTGCCGCTATCTGCTGGTCCGATCAATACGTTACCAGTACCAGTGACTGCAAATCCTGCGTAATGTCCGATACATACGTTAGCATCTCCAGCAGTCAAAGATTCTAGTGCGTTAGCACCAATAGCAATGTTGTTATCTCCAGAAGCATTTGTTAGTAGAGCCGAACGTCCAATACTAACGTTAGTGTTACCAACAGTATTTGCTCTCAGTGCTTGGTATCCCAATCCAACGTTACCAGCACCAGAGTTATTAGTCAGTAGTGCTTGATATCCCATCGCGATGTTTTGAGATCCAGCAGCGTTTGATTGTAGAGCACTAACACCAATGCGTGTGTTACTAGAAACTGCTCCACCACCTCTACCAACTTGCATTGGATCAGAAGATCCACCGCGAATTAAAATGTCTGCATTTACAGAATCAATTATAGCATTACATGTGAATGTATCATTAGCATCAGCACCAACTGTCAATTCACCACTAACTACAAGATCGTGTCTAATAGTGGTTGTGCCAGATGCAGAACCCATATCAATTTGAGATGCACCACCACCAAATTGAATGTTAGTAGCACCCGAATTGATAAGATTGAATCCAGAAGACGTTGTGGTAATACCAACTAAGAAGTTGGGATTGTTTTGGAATACTAAGTGGTCTGTTCCTGTAACACCTGTGACAAGACCACGAAGCTGTGCAGAAGTAGTAGAAGAAAGTGCTGTTAAACTATCAGATCTGTATACAACATCTCCACCCAAACGGAAGTTTACGTTTACATTGTTATTAGCATTATCAGTAGTAAAGGTAAGATCATTGTCAACATTCAGAGTCTTAGCAGACTGAATATCAAGTGTAGCAGAAGCAGTGCTTGTAATTTCAAGACCATTGATACTAGTAGCAGTAGCAACACCAAGGACAGGACTGGATAATGTTGGAGTTGTTAAAGTCTTGTTGGTAAGAATTTGTGTTTCGTTCTCAGTTACAATTCTGTTTTCAACAGATCCATCCCAAGATCTCCAATATCCACCAGATTCATACCAAGCAAATTGTCTATAAGACGAGACATTACCAGAACCGTCAGTTGTTCTGTTTAATTGAATGCCACCATCAGAAGCAACTAGACTATTACCTTTTCTCAACTCAATCATGTTGTCTTCAACAACCAATGTTTGAGTCTCTAAAATAGTTTGTTGTCCTGTAACAACTAGGTCAGCATTGACAGTAACCGTAGATCCATCATCACTAATGCTACTATTTGATAGCTGAGAGTTACCAGTGTCCCACTTCATTACAGTATTTCCACTGAGGTTACTGTAATTCTTGATCCTCATGTTATTTCCCTGCAGGATCAAACCACCATTAGCAGGAGCAGATAAGCTAGCACCAGTATCATCGTTTTCTGATGAAATTGTAAACGTCGTAACTCCACCAGATGTACTACTAGTGATTGTAGTAGCACCAGCTTGTACAAATCTAAAGTCTCCAGCAGCAAGAGTTCCGCCACTTCCAGATGCTAGTCTTGTAATAGTATCATCATTTTGAGAGTCAATACTGATAGTATTACCAGATTGCGAAACTGTTACTTGACCACCACTACCACCAGTAATTGTAATGTCAGCACCAGCACTAGTTGAAGGAGTGTACGTTCCAGTAGTGCCTCCTCTAATTCTAGTGACCGTATCAACACTAGAATATGTAATAGTGTTGTCACCATTACCATCAACACCTTGTGTGACTGTGGTAGCACCACCATCTAAGAATGTAAAGTTACCAGGATTTAATACGGATCCTGTAGTTGCTCTAAGTCTTGTAATAGTATCATCATTTTGACCAGAGATAGTAATTATACTACCAACTTGAGATACTGTTGTAAAGTTTCCAGCAGCAATACTAACAGCACCACTAACAGGAGAACCACCAGTTGCAGATTGAACTGTTGTAATAGTGTCATTATCTAGAACATATCCAGATACTTTAATAGCATCTCCAGTTCTATTAATAAACAGCGAAAGCGGATTGTTTCCAGATGGAACAGATGCAGGAGCTTCTACACCAATAACAATGTCATCGTTACCAGTTCCAGATCCACCTGCTGCTAATCTAATAATTTTTTCAGTAACATCAGATCCATCCTGAGCACTGATGTCATAAGTTGTATCTAAATCGGGAGTCGTTACAGATCCGCCAAGAGCAATCGTCACGCCATTGACAGTAATACCAGCATTAACAAGAGCACCGTTGGGAATGTTGGTTAGTGTGTTGAGAGATCCAGAAATGACACTACTTTCAATAGTTTTATTGGTAAGAGTCTGTGTCTGGTTTAGATATACATCACCAGGAGAATCCCAGAAGACTTGAGTTCCATCACTCTTTAAATATTTTCCTGCACCAGTGTCTCCACTGATAATAATTCCATTACCAGTTAATTCTAAATTGTCGCCTGATACAAGTTCCTCAATCTTCAGAGAAATTTCATTAACGATTAATGGAAAACGATTAGCCATTTAACTTGCCAATAGATACTAGTGCTCAGGTTTATTTATGCCCTACGAAATAACGATCTGTCCAACCATTCCACTATGGAACTGACAAATGTAATAGTATGTTCCTGGCGTTACTCCCGTTGTGTCCCAAGTCACTGTGCCGACTGATGCACCGTTACCAGTGATTGTTCCTGTAGTAACTTGATTACCCGTTCCAGTAGTAGCAGATGTCTTAACATAGAATGGGTGACCAGAAGCATTTACATTAAACACCAATGTATCACCAACATTACAATTGATTGTTGGATCGTTAGCCGACGAGTGAGTAGTAGTGCTATCGGTTCCACTAATTACATAATGACTTGCTCCACTATTTCCCACAGAGAATGTGTAAGTAGATGTAGTTACAGTTGGTGCTGGAGCTGGTCTATTGAATATTGAAACTCTAGGGAATGTAAGTCCCGTAGTTCTATATCCCTCTTGTCTCAAAACAAATCCAGATTCTTGTCTTGGATTTTTAATGCGAAGATACTTATTTGGACTTCCTATACGACAACTGTTATCAGTAAATCCACCACCAGAAGTATCAAAAGTCATATCACCATAAATGCTATGCTGATTTAGATAACCAAATGCATCTGCCTGTGTGAATCTTTCTTTACCAGTAGCAAGACAAGCAATCACACCACAAACTTGTGGTGATGCCATACTAGTTCCTTGGATAGGATAATAATAGTTACCTCCCCCACCATACTTAGTATCAACGAATCCAGTATTGCCATAAGATGAAAGAATATCATCACCAGGAGCAAAGACATCAACAGAAGGTCCAAACATACTATAAGTAGATCTTCTGAAATCAGCAGTGTCAGACAAAGCACCTACATTAATTGAACCACTATCAGGAGTATTAGGCCATGCTCCTCTATTGTAATAGAAGGAAAAGTTTTCATTGTTTTTAAAAATCACAAGATAATTATTGTAATCAATATCACCAACTTCTGCCATCAATAAATTGTCATTACCAGCAGCACCAATAACTACAATACCATCATCAATAGCATCCTGAACATCAGCAGCAACAGAAGAGCTATATGCTGGATAATCAGATACACCGAATCTTACACCAAAATCAAATTCTATTCCAGCCTCTGTCCATCCAGATGGTCCAGGATTATTGGGATCATATGTAACTCCACGAAAATGCACAGCAAGTAAGTCAGGAAAATCTAATCTATAAATGGTATTACCTTCTCCATCAGTTCCTTTACTTGGCATGTAATGAATGCCGCCATAACTATGGTTAGTAATGGTAGGATTTTTTATTCCTGTTTCTGGATTGATCGCTTTATTTAAATGAAATGCTCTAAGGTAATCAAAAGTGAGAAGAGCAGGAAATGACTGCCCACTAACCCACGTATCTGTGACTGCCATATTATAGATGTTTGCTTCAGTCGCCCACCCATAATATTGACCTGCTGCAGTTCCAGTTACGTGAATACCATGATATTGTGGTGTGTTAAGATTATCAAGATAAGTTATTGTTCCTGTTGGAAGTGTCTGACCATCATCATCAATAGATCCAACAGCAGTGTTCAACTCATTAAACCATTGATACTGAACAAATCTAGAATTTCCTGGTGATGATTGACTGTACCACTCTTGACTGTCCCATGACACAGGATCATCTACAATGACAATATCTACATGTCTACCATTATTGAATACTTCTACTGTATCGTTTACAATTTCTGTCGCTGGGTTTGATCCATCACCCCAGTTTCCCTTCCTTCTCTGTACCTGATCACCAGCACAATGAAGCTGACCCCACTGCCTCAAATTAGGATTAATAGTAGTTGCTCCAGGAGCATTTTTAAAAAAATCACCAGAAATAGCGTAAGGTTCGTTATTAATTACTTGCCTTTTAAAATGAAAACTATCAACTGCTTCAACTCCCCACACTCTAGGGTCTTGGCGTAGTCTTTCTGCCTGTTCCTCTGTCATCATGTAATGAGTGTTCCTGCTAAGAGGACGCTTCAACACCAGAGGAAAGTTGGTGAGCTTCATCTCATTGTAAAACTGCTCCAGGTCTTCTTTCCTGTAGAGCGTTACAATATATTCTTTATCCATATCAAGCCTCTAGTTGAAGGTAAGTAAGAGTTACAGAAACGTTTGCTGTGGATCCACTCTTGTTTACAACCTTTGCATAAGTTATTCCTGTTGCAGCAGAATTAAAACAAATAGATCCAGGTGTAATTAACTGTGTTGCAGAACCTGTAGTGATAACTTCTGCAAGAACACCAGAACCAGGAGTAGGATCAGTAGTTTCAGCTCTAGAAGCATCATTAGTTCTGCTAGTTGTATCACTATAAAGAGTTACCCATGCAGCATGTGATGTCTCAATACTATACAACACATATGTCTTAGGAGTTGTAATAGAAAGATTTGCCACAGCACCATTAGCAATAGACTGTGTTACCAATGCAGTCGTTCTAGATGCAAGGGTTACAGGAATACTTTGATTAATCCACAAAGATCCATTATAAGTTAAAACCTGATTTGTGGATGCTGATGAAGCAGATACATTGGAAAGACCATTTAATGTCAGTGTAGTCAAGTAACCAGCAGATGCATGGTTGCCCCAACCATATGCTGTATCCCAATTAGTAACTTGAGTAGAAGTAATATTATTAGCAGCAGATGCTGTGAATACAGGATCAGTTTCAGTTGTTAGGTAACTAGAAAGATCAGGAGGAGTGTAACTAAAAACACCACTGTTACTGTTGTAAGAAAGAGCTGCAGTTCCAACAGCATTCTGGGTGACACTGAACAAAGTTCTATCAGTTGCACTAGCACCAGCACCTGCTGCTTCCCATGATGTTCCATCCCAGGCGTAAGTAATACCCGCTACTGTATAAGTATATGAACCGTCAGTTGCCTGCCCTGCTGTTGAGGGAAAATTGATTGCCATTTCTTAAGATGCTCCTTCCGTATTATTTAGATTTACCATGTTGCAAGTGCTGCTCTCTTCCACGTATCCGTAGCAACACAGATGTATACATAACCAGAATCATATCTGATATCACCAGCAGTTCCATTAGAACTAGCAGTAGTAGGTGCATCAGAAGACAATGCTGGAGAGAGTGGTGGATTAGCATCAACCCACTGTGTGCTATCAGTATCTTGATATCTAATCTTGAGGCGACCAGTGTCACTCTCCCACCATAGATCACCAGCAGATGCACCACCAGGAGCAGTATCAGAGATAGTTACATTAGCTCCACCTCCACCTGTAGGAGCAGAGTTTACCCATCCACTACCATTATATGTCAGAACCTCACCATTGGATGGAGATGTGATAGTTACATCAGTGACATCATTTAAAGATACAGTAGTTAGATATCCCTGAGATCCATGATCTCCCCAACTATAAGCAGTATTCCAGTTATTAGAGTTGTCGGTAATGGTTTCATATGTTCCAGCAGAAGCACCACGCTTCATCAATCCAG
>Ga0213858_10001572_pt1 | contig 10913 bp, 17 predicted proteins | sample PICome_FD_160122 | JGI IMG/M metagenome (GOLD analysis project Ga0213858, IMG submission 160122) | Coastal seawater microbial communities near Pivers Island, North Carolina, United States - PICO245 | ecosystem: Environmental > Aquatic > Marine > Coastal | place: USA: North Carolina | collected... | reverse complement strand
CAATTAACTGATCTTCCATGGGTTAGAACTGCCGCAGGTGTTCACACTACAGCATATGTTGCTATTGGTACACTTCCAGGACAAGTCTACGGCACTAGTGATATTGCATTAAATGTTGTTGGTGGTGGATTTAATTTTGAAGATAGTGATGGAAGAACTGTTCTTCGTTATGAAGATGGTCCTACGACTAGAGGAATAACCCTTAACATTTTTGGGGATCAGGATGGAGGTGCAGCTACTAATGGTGGATATGTACAAACCTGGGATAGTGAGTGGATTTTTGGTACTGAGTATACAAATGCAAATAGATGTCAGACATCATTAATTAATCCAACTTCATCTGGAACAAGATCGGCAAGAGTAGGTTTCTACACTCCTCCCAACACCAGTGGAGATGGTACAATCTTGGTAATGTCTCATGAAGTGCAGATTCCTGGAAGAGGACCCAACATAAACTTTGTTGGATCTAGAGGATCTGATGAAGCAACTTATTCAACAACCTTTAATAATGACGTATTAGGAAGACTCACATTCCAAGGATCTGTTGGTACTGGACCAAGAATTGGTGCAGCAATTCAAGTTCAGCAAGATAATGTTGGATCTGCAAATACAAACACTGGTGTTTCTGGAAGACTTCAGTTCTATACAACTCCAGAAATAGTTGGTACTGGTTCTGGAGAGGGAATTCTGACTCTCCCAGTAGAAAGAATGACCATTAAAGGTGATGGTAAGGTTGGTATAGGAATTACATTACCAGAAAAAACACTTCATGTTAATGGAGATACTAGAATTGTTGGAGAACTTCAAGTTACTGACGATATCACAGCGTTCTATTCCTCAGACGAAAGACTGAAAGACAACATTACACCTATTGATGATCCACTTGCAAAAGTTATTTCGATCAGTGGTAATACATTCGATTGGAACGAGAATACTAATAATGAAGGAAGTGATACTGGTGTTATAGCACAAGAAATTGAGGCACTTGGACTTCCAGGACTGGTCACAACGAGAGATAATGGATACAAAGCAGTCCGTTATGAAAAACTTGTTCCTCTCCTTGTAGAGGCAATTAAGGAACTCTCTGACAAGGTTGACGCACTTGAGCAAAAATTATCCGATAAATAACTCTAAAGCTTATAATAATGGCAAATTTCAGGAAGTCATTTAATTTTAGGAACGGTGTTCAGGTTGATAATGATAACTTTATAGTAAATTCTAACGGTCTGGTGGGGATTGGAACATCTGTCCCTACCGAATTTCTTGATGTTCGTGGCACGAATACTGGTGCGGTTAGTGTTCAGGGACTAACGACTTCAACTCTTCTTGGTATTGGAGAAACTGCTTCTTTCTATGGAGATGTAAAAATTGGATCTGGAATTGATATAGATTCAAACAGTGGTGTTATTACAGCAACTAAATTTGTCGGAGACGCTTCATTATTATCTGGAATATTTGCAATTTCCACTACAGGATGGGTAGCACAGGGAGTAGGATTACATACTTTTAGATCGATTGGTATTGGAACCACAAACCCAGAATATTCTTTACAAATAGGATTCAATCCAGCAACATCATCTGGAGTTGCAATTGAATCTACCGGCAATGTTCTTATTTCTGGTGTTACAACTTCAAATACTTTTGTTGGTAATCTTACTGGAGATGTAACGGGAACCGCAACAACGGCAAATAATCTATCAGATGCCGCAAATATTACAGCAGGCACTATTAGTGATGCGAGACTTCCTAATGTAATTACATCAGACATTAATTCTTCTGGAGTTTCTACTTTTACTACAGTCAATGTAGATTCTACAATTACGATGTCTGGTGGTATTATTACTGCTATATCTTTTTCAGGACCGATAAGTGGAACAGTTACTGGTAATTCGGACACTGCTTCAGCATTACAAACTGCAAGAAATATAACACTTGCCGGAGCAGTAGAATCATCCGCAACTGCTTTTGATTGATCCACATATATTACAATAAACACTTCTATTGGAAATACTTTCAGTATTAATACATCTGGAACTATATCTGCAAGCACTCTTTCTGCAGATTCTACAGACTCAACAAATCTAAGTGTTGGTATTGGAACATTTGAGGATATAAGAGTCGATAACACATTATCTTCTGCCGATGTTGTAATTACGAGTGATGTAAGTTCTTCCGTAAGTCTTGGAAAAGATGTTGGTGCAGGAAATAGTAGTGTAGAATTATCATATACTCCAGGAGCAGGTCGTTTAGATATTAATAATTATGATTTGGGTGGAGTTGCAATTAATTTACATGAAGGTACTGGAGCAGGAACAACTCTAGGATTCTCTGTAAAATATGATAATGCTAAGCAATTTGAAGTTTTCTATGATGGAAAAGCTGCCGTTAATAGAGGTGCATCTCCCGTAACTAGAAATTTTGAAGTTGGTGGAGATGCATTTATATCCAATAATATAGAAATTGTTGGTGTTTTAACAGCAGGACAAGGAACTAATAAAGTTACTCTTGGAGATGGTAGTCCGATTCCTGTTCCATCAACACAAAATTTTAACACTGTATCAGGTGTTAGTACATTCTTTAATATGATTGTTCAGAGCGACTTTAGGGTTGGTTCTTCTGCAACTATTGGTCAAAATTTATATGTTGGTGGTGAAGTTGGCATTGGTACTACCAATAACAATGACTTTATTACAGGATTATCACCACTTGCAACTCAAATATTTGGAAATTTATATTCGGATCAAGGAATTGTATCGGGAAATATTTTAGGAATTACTACAGATCCTAATGGAGTAATTCGAGAAGATCCAAGGACAATTCCATCCGAATTGGGTTCAACCGTTCCATATATGTCTTATGGAAATTTCCAAGTTGATAGTGCTGCATCATCAATAATTTCAGAGACTTTATTAATTGTTCCAAAGGTAGGCACTCCAATCGTTGGATTTGGATCCACAAATCTTGGATTGGCTCCAACAAACTATCAAGGAAATAAGTATTTGAGTAGAGTTGGTTTCAATACTTATTTCCCGAGATCTATTTTTGATGTAGGAACAGCATCAACAACGATGAATTCCTACTTTATCCCACCATCCATGCCGCAAAGTGATTTGGATGTTGTAAGGAACCTTTGGCAAAATACAACTGGATTTGGAACTGAACTTGCTAAGAAAGTAACTCCTAATGGAGTTCCTAAAGGTTCACTTGTTTATAATGAGACAAGTGAAGAAATTCAAGTAGCTATTAATGCTAATACATTTGGTCCAATGATTCCGATTGGTGGAATCATTATGTGGTCTGGTTCGATTGCAAGTATTCCAAATGGTTGGAGATTATGTGATGGAACCAATGGCACTCCAGACTTAAGAGATAAGTTTGTTGTTGGTGCAGGAAATGCATACAGTGTCAATGATACTGGTGGTAGAACAGACGCTGTATTACCACTTCACGGTCACGGAATTACTGATCCTGGTCATGATCATAATTATGATGGACAAACAACGGAAGTAATCGTTGAAGGTACTTCATCTGGAGAAACTGTTGATTCTGATGTTGGAATTACATCCACAACTTCTAATGTCGTAACTGGTATTACAACAACACAACAAGATGGTGTTGCTCTAACTGGTGATGAAAACTTACCACCATACTTAGCACTTGCATATATTATGAGAACCAATGCTTGACAAGACTCTAAAAACCCTGTAGAATACCTTTGTCAGGGTTGAAGACGAGATACTATAAAGCTTTAAGACACTTTAAGAAGTGGCACACAGAGACCCCACAAGGGTCTTTTTTATTGTATATTGTATTCATAGTCAATCAAAGACCATGTTCGAGAATCTTTTCAATCCTAAGACTCCTGATCCTATTCCCTTTAAAACAGAGAGAGAGTTGATTCTTCATGTGATTGATAAGAGTTATGGATTTTATAGTCATTCAGACCACTCAAGAATTTATGATAAGTATGCTTCTAACGGGTGGAAATATAATTCACAATACTTTAGTCTTGAATATAGTAGGGGTGATTCTTTTCGCTCTTGGGATAGTGCTAAACTTAAGTATCTTGCAGATCATTGTGATGATGCAGGTATTCTTCGTGCTGTCTTTGAAAGTGATAAACTTGTAAGTTACAAAGGGAACTGTTTTTCAACACCCTTTGTTGGAAATGCAAATCTTCCTGATGATATTATTATTGGACTTTGTGAGAAGTATTCTTGGAATGAAAATGTTCTCAAACGGATGCAAAGGGTAGAATACAAATACATCACAGAAGAAACAAAGGCAAAGATTGCTGCTACCATTGTAGAACTCAAAGAAAAGATGAGAAAGAAGAAGGAAGATAAAACTAAAAAGAAACTCACTGCATTTCTTACCACTGCTGCAGCAACTAAGAGTGTATTGACTGGTAATTCAATTGATGATGTTGTAGAGCAAACTATTACATCTGATGTTGATGATGCCGTTCTGGACTACATGAACACACTGTTTGATAAGAAATAAACAATGAAATATGGTTTTTACTATCAGATTGCCCATAAAGAGACAAACGAAGTTATTTCTTATGAGGGGGAGACTAAGTTTTATTCTCTGGATAAAGCACAAGAGTCCATGAGTGCTTTTGAATATCAAGATACTCTTAACAATGAACGTATGATGAAAGAATTGCATTCAGCAGCTAAATTTCAACTTGATATTGAGTTTGCGGATGATATTTTCTCTCATTATAGGAATCTACCTAAATCCAAAGACTATCGTATTGTTCAACGCAGTGGATTTTTATTTGGAGATGAATAATGAACCACTTCCTAAACCGTCCACCAATTGACCACAGGGCACTCCGGTGCCCTATACTATATTCATAAAACACAAGGCAACACACCGCAATGTTTTCCAAATTTGAAAAGTTTCTAGCCATCGCCGCTACAACAGCCTGTGTGATTGGCGTTTGTAACACATTTGCTCTGACTGGAGTACCATTAGTGGTCTCAATTCCCTTCTCGATCGCTGGGGCTTGTGTCTTGATCTTTTTTGCATACCCCATCGTAGCTGACAAATAGATCCACTTCCATAACCGTCACAGCACTCCTTGCACGGGGTGCTTTTTTATTGTATAATGACTTTATAGACATCAAACATCATGTTCGAGAATCTTTTGAATCGTAGGACCTTTGATACAGAGAAGGAGTTGATTCTTTATGTGATTGAGAATTGTGATAAATCTTATTCAAAGATTTACAAGAAATATGCCAAGCGTGAGTGGAAATCAAATCCCAAATATCATACGGCACGCTCACCAGAGTATACATATGATTCTTGGATCATGGAATGGTTTTCAAATAATTCCGATGATCAAGAGATTATTGAGGCATTGTGGAAAAAATACAAGTATGGAAATACATGTTGGACTAGACCGATATTTGAGATACCTTTTGTAAAAAATGTAAATCTCACTGATGATTTAATTAGGAGTGTTTATTCTTATTATTCGCCTATGAATACAAGGATTTGGGAGATGCAAAAGGTAGAATACAAAAACATCTCAAAAGAAACTAAAGAATTGATTGATAACCACTGTATGACCCAACGACTTTGGCGGGATGCGGAAGATCTTAAGCAATTGTATTTGAATTGGAACCGGAATCAACGATACGCGGCTTACCTCAAGGAGAAAGTTATTCCATTTGCCGAGCATGTTTTTGCTACTGGTTCAGAACTTGATCGGGAGTGGGCTCGGGAAATGGCAAAATCCATTCAATATGAAAGAAAAGAGGTTATGGAAGGAAGACTCAATGCACCAGAAGATTGGGAGGAATGAACCACTTCCCAAACCGTCCACTGGGTCGCACCAGGGACGGTTTTCTGCTATAATATACATATTGATACGGAGATGACTTGACCCTCACCTTGCGACCCCACCAGAAGGATGCCGTTGCTGCTATGGGCAAGCACTCCAAAGGCCAGTTGATTATTCCGACTGGTGGTGGTAAGACTCTTTGCATGATTACCGATGCAAAAACACAACTTCAGAGTAACAATCCTCAGACTATTGTTGTTGTTGCTCCTAGGATACTGCTGGCTAATCAACTCTGTTCCGAGTTCCTAGAGATCATTACTGATCCTATGGTTCGTATTCTCCATGTTCATAGCGGAGAAACTAATCATGAATCTACTACTAAACCAGCATACATTTATGACTGGGCAGTACAGACTTGGAAGCGTAATCGTATTATCTTTACTACCTATCACTCTCTGCATCGTATTGTAGAGTCTGGTATCAAGGTAGATACAATCTATTTCGACGAGGCACATAACAGTGTACAACGCAACTTCTTTACACCTACCGAACATTTTGCTAGTGTATCTGAGTTGCGCTGCTTTTTCTTTACTGCTACTCCTAAGCATTCTCTTACTGTATTCAAACCAGGAATGAATGATGCAGAGGTTTATGGTAACGTAATCTGCAATGTTCCTGCACCTAAGTTGGTTGAGGGTGGTTATATCCTACCTCCTAAGGTTGTAGTCAAGCAACTGGAGATGGTTCAGGATAAGCAACATGTTGCAGAACGTGATGCACAGAATCTGATTGAGAGTATTGATGAGAACTCACTTAACAAGATTCTGATCTGTGCACGTTCTACCAAGCAGATTGTCAAGTTAGTATCACAATCTGATTTCACCTATCAGATGCATCAACGTGGTTATTCTGTGATGTATATTACTGCTAAGACTGGTGGTATTATCGATGGTAAGAAGGTTGATCGTGAGGAGTTTTTCAACACTCTGAATGCCTGGGGTAAAGATTCCACTAAGAAGTTTGTGGTTCTGCATCACTCTATCTTGTCTGAGGGTATCAACGTATCGGGTCTAGAAGCAGTGTTGTTTATGCGTAACATGGATTACATTGGAATCTCTCAATCAATCGGTCGTGTGATCCGTCTAGGAGGGTCTGAGAAGACGTTTGGGTTGGTCTGTGTCCCTGTTTATGATAAAGTGGGTATCAGCACTGCCAAGTCCGTTCAGGCAGTCGTTGACACCGTTTTCCAGCAGGGTGAACCTGCTATCTCTGTTGTTCGTCGTTGATCATGAAAACCACACTCGACTTGGTTCAAGAACTTCGTTCTCTGCCTGATGCAATTTATGAAAATTTCTGCAATCAGGCAAAGATGGTGGCACTAGAGTACCCTTCTGCACATGGAATCGACTGTTTTGCCCGTGGTGAAACAATTGAATATGGGTTTATTGATATTGTGGGGCAGTACATTGACTTGAAACCTAATATAAAGGAAGATTTCAACGATCCTGATGGGGTTTATGCAGTAGAGCACCTGACGGACGTGAAAACGCAAGGAAATGGGTTTTTACCACGCAAGGATCAAAAAGCACTGTTTTATTCTAAACAATGGGACATTAAAAAGACTGCTAGTGGTGCATCACAGTTTGAATCTAAGGCACACTCCTATATTTTGATTGACCCTATTTGTGCACGTATTGCTGTGGTAGATACTAGTGTTTTTTATCGCAAACCATTCCGTACTAACTCTGCACGTATTTCATTCAGTGTAAAGCCACAGGATGTTTACATGATCTATGATGGTATTGCAAAGGTGATTGATACAACAATTGTTCCTGATTCTAATGCAATCTATCGTGAGATTTGGAAGAAAGCAGGAGACCGACTGGACGATTTGAAAACAGTCCAAGACCTACCCACGACCCTCTCCACTCTGCTATAATTACAAGGTAATCAAGGGAACACCATGCGTTGCAAAGTTCAACTCTATGTTGCTGGTAAAACTTTTTACGAAGAAATGGAGGCAGTTGATTATCAACACGCTCGTCAGATTGCACTTGCCCGCAACCCCGGTGCTACTGTTGTAAGTGTCAATGCAGTATTTGATAATGGTGGTTATCAATCTTCCTCGGCGGATGTGTATGAGGCACCTGAGGAAACATATCATTCTAGTGACACTAGTGGATTTGGTGGTCTTGCAGTTCTGGCAATCGGTGGATGGTTAGTATGGGAAGCATGGAAATTTGGTTCTGCTATTGTAATGGGTGCTTGGAAATGGTTCGTGGGATTGTTTCCATTCATGACACCACAACTTTTTGTGGGTCTTGTTCTAGGATTCTTCTTCCTTGTTCTTATTCTCGGTGCACTTGATGACTAAGTTTCAAAAACCTTTTATACATCATCAGAGTATTCTAGATCCTAAAATAGGAGACCCTGATGGTTATGTAACAAACGATGGAATGTGGGCTGCTATTCCGTGGGCAGGAAATAAGAAAGGGTTTGCCATTATACATAACGGTAGACAAGTGCATGATGTGAAGACGTATAAACAAGCACTTGCTTATATCAAAAAAGAATCTAAAATTAAAAAGAAAAGCACATCCACCCTAGAGGAGTTTCTATGACCGAGAAGGAACAAAAACGTAAAGATGCTTTCTTTATCTTCTATGAGAGTGTGTTAAAACCTGACCCAGAACTCCGATTATATGCACACGATGAAGAGTGTTTCCATGAGTTGATGGAGTGGAGAGATGAGATTGTCAGATATTTGGATGAACGTAGAGTACAGGAGTTTTATCAGTGACCGTTCAGTATCTGTGGTTATTGATATTTGGGGTTTGCCTTTATATCATTTCCACAGATGAGAATGTTGCAAAAGCATTCTTTTATGTGTTTGAGTTAGTAAAGACTAACATAAGGAAGAAATGGTGGTGGTTAACACACGATCCTAGCAATCCTGTGGTAAAATATATGATGTACAGAAAGAATCTCAAACTTGCTAAAGAATTGAGATCAAAAATAAATAAACACATACGGGACAAACAGTAGTATGCTTTCTACCCAGTACAGACTCCGATTGGAGTTTATTTGTAAATGCATTGCTAACAGAGAAGAAGTCAAATTAGAGGACATGATATGGGCAGATAAACTGGGAAAATCAAATACTACTGCTCGTGAATGGTTGCGTAAAGCAAGACGTGCTGCTGCTAACCCTGATATGCAGGAGGGTAGTATGGACGATTTTATGAATAGGATGGGGTTAGGTGACCCCGACCCATCCAATTACAAAACGGGGTTTGATTCTGCGGACGAAATTGTAGATTGGTTTAAACAAGACAAACCAGATGACTGGAGGCAAAGAGACTAATGCAAGCATCAATTTATTCTAATGGTAGTCAAGAATGTGAAAGAGCATCCTCTCTTATGAAAGCAGTTCATCTTGATGAAGTTGTTGTATATGAACTTGATAAACATTTTACTTCAAAACAATTTGAAGATGAATTTGGTGATGAGGTAGAATATCCTATGATTTCTATTGGTATGTTTAGAGGCACATTAAAAGAAACTCTTAACTATATGAATAATAAGGGAATGTTCGCATGAACTTTGATCTGACAATGGAGGATCATACGATTATCCTTAATGCTTTACATTACTACAAAAAAGTAGAAAAACGTGGTAATTTTCAGCAATATCATGATAAACGTATTAATCAATTGAGAGATAAGTTAGCACATCAACTTATTTGGGGTAATACTGACATAGATAAATTTGTAGATAAGGAGTAACATGAAACCATTAATCCTTATTGCTTGTTTATCACCCATAGCAATCATTTGGATAGTAATGAAACTCAGTGTTTGGATCTTTGCAGTCAACGACGAAAAGAACTATGTCAGAGCAGAATCCAAAAAACCACACGGACCTTATGTGGCAGATGCATATGCAGACGTTGATGAAGAGGAAGAGGAGTATGGAGATCGCACAGATTATAGATGAAGCACTGGAAGAATATTATGCTGAACAGGGAAAACCTGTTCCAAATTGGAGACAAAATAGAAATCCTGAGTGGTGGATAGAATATCTTAAGGAACTGGGACTTGACCCAGACAACTCATAGTGCTATAATACAACTACAAAATCATCTTATTATGGATTACAAACCTTATTCTCCAGAATGGCATCGTAAAAGATACCTGAAAGAAGCACTGGATAAGTATTTTGATGACTACGTTGAGAATGAAGTCATTTATGGTGATTTGATGGATATTCTTTCGGCAAGAATGTCTGCTGCTGTGGATGAAGTGAATAAGGTGATGGATCTTAAAGATAAACTCAAATATAATTGAACACATTGTTAAATAGAACACAACTTTGTTTTATTACAATGGATCCTAAAGAACAGTCTGAGATATTGTGGCAGCTTCACACTATAGGACAGAAACTTGATACTAACTACAAATTATCTCATTATTGCGTATCGGATAGAACTACTCAATGTGAGAGATACGTAATAGAATACAATTATCAAAAAAAGAATGAAAAAGAATGATACTGTAGAATATCTTGGATGTTCTGATGAACAAGTCAGATGGGGAAACAATGATGATCCCAGATCATTTCTTATTGTTGGAACAGAATATAAAATTGAAAAGGTAGATGTTCACAGGCAACATACAAAGATCAAATTGTATAATAAGATGGGGTGGTTCAACTCAGTATGCTTCAGATTAGTGGAAACTGAGTTAAATACTTATTCCAAATATGAGACAGACATGGACCCATCTGAAATACAGTTAGAGAGCACTGCAAAGATGTTTGAGTATGAAAAGTTGTCACGGGAAATTGAAAACTGTGATAACATGGATGAACTGAAGCAAATGACCCGTGCTTTTATCAAACTTTATCTGAAACATCAAGAGGTCGCTGCAAACGCACTTAAAATCAAATGAATCTAATTGAACGTGATGATCCTCGGTATTTTACTGAGACCTCAAGTGAACCTTATGATCGACATCATTATAAGGTAATCAGAACCACAGGTGAACATGTTGTGGTAGAATCGTGGGAGCAGGCACAATCAATCTGGTGGAACAGTCCACCACATTTTCTCTCACAT
>Ga0213858_10001571_pt1 | contig 10915 bp, 8 predicted proteins | sample PICome_FD_160122 | JGI IMG/M metagenome (GOLD analysis project Ga0213858, IMG submission 160122) | Coastal seawater microbial communities near Pivers Island, North Carolina, United States - PICO245 | ecosystem: Environmental > Aquatic > Marine > Coastal | place: USA: North Carolina | collected... | reverse complement strand
CGTATCAGGCTCATCAGATGTACCTAATATATGTGATGGGAACTCAATGTCTTCATAGTCAAATGGCTCACTTGGAAGATTTGGGTTGTCTACAAATTGGCTGAAAACAATGTTGGCATTAATGGATGTGTGTTTAAAATTAGAAAACGCGATGATAGCAAAGAATACTGCCAATAAGAATGGAATTGTGTTTCTCATTTGTTACAGATTTTACTTAATATAATAAGTCTCTACTATTTATATACCACTTCTAGCCAAAACGTTGCATCAAGTGTAATAAAAGACAGTTACTAAATGCACTGCCCTTTAATTAAAAACATACTATTGTTGAGTAAAAGCTGGTAGTAAGTATTATTAAATCTGTTACCCAATTAATATGGAAAGACTCAAAATCATCAATCCATGACTCTTATTCTTTTTATTAAAATTCTGCGTTACCCGGGAATCTTGGGAAAGGAATGACATCTCTAATATTTTGCATTCCAGTAACGAATTGAACAAGTCGACCAAATCCTAAACCGTAACCGGCATGAGGACATGTTCCAAATCTACGTGTATCAAGGAACCATTCCATTTCTTCTTTTGGAATATCCATTTCTTCCATTCTTGCTTCGAGAACATCCAGTCTTTCTTCTCTTTGTGAGCCACCAACAATTTCTCCAATACCTGGAAAAAGAATATCCATTGCAGCAACTGTCTTTTGATCTTCATTTAGTCGCATGTAGAATGCTTTGATCTCTTTTGGGTAGTCAATTAGAATAACTGGTTTTTTGAAATGTTTTTCTACCAAGTATCTTTCATGCTCAGATTGTAAATCTGTTCCAAATCCTTCAACAGGGAACTGGAACTTACCTTTTTTCTGAGGTTTAGAGTTCATTAAAATATTGATGGCTTCAGTATAAGTCAATCTAACAAAATCATTATCGACTATAAATTTTAACTTTTCTAAGAGAGGCATTGGAGATCTCTCATGTTGAGGCTTTTGTTTTTCTTCATTGATAAGCCTTTGCTCGAGAAACTCTAAATCGTCAGCACAATTCTTCAAGCAATATTCTATAACATATTTAAGCATGTCTTCTGCCAAATCCATATTGTCATGAATGTCAGCAAAGGCTACTTCTGGTTCGATCATCCAGAACTCTGCTAAGTGCCTTGAGGTATTTGAGTTTTCAGCTCTAAAAGTTGGTCCAAAAGTATAAACTTCTGAAAGCGCTAGAGCAGCTAATTCAGCCTGCAGCTGTCCTGAAACCGTTAGGTTAGTTTGCTTATTAAAGAAGTCTTGCTTATAGTCAATATTGCCAGACTCGTCTTTAGTTAAATCATCTAAATCAAGTGTCGTTACTTGAAACATTTCTCCAGCACCTTCAGCATCAGAGCCAGTAATTATAGGAGAATGTAAATAGACAAATCCACGATTATTAAAAAATTCGTGAATGGCAAAAGCTACTGCATGACGAATTCTAAAAACAGCAGAAAAAGTATTTGTTCTAAATCTTAAGTGAGCAATTTCTCTCAAAAATTCTAAGGAATGTCTCTTAGGCTGTAAAGGATACTTTTCAGGATCACTATCTCCTAAGATTTCAATTTTTTGAACATTCATTTCCACAGTCTGACCTCTTCCTTGAGATTCTACGATCGTTCCGTGAGCTGCGATTGCTGCACCAGTCGTAATTCTCTTAAGTAAGGACTCATCAAGAGATTCTCTATCAAGCACTAATTGTAATGTCTTTAAGCATGAACCATCATTAGCTGCAATAAATTGATTGTTACGAAACGTTCTCACCCATGCCTTAACAGTTAATTCTTTACCAACAGAATCCGTGGTCAATATTTCTTTAATTTTCGTTCTTCGCGTCATGTCAAAAAATTAGTTTGCGAAGGTACGAACATCTATAATATTAACTAAACGATTGTGCTATTTCTATTAAGTGTTTAAACCCAGGAGTTAGCGCCTTAAAAATGGTATTTCAGACTAATACCAAGCCCATTCGAACTAATACTAAGATATGGCTGGTCTTTGTCGAGTTGTAATGATTGTGATAAGTTTTGGCGGTCATATTTGTAGATCAACATGCTCTTACGACTTGATGCTGTTGCTGCCATAATAATGCCTATTAATCCAGTTAAGGGTGCGGTCCCTACAACCATCAGTATACCAAATACTTGATGTGCACAAATAAACCCGCAATTATTGCCATTTGTCATCGCTAGCAGCAAACCGACACCAACTTGAGCTATAGTAGCAATCCCAAGTCCATTTGCTGTCTTTTTTGTTGATCAGAATTTCTTGTATTGTTCTAATAATTCGGCATCATGTTCAAACAAGCAATGTGCATTTTTCCAATCCGCTTTTTGACCTGTATCTGTACTAAATGTTCCCCATGAATAATTCAGTTTTTGCTGACTATAAGATTGATTCAAACAGCACAATGTCAATACAACTAGTAGAATTAAAGACTTTTTCATTTGGATTAATTGAATACCTTAAACTATGACATTTTAGAACAAAGTAGAATACTAATGAGCGACTTGATCCTTTTTTAGTTGTATTGATACTTATTGTCTAGACAATTTAAAGACACTAATCAATGGAAAATGGTCGGACATTCTTTTTTTAACGATCTGATGTTCGATGGTTTTAAAACGATCTTTATCAGCAAAACAATAATCAATGCGTAAAAGCGGTAAGCTACCTGCGTAAGTTGTCCCTAAGCCATCTGCGGAATCTTGAAATGCGTCACAGAATCCAGCATTTTTAATTTGTCTATATGAATAGGACTGTGGGGTATCATTAAAATCACCAGCCATTATCACCGGGAATGGAGATTTCCTAACATGTTCTAAAATGATATCCATTTCTTTTACTCTCTTTCTAGATGAGTTAATGTAACTACCCAAAATATATCTTAAATCATCAATCATTCTTTCATCACCAAAAGATCTATCTTCAATGATCGCCTCTGTTTCTTTTGTTAATTTGTTTGAATACAGATGTACACTATAGACTCTAACCGTTTCTTTACCGACTATAATATCCGCCCATAAACAAGTTTTATTTTTTCTTTCATTGATCGTTAAACTCCCGTAATCCTTGATAGGGTATTTTGAAAAAATACTTGTAGTTGTCCTATCTTCTGATGCTTGATGATAACTTTCTAAAGAGGATGCAACAAATGAGTTGACAACGTGATTAGATTCCTGGAGACAAATAATATCTAAGGAGTTATTTAGAAAGACTGTCTTTAATTGATCTTTTCGTTGCTCTGATAATGCTTGGTCATTAATTCTAAAAAAGTAACCAGCATTAATATTCATGCTCCCAACTTTTATCAAATCTTTAGGCTCTTCAGTAACTGAACGACTATTAATGCCGTAAAAACTGCTCAAATGATTAAAGCCAAGTATGATGGTTAATAGAGAGATAGCTCCATATTTCCATTCTGTAATTAACCAAAAAAGAAAGAAGAAAACATTAATAATGAGTAAATAAGGATAGAATAGTCCGAATAAAGCAAGGTGGCCTATTTGAGTGGGACTTATAAAGGATGACAAATAACTTAGCAAAAGGCTAATGGCTAGGATAATATTTATATATACCAGTATTTTCTGCACTAATTCTTTTTACTCGCTTCTTCTAAAAATGATTTTTCTTCGTCACTTAAGTTGTCTATACCTTCTCGATTAATTTTATCTAAAATGTCATCGAGTCTTTGTTGGAAATTACTTTTCCGATCAGTTTGATGATCAGCATCTACTTCCTTTTTATAAACAACTTTAATGGGAGACTTTTTATTTTTTGTTGCTCCGGATAAAGAAAAGAAATTTTTAAAAGATCCAAAGAATTCGGTTATGTCATTACCCTGTCTGAGTTGGTAAGTAAAGAAAGCACCTAACATTGCGCCTCCAAGATGACCGAAGTGCCCGCCAGAATTTGAACCAGTTGTACTTATCAAATCGATAAATAAAACAAAGGCCGCAATGTATTTGATTTTAATATTGCCTAGTAGAATTAATCTAATCTCATAATCTGGTGAGAGCGTTGCTGATGCAAAAATAAATGCCATGACAGCAGCAGAGGCGCCCATAGCTGTTGACATACCATCTGTGCCAATTGGCAATAAGTGATCTGATAATAAATAAATGGCAGCTCCTGCGAATCCACCTAACAGATAGAGTGGAAGCACTCTGTGGTCTCCCAAGAAATCACCTATTATCCTGGCAAACCAATAAAGTAATAGCATATTCCATATGATATGCCAGAAGCCTACATGTAAAAACATGTGAGTTACCAGAGTCCACGGCCTTTTAACCAAGGTCATTAGATCTGATGGAAGCGTAAACCAATCTAACAAAGGATGTGCTTGTATGGCTTGCCCAAGATTTATATGACCAGTAAATGCAATAATCAATCTGATTACCACAAACACAAAAATGTTAACGAGGATAATCCTGGTTAACATGTTTCCTGAGCGGAATTGATATTTTATGTCTTCTATTATAGAATCAAACATCAAATGAGATATTTCTTTTTCCAATAATTAACGATTAGATAGCCAAAAATTGCACCTCCAATATGAGCTAAATGACCAGTATTGCCACCAAAATCCATAAATAGTCCAAATACGATGAGACCTATTGCCAGATATTTACCTTTAATAGGCATTGGTGGTATTAATAACATGACTTCCATATTGGGAAACAACATTCCAAATGCTCCAATAATCCCAAAGACTGCTCCTGAAGCACCTAAGGCTCTAACTCTTTCTGGGTCTGTCATTGATAAGCCCAATTCATAAAAGCCGTAGCCAAATAACCAAGCAAAGAGATTGGCAAAAATTCCTGCAGCCAGATATAAGAATAAAAACTTTTTATTTCCCAGCCTTTGTTCAACGATAGGTCCCATGAAGAAAAGCATCAACATATTAAAAAACAGATGCGAAAAATCTGCATGACTAAATATACTTGTAACCAACTGATATGGTCTGAAGTACTGGGAAGTTGGGAAGTAAATCTCCAACCTTGGTATAGTCACACCAGCTTGGACTAGACCTGCTATCGCAAAGAACACTAAAACATTGATCAAGATCAGATGTTTTACAGTTTCAGTTAGTCGCATCATGATTCAAATAGTTTTTGTAAGTCTGTAGAATCGAAAGTTACAATACATTTCTTACCACTCGGACTTATATAAGGTGTTTTACAGGCAAATAGTTGATCTATCAGGCTGTTAATTTCAGTTTTACTAAGATTTTGATTTCTATTGATGGCACTGTTTTGGGCAAGACTGCGAGCTAGGTTCTCATTGATACCCAATTTAAAATCTAGATTTTGCTGGTACGCCATCAAAAACCCATCAATAATATTCTCTATGGAGGCTTCTTCTAGGCCTGTAGGAATCCCGTGTACAATAATACTTTGATGTCCGAAATCTTCTATATCAAAACCTAGGGTATTTAGTTTATCCCTCAGTTCCAGAATTAACAAATGTTTTTCTGGAGGGTATTTAAAGTTTAATGGGAATAGTAATTTTTGACTACTCGCAGTTTGATTTTCAAGCTGCTCAATAAATCGCTCATAGAGTATTCTTTCATGCGCGTTTTTTTGATCAATTAATACAAATCCAGATTTTATTGGATGGATAATATAATTGTGATTAATCTGGATTGCACTGTAATCATTACTTTCTATGCCATCGTCCACTTGATTGTTAAGTTGGCTGCCTAAAAACATTTCACTTTGACTTTCTGGCGCTTTAGAAGTTTCTAAATTTTGATACATTTTTGACCAGGCATCTACTTCGGATTTTGATGGGGTATTGCTTTCAAAATGCCTATTAACTTCAGTAGACCTATTACTAAGAAGCGTATTGTCAAAGTCAATCATTGGGGTGATCTTATATTTCCCTAAGGCATGTTTAACAGCTACATTAATGAAATTATAAATTAAGCGTTCCTCCTGAAACTTGATTTCATGTTTTGTGGGGTGAATATTAATATCAATTAGCTCTGGATCAATATCTAGATTTAAGACATAAAAAGCATGCAACTCTTTGGGCATTAATTCTCCATAAGCTTGCTTGATTGCATGATTTAGATATGGGCTCTTGATGAACCTTTGATTTACATAGAAGAATTGTTCTGATCTTGCTTTTTTCGCGGCATCCATATTCCCTACAAAACCCTGGATACTCATATTGTTAGCTTCTTCTTGAACCGGTATTAATTTTTCATTGATTTTTTTCCCAAAGACATTGACTATTCTTTGCCTTAGGTTGGTAGGTTTTAGAAGAAACAACTCATTATCATCATTAAAGACTTTAAAACCAATATTAGGATGAATAATCGCTACACGCTTAAATTCTTCTAGTATATGCCTCAGCTCTACTGGGTCAGATTTCAAGAATTTTCTTCTCGCTGGTACATTATAAAATAGGTTTTTTACTGATAGTGAAGTTCCTTTTGATTGAGCACAAGGACTTTGATTAATCAGTTTTGAACCATGGATCTTTATTTGTGTACCTATTTCTGAGTCTTTGGTTCTAGTTTTCAGATCTACATGTGCTATGGAGGCGATAGAAGCCAATGCTTCTCCTCTAAAACCCATTGTGTTGATATAGAATAAGTCTTCAGCTTTTTGGATTTTGGAAGTGGCGTGTCTCTCAAAACTCATTCTAGCATCAATTTCTGTCATGCCTTTGCCATCGTCTATAACTTGAATCAGTGCTTTACCAGATTCTTTTAAAATCAGTTGGATATTTTCAGCACCTGCATCTAAGGCATTTTCAAGCAGTTCTTTAACGACTGAAGCAGGCCGCTGGATAACCTCCCCGGCAGCTATTTGATTGGCAATTGATTCTGGAAGTAGCTGTATAATGTCAGCCATTTGTGAAAGAATCTAAAATGTGAAATATTCGATCAGATTGAAGCAGCATATATGATAAAAATAGCAGGATCAATATGATCATAATTAACCGAACATTCGATTTTCTCTGTAAGGCCTTTTTATAGGATTGGTCCGCACGATATTTTTGTCTTAGACCGGATTTAATTCTGCTTTTAGCTTTATTTAAATCGCCTTGGTCACCACTATACTGTTCTATACGCTCTTTTAATGCTTCCTTTTCAGGATCATAATATCTGGGCGTATAGTCAAACCTCCTATGTTTAATTCGTTTGTTGAAACTAAATAAACCCATTCATTGTGCTTTACATTCAAAAATACTAATAAATGTATTAGTTATGGATGCTTTTAGACAAATAGCCCCATTTGATATTCCTAGCTAAACATATCTTAAAAATCAGGACCATTTTTTTCCAATGTGTGTAATAAAAGCGACATGTGAAAACTAAATTATACTTACTTTTGTTTTTTGAACCTAATGTCCTTAATTACAGGCAATCATGAGTGATCAGATAAAGCATGAATGTGGACTGGCCATGGTCAGACTTCTTAAACCACTCCAATATTATCAAGAGAAATATGGAACAGCACTTTATGGAATAAATGTGCTACAGATTTTGATGCAAAAGCAGAGAAATCGCGGTCAGGCTGGAGCTGGTGTTGCTACCATTAAATTAGATATGAAACCGGGCAGTCGGTTCATTAGTAGAAAGCGTAAAGTATCCGAAACCTATCTAGAAGATTTGTTTGCAGGTATCTATAAGCACTACAAAGGTTTGAAGAAAGAAAAGATGAGAGATGCAGAGTGGTTGAAGCATAATAAACCATATGTAGGTGAGCTTTTAATGGGGCATTTAAGATATGGTACGCACGGATTAAATACCATAGAGACTTGTCATCCATTTTTAAGGAAGTCTAACTGGATCACTAGAAATCTAGTTTGTGCAGGTAACTTTAATTTGACCAATGTAGCTGAATTATTTGAGACCTTAATTGAAGTTGGTCAGCACCCTAAGGAGCAATCAGATACAGTTACTATCATGGAAAAGATAGGTCACTTTCTAGATTCAGAAGTCGAACGATTATTTAATTGGTTCAAACCTGAAGGGTTTGGTAATCAAGAAATCACTCAGTTAATTGCTGAAAACTTAGATGTTCAGAGAGTATTACAAAGAGCAACTAGGAAGTTTGATGGTGGTTATGTAATCGCTGGTATGTTGGGCCACGGTGATGCTTTTGTAGTGAGAGATTCTTTAGGAATCAGACCCGCCTTTTATTATCAAGACGATGAGATAGTGGTTGTCGCCTCTGAAAGACCTGCTATCCAGACTGCCTTAGATGTTAGATATACAACCATAAATGAACTGAAGCCAGGCCATGCTTTAATCATAAAGAAGAATGGTACTGTATCAGAATCTTTTGTCAAAGAGCCATTCCCTAGAAAAGCGTGTTCTTTTGAGAGAATATATTTCTCTAGAGGTACTGATAGAGATATTTACTTAGAGAGAAAAGAGTTGGGTAGAACCATGACAAAGAGGATTTTAGAGAAGGTAGACTATGATTATAAGAATACGGTTTACTCTTTTATCCCCAATACAGCTGAAACGGCATTTTTTGGATTGGTGGAAGGTTTAACTGAATGGTTAGATAAGCATAAATTAAACCAGATAGAATCATTATCAGATAAAAATGATTCTCAGGCTCTAAAAAATATAATCGATCAAAAACTTAGAGTTGAAAAATTAGCGGTAAAGGATGCTAAGATGCGAACTTTTATTGCTAATGATAAAAGTCGAAAACAATTAGTATCCCATGTCTATGATGTGACTTATGGTATCATTCAAAATGAAGTAGATACCATAGTTGTGATCGATGACTCGATAGTAAGAGGGACTACTTTAAGAGATAGTATACTCAGGAACCTAGGTCGATTAAAACCTAAAAAAATCATTGTAGTCTCGTCTGCACCTCAAATTAGATATCCGGATTGTTATGGTATAGATATGTCTAAAATGCAAGAATTTGTGGCTTTTAAAGCCATGGTTGCCTTGCTAAAAGATGAATTTAAGGAAGATCTCCTAGAAGAAACTTACGAAAAGTGCAAAGCTCAGCAGAATAGTGAGGATGTTGAGATGGTTAACCATGTACAAGCATTATATGATCGTTATACCCAAGAACAGATCAGTTCTAAAATTGCTGAAATGATTACACCTAAAGATTTTAAGCCAGAAGTTGAGATAATCTATCAATCTATTGAAGGATTGCACAGTGCTTGTCCAAATCATACAGGTGATTGGTATTTTTCTGGTAATTATCCGACTGCTGGTGGAATGCGTGTAGTTAATCAGGCATTTATCAACTTCATGGAAGGTAAGAACAAAAGAGCTTACGCTTAGATCTATTAGCAAATAGTAATTAGTATAAAGAATATAGTACTAGTTACTCTAGCGATTAAATAATTTACCAAGTTTATCTTCTGTGTGTAACTTAGAGATGCTCCATTCAAATTGCTCCTGATCTTTTGTCATCTCGAATAATCGTAGGAAGCTGAGAGATCTTAATCTTATTTAAACTAAATGCGGGAATAGGCCAGAGTCAAATTGCTTAATTGCTGTCGTAATAATCAATTGCAATGTCATTACAATCAGTATATGGAATGAGCTTGTGTTCTTAGCTTTCTTGTGGTGGAGGCAAAAAAATTACCTGCCACAGTAACTGTGACAGGTAAAGACACTTTTAACACCCTTAAATCTTTATATCTACAGGGTAGATTAATTTCTTAAATTTTAATTTTCAATGGTTTTGGAACTTACTTTCTACCAGTTAGTGAGTAAAAAGCAAGTGCGTCAGTATTCCGGTTGGACGCTACCAAAATCATTTTAAGCATACCAGCGACTCAGGAAAAATCCTGATTCTCATAAATCCGAATCGGTAGATCCGGTCAGAAATTCAAAATGGTATCTAATACCTTAGTCAAACGAGTTGAATTTCATTATCATTTATGTCAAAATTAAAAGGCAACTAAAGGAGCGCTCCCGTAGTTGATTAATCTTTACTCTTCTTATTTAGGCCTTAGGTCTTTTAAAGTTTCTCAGACTAAAAGTCTTCGTCTCCTTCTATAATTCCTAACAATCCTAAGATTAACATTAATAAATCCATAACTAGCTTTTATAATTTATGATAAATATAAAGTAAAAAGCCGTCCAAATAAAGTACAGAATAGCGGTATTTTGGACATGCAATTTTATATAAATTGATATTATATAAGACGCGTTATCCATTCATAACCAACCTGTTAAAATCAAACAAATTGGAATAAATATTGATATTTTATACTTAAATATTAATCCTTTACAAATATGAATCAAAAACGGTGTTAAAAAAAATGTAAATTGTTGGTTATTGGGACATGTAAAAATGTCTGTAATTATAATTTAATTATTATAAGTTATTGATATACAGAGACAAGTGATATTTGATGGAGGACTTATTAGCATTATCAAAATTAATCTCAAAACAGAAAGTTAAGCAGATTGACATAGTAACAAATGAAAATACTATGTCAGAATTAAGTAAAATGTTCTATGATGGCTTAAGAAACGGACAGATTAAGAGTGATTTAGATGCTACAAGGTTGTTATATGGAGAGACTGAACTTACTTCTAAGTACAGGAAATTAAAAAGACGTTTAAGAGATAAACTGATCCATACTGTATTCTTCATTGATATACAGCAATTTAGTCGGACTGAATACGATAAGAGTTTAGTTAGATGTTATTCGATGTTGGCAGCTGTAAAAATACTGAGAAACAAAGGTCTAGTAACTGCTATGCTGAACCTCGCTGAGGAGGTAGTTAAAACAGCTTTGAAATTTGATATTATTGAGGTGGCCTATTATTTAAGCTGTGACCTAGCACAAAGGTTTACCCTTTTAAATTTCGATCGCAAGAAATCAAAGTATTACCAAAAGCTTGAAAGTGAGCTAGCTGAAATCTTCCTACTAGAAAGGGCTGCT
>Ga0213858_10001570_pt1 | contig 10918 bp, 16 predicted proteins | sample PICome_FD_160122 | JGI IMG/M metagenome (GOLD analysis project Ga0213858, IMG submission 160122) | Coastal seawater microbial communities near Pivers Island, North Carolina, United States - PICO245 | ecosystem: Environmental > Aquatic > Marine > Coastal | place: USA: North Carolina | collected... | reverse complement strand
AAAAGAAATTTGGAAAAGCATCTAAGAAACATTTAAAAGAATTATTGTCTATAGGTAATATAACTCTTATATCACACGACAAAGGTAAATTCGGTAGAATACTAGGTGAATTATGGGTTCATTCTATAGAGAATGAGGGCCATCCAGTATTTGAAAACGAAACAAAGTTTTGTGTCAATGCACAAATGATTAACGATAATCATGCAGTTCCTTATGATGGTCAATCTAAAGAAGATATTGCAAATAATCATCTTAAAAACAGAGAGATACTCATCGAAAGAGGAGTGGTGGAATTGTGATATTAGACTTACTTGATATATTCTTTGTCACCATGATAGTGATAATCTTTGGATTTGTGATTCATTTAGAAACACAAGTTAAGATGATTAGAACTATGATGGAAGAGCATATCAAGTTTGATGATAAAATATGTGACCTACAAAAAAACCAAAAAACCCACTAGTAAATTCCCGACATAGATACTATAATGTATATAAACATTATGGAGAAGTGTTATGTCATTTATCAAAGACTTAGTTAAAGCATCAGGTAACGAATATGCAAATATCGTTGCTGATGGTGTTGCAGCTGGGGATGTTGATTCATTTATAGACAGTGGTTCATACATCTTCAATGCACTATTGAGTGGTTCACTTTATGGTGGATTACCTAAAAATAAAATTACTGCAATCGCAGGTGAGTCTGCAACTGGTAAAACATTCTTTGCATTAGGAATGTGTAAACAGTTTCTAGAAGACCATCCCGAAGCTGCAGTTATCTATTTCGAATCTGAATCTGCAATCACAAAAGATATGATTGAAGAGAGAGGAATCGATTCAAACAGAGTTGTTATCGTGCCTGTGGTAACAGTTCAAGAATTCAGAAAACAGGCAATATCTATACTTGATAAGTATCTTGAAACAGACGAATCGAAACGACCACCTATGATGTTCGTGTTGGATTCATTGGGTATGTTATCTACTACTAAAGAAATCGAAGACACTGCTGAGGGTAAAGAGACCCGAGACATGACTCGAGCTCAAGTAGTTAAAGGTGCATTCAGAGTATTAACATTGAAACTAGGTAGGGCAGGTGTTCCTATGGTTGTTACTAACCACACTTACGATGTGATTGGTTCTATGTTCCCTCAAAAAGAAATGGGTGGTGGAAGTGGATTGAAATATGCAGCCTCTTCTATTGTCTATTTGTCAAAGAAAAAAGAAAAAGAGGGTTCCGAAGTTATCGGAAATATTATACACTGTAAGAATGCAAAGAGTAGATTGACAGTGGAGAACAGAGTTGTTGATGTCAGATTGACATACGACAAAGGACTCGACAGATATTATGGATTACTAGACCTTGCACTTGCAGCTGGTATCTTTAAGAAGTCATCTACAAGAATTGAACTACCAAATGGTAAAACAGAATTTGGTAAAACTATTAATAACAACCCCGAGAAATACTTTACAGATGATGTAATGGAAAGACTCGAAGATGTAGTGAAAGATTATTTTAAGTATGGAAACAAGAATAGAACAGACGATACTCAAGAATCTGATTCAGAGTGAGCAGTTTACTAGAAAAGTAATCCCTTTTCTAAAAGCTGAGTATTTCACCGATAGTTCTGAACAAGTTCTCTTTAATGAGATTAGGGACTATTTCGACAAATATACCAAAGCTCCAACCTCAGAAGCACTTCTCATAAACCTTGAAAATAACACCAAGTTAAACGACAGTGTTCTCAAGGATACTAAAACGATAGTTGAGAGTTTTGATAAGGAACCCAGTCCACAAGATTGATTAGTCGATGAGACCGAGAAATGGTGCAAAGATAGAGCAATCTACATTGCAGTCATGGATTCTATCAATGTTATTGATAAGAAATCACAAAGGTCAACAGGTGAAATACCCGAGCTTTTGAAGGATGCACTTTCAGTATCATTTGATACACATATTGGTCATGACCAGTTGGAAGATACTGATGCAAGATTTGAGTTTTATCACACCGAAGAAGAAAAACTACCATTTGATTTGGAATACTTCAATAAGATTACCAAAGGTGGTTTACCTAACAAGACACTGAATATTTGTCTTGCTGGAACTGGTGTTGGTAAATCACTCTTCATGTGTCACATGGCATCTTCTGCTCTCATGATGGGTAAGAATGTATTATACATCACCTTAGAAATGTCAGAGGAAAGAATTGCAGAGAGGATTGATGCAAATATCATGAATGTCCCTATCAAGGAAATTCCCGACTTATCTAAAAAGATGTATGATAAGAAGATTGATAAACTAAAAGATAAGACTAAAGGTAAATTGATTATCAAAGAATATCCAACTGCACAAGCACATGTTGGACATTTCAGACATCTATTACAAGAACTGAATATCAAAAAAGATTTTAAACCTGATATTATTTTTATAGATTATCTAAATATTTGTGCAAGTCATAGAATCAGGCCAGGAGCTGGTGCAAACTCTTACACTCTAGTTAAGAGCATTGCAGAAGAACTCAGAGGTCTTGCAGTTGAATATGATGTCCCAATGGTGTCTGCAACTCAAACTACGAGAAGTGGATATGGGTCAACCGATATTGGATTGGAAGATACCTCAGAATCATTCGGTCTACCAGCAACTGCTGACTTTATGTTTGCACTGATTACATCTGATGAACTAGAAGAACTAGACCAGTTAGTAGTCAAACAGTTAAAGAATAGATACAATGACCCAACCATATTCAAAAGGTTTGTTATTGGAATTGATAGAAGTAGAATGAAACTCTATGATTGTGAACAAGAAGCACAAGAAGAATTAATCGATGCAGCTGATGATGTCAATGATGATGTTCCAGTTTTTGATAGGAGTAGAGAGAAGTTTTCAGATTTTAAAATTTAGGAGAAAAGGATGTCACCAGTTAAATTTGGAAAATCTTCGGTTCAAGTAAATCGTGAGACTAAAAAGAAAACAGTTGTTCACGAGTATATGAAAACTAAAACCAATGATGAGTTGATAGAATCATATAATAAGGAAAGCACAAGACCTAAACTTAAACAGAAGATTAAAAACGAAATAGTTAGAAGAAATAAAACAGGTCAAGCAAATATTGTTTTTACTGCAAATAGTATAGACGATTCACTGGGGCTGTAGCTCAGTTGGGAGAGCACCTGCTTTGCAAGCAGGGGGTCGGCGGTTCGAACCCGCCCAGCTCCACCAGTTTTCGGAGAGGTGCTAGAGTGGTCGAATAGATTGGTCTTGAAAACCAACGAACCGAAAGGTTCCGTGGGTTCGAATCCCACCCTCTCCGCCAGAAGGGCCTTGACAATGGGCCCCGCTTTTTAATATAATAATAGTATGAAAAAACAAACTATTATCTTTGACATTGATGGGACAATTGCAGATGTAGAGCATCGTAGACATTTTGTCAATGGTAGTAATAAAGATTGGAAATCTTTTAGAGCAGAAACAGTTAATGATACACCTAATCAATGGGTCGTTGACATTGCAAAAAGACACATTGCAGCTGGTGATGAAGTAGCATTCTTCTCTGCAAGAAATGAATCTGAAAGAGACATCACCGAAAAACAAATCAATGAATGGGTTGGTAATGGTCATAAAGGAGTTTTTCTTAGACCAAACGATTCTTTTGAACCTGATGAAATCTTCAAAGCAGACCTTGCAGATAGGTTTGAGAAGATGGGTGGTAAGATTGATTTAGTTTTTGACGACAGGAACAAAGTTGTTCAAATGTGGAGAGACAGAGGAACTCCAGTTGTTCAAGTCGCAGATGGAGATTTTTAAGACTATGGAATATCGGGGATTAGTCGTCCCTTCCACTAGAGTGGACTCAAGACCAAATGACGATTGTGATGAGTAAGATTCCAGTCTAGAACCCACCGAAACACTGCTGAAAAGCATTGGATGGAGTAGGTGGGTTTGCTTTATTTTGTGATATAAATACTATTATATTATGGGAAAGACATTAAAAAGTAGTGATGTGATTAACTCAATTACCCAAAAGGTGCAATTGAAGAAAGACCTACGCACTGCAAAAAAAGAGGGAGACGAAAAACTCGTCAAAGCTTTATCTCATAAAATTTCTAAAATAGAATCAAAACTATCATCCACACCACTCTCAAAATCATAAATAACATAGTAATTAGTATATAAACGGAGATTACTATGTCAAATTATACAGACGATATTGCAGAATGGACTACAATTAGAGATTTACATCAAAGATGGGAAAATTTCTTAAATAATGTTTCAGGCACATATTTTTCGGGTTCTGCAAATGAATTTACTGGTTCCCCACATACATGGTTAAATGATACATGGAGACCAGCAAATACATCAGTAGATGAAAATACAGAAGGTCAAGCAGGGTCAATCTATAGATTATGGCATGCTCTCAATAATGGTGGATTTACAGCTGAAGAGATACAGGGTCATACAGACGCAGTAACATATTATCAAGGTAAAATCGACAACAGACAAGCAAAAATTGATGCTGGTTTAGTAGGTGATGAGACTATGCCACTAGATTATACAGATAGTGAAAACCCAGTGACAGCAACATATACTGAAGCAAGAGTAGAAGGAAGTCCCGAATAAAAAATTCACATAAATAGTAGTATTAGTCACAAAATCGTGTTATAATACTACTATTATGGGTGCAAAAAACTTACATTTAGAACATCTTGAAGACGAAATCATTAATCAAGGGATTGATGGTGGTCGTGGAGCAATCAATTTCTTACAAGGTCTAAGAGATATGCTCAAAGGGAGAGCAAAGACTGGAGTCAATATGACAGTCAAATGGGATGGAGCTCCTGCTTTATTTGTAGGTAAACATCCTGAAACCCAACAATTTTTCGTTGCAAAGAAATCTCTTTTCAACAAAACACCTAAATTTTATACAACAGAACAAGAAATCAAAGACGATGTAGAGGGCAATCTACAGGAAAAATTCCTTACATCATTTAAATATCTACAGAAATTATCTTGGGGTAGTGATATCCTACAGGGTGATTTAATGTTTACAAACGATAAAAAAACACAAAAGATGAGTGGTGAAGAGTTTATTACCTTTCAACCAAATACGATTCTGTATGCAGTCCAAAAAGATTCAGAGTTAGGAAAAGATATAGATGCAGCTAAGATGGGAATAGTATTTCACACCACATATAAAGGTGCAACAATCGAAGACTTATCAGCAAGTTTTGGTGCAGATATATCAAAGTTAGGAAAAAGTAAAGATGTATGGATGGATGATGCAACCTACAAAGATGTCAGTGGCAAAGGTTCTATGACTGCAACAGAAACAGTTAACCTTACATCAAAACTCTCAGCAGTTGGTAAAGCATTTCATGGTATTAAGAGAAAAGACTTAGATAAGTTCAACAAGATACAAGAAACCATCATTGCAAAAGGTGCTGGTGGTTCATATAAAACATATTGTAATGCACTTATCAGAAGTGGTAAATACAATCCTTCCTATAACGGATATCTACAGTTCTTTGAATCCTATTGGAAAGACAAAGTTGTAGGTAAAGTAAAACTAGAAAAGACTAAAGAAATTAAAAGAGAGATTGGAGACCAAATTTACTCAGAATTAAGAGCTCTAAAAAAACTTATTGAAAACTTAGCAGACTTTATGGGTTATCTTGTAGAAGCAAAAGACATCATAATCACTGCATTGAATAGAGTTAAGTCTATAGGAACATTTAAGAAAACAGATAATGGATTTGAAGTTGTGAATCCCGAGGGATATGTTGCAATCGATAAGACAGGTAAAGCAGTAAAACTTGTAGACCGAATGGAGTTTGCATTTAATAACTTTACAGCACAAAAGAATTGGGATAAGTAATGAAAACATTTAATTATTTTGTAACAGAAGAAAAAATCAAGAAAGCAACCTTCACATTCGGAAGGTTTAACCCACCTACAACAGGACATGAATTATTAGTTAATAAACTAAGGAAGTTAGGTGCTGGAAGTGATGTTCTTCTTTTCTCATCACATTCAAACGACAAAAACAAAAATCCTCTATCACATAGAGACAAAGTAAAATTCTTAAAAGCTTTCTTTGGTAAAAAGTTACAAGTCATAGATTCGACAGTAAGAACTGTATTTGAAATTGCAGTATTACTTCACGATAAAGGTTACAAAGAAATTAGAATGGTTGTAGGTTCAGACCGAGTTAAGGAATTTGAAAATCTCTTAACAAAATACAACAATGTCAAAGCAAGACATGGATTCTATAATTTTTCAAAGATAGATGTTATCTCTGCTGGTGAAAGAGACCCCGATGCAGATGATGTAACAGGTATGAGTGCATCTAAGATGAGAGAGTTTGCAGAGAAGGGAGACTTCGAATCATTTAAAGATGGTGTTCCATCAACAGGTAAAAGATTTGCACAACAGTTATACAAAGCAATCCGAAGAGGAATGGGAATCAATGAAGGTCTCATTCCAAATTATATTATGGAAGACATTCTTAAAGAAGGTGTTTATGACCAAGGTGTGTTTAAAGCAGTATTTTTGATGGGTGGGCCAGGAAGTGGTAAATCTACTATAGTAAAAAGACTTGCATTACCAGCTCTAGGTTTAAAAATGGTCAACAGTGATAAACACTTTGAAAATGGATTGAAGAAAGCAGGACTAGGATTAGATTTACGAACCCTAGACCCCATGGACTATGACCCAATTAGAAAGAAAGCAAAGACCTTAGTAGGAAAAGAATTAGATTTATATATTCAAGGTCGATTAGGATTAATCTTTGATACAACCAGTGCAAACTTACAGAAGATAAAAACTTACAAAAAGCACTTGGATAATTTAGGATATGAGTATAAAATAATATTTGTAAATACTAATTTAGAAAATGCACAAAAAAGAAACGAACTTCGTGCAAGAAAATTAGCACCTGAAATCGTAAAATCAGATTGGGAATCAGTGCAAAAGAACATGAAAACATTAAAATCTTTATTTAAAAGAGATTTTATAGAGGTCACAAATGATGATGATATTGCATCATTTGAACAGAAAGCAGAAAAACTCTATGGTAGATTGTTAACATGGTCAGGTTCTTTCCCTTCAAACAAGAAAGCACTTGATTGGAAACAAGCACAATTAGCTGCAAAAAGGTCATAAATAGTATTATGTTAGAAGATTTAAGAGAAAAACTACGAAGGTCTCAACAAGACAAAGATATAGAAGATAGAGACGGAACTCAACCTAAAAAGTATTATGCAAAAGATGCTGATGGTGATGAGATGTCTAAGTCTACTAAACAAGACAGAGCAAGACACTTCGAGAAAGGCTCAAAGAAAGATGACGATGACCCATCTGCATACGAACCTGCGCCTGGCGATGCACAAGCAAAAACTAAACCTTCTCAACACACTAAGAAATTCAAAAAAATGTTCGAAGATGCAGCCGTAGATGCAGCTAATCTAAAAGCAAAACATGCAGAAGAACAAGAAAGACTCAAAGCAAAACACGAACAGGAAGTAGAAGCACTCAAAGATAGACAAGAAAGAGAAATGAGTCGTGTTGATGCACAAAAAGAAAAAGAAGCACAAGACAAACAGATTCAAGCAAAACGAGATGCAGAGAGAAAAGCTGCAGAGAAACAACAGCAAAAAGAAGAATTAGAAGAAGGTAAGTATGTTGCTGCAGTTGGTGAAATCTTATCGACACTAACAAATAAATTCAAAAAAGAAGCTGGTGAAAGATATCAAAAAAATTCAGAGAGAGGACTTGCATTCATCAATCAACTTGCAAAAATGGTAGGTGCATCGGTTACTGATAAGAAACAACAAAAAGGTAAGTTATTCATGAAGAATGAATACGAACCTTTAGAAGAAAAAGTTGATATCAAAAAAGCATTGAAGAGAGTTAAAGGTTTAACTAAAGACCAACTTGCAGTATTATCAGCTATGAATCCTTCTACATTGGTTACTGTTATGAATCAATTATCAAATCTTGCAATGGGTGAAAAACTTGACCCAAAGAAAGATGATGTCGGTGACTATGTAGATGATTTTAAAAAATCTGATGCACCACAATTCAAAGGCAAGTCAGATGAGAAAATTAGAAAGATGGCAGTTGCTGCTTATCTTGATGCAAAAGGTAAATGAGGAATTATAATGTCAGGTAATAAAACAGACAACGGAGTCCATGAAGTTGGAACAGACGAAATTCGTATAGCATATCAGAACGATACTCCAGGCCAACAGGTTGATGAGTATATCAAAGAACAAGAAAAATCCTTTCATGAACAAAAAGCAAAAGTTAAAAAACACTTTTCTCAAGTATTCGGTAATCCATTGAAAGGATATCCAGCAAATGAAGAATTTGTAGTAACTGAAATCCACGAAGAAGCAATTGCAGAAGTTGACGAAGAAGACTTAGAAGAGAATGCAGATAAATCTCTTAAAAAGAAAGCAGAGAAAACAGGTATTCCTTTTGATATTTTAAAAAAAGTTTATAACAGAGGAGTTGCAGCATGGAAAACAGGACACAGGCCAGGCACAACTCCAGAGCAATGGGGACATGCAAGAGTGAATAGTTTTGCAACTAAATCAAAAGGAACATGGGGCGGTGCAGACCAAGACCTCGCAAAACAAGTAGGTTAATAAATGGCAACTGCAACGATAAAGAATACACCTTCTGAATTTGTCTACAAAGTATTGAACGAAGATTCAGCAACTTTATCTCTTGCAGATACTATTCACGATGGAGTAACACCAAGTGGTTTAGTAATCAAAGGTGCATTTTGGTCTACTTCAGGTAATCATCACATAGAGATAATTAGAAATAGTGTTGATGTATTAGACCTACATAATAGTGGTGTAGTTGATTTTACAGATTTGTCCTACACTTTAGACCAAGAGAAAGACCAAACTATAACAATACAACCATCCAATAGTGGTCATCATTATTCATTGATTTTGACACTAGGTAAAGAATAATGAAAACTTTGAAAGAGCAGGCTCTTGATACAGTCATCGAAGAACTGCAAGAATCAAATACAAATTTCTTAGACAATCCATTTAGATTGGGGTCTTTAATGTATTTTGAGATTATCAAAGAAGTTAAACGACTTGTTGCAGAGGGTCGATATAACCTCACCGAAGTAGATAAGAACATTTTAGATACAGATATAGGGGAGTTCGAAGTATATGAAGGGGAGTTAGTGCCACTAGATTGTCCTCAATATGAACTCATCGAAGAAGATGAACCCGAACTAAACAAACCAAAAGCAGGTGGCCCAAAGAAATATTATGTTTATGTTCGTGACCCACAAACAAAGAAAATCAAAAAAGTTACTTGGGGAGACACAACAGGTCTCAAAGTAAAACTTGGTAATGAAAAGGCAAGAAAGTCTTTTGCAGCCAGACACAAATGTTCCCAACAGAAAGATAAAACTACTGCATCATATTGGGCATGTAGACTTCCATATTATGCAAAACAGTTAGGTTTATCTGATGGTGGGAATTTTTATTGGTAACTAAATAAAATTGAGAGATTTATATTATGAAAATAACAAAACAAAGAAGAGAAGTATATCATGAGTTTTGGAAGGGTGACCGAAGAGCTCATGTAATCTATGACACAACCAAGGGTTGGGAAGTAGAGATGTTCAAGGATGATGGATGGACGGCATACTTACCATTACACAATCATTCTGAATCTTATGCAGAAGCAGCTGCTGAAAATTTTGTAGAAGGGATTTATCCACTAGACTCAGAACATTTAAAGATAGTCGATGACCCAACAAATCCTAATAGTGTAGGATATTATGGTTACAACGAAAAAACAGAAAATTTCTACCCCGAAATCGATGATTAAACCATATAAAGAAACATATTACACTCAAGAAGGCACAGATAGACCTTACATTGTAAGAGAATTTAGTCCCGATGTTGAAGATGATGAACTTGTCTGGCATAGGGATGAAAACTTTAGAAATATCACTGTTTTAAGTGGTAGTGGGTGGAAGTTACAAATGGATGATGAGTTACCAACAGACTTAGTAGTGGGAAAACAATACTATATTGCTGGTCAAACATATCATCGGGTGATAAAAGGTGAGGGAAACCTCGTAGTAAGAATAGAGAATATATAAATAATACTGTTATGAGTTATAAGTCAGAAAACTGGAAGGAAAAACTTCAACAGGTTCGTGCATACGGAACATTTACAGAGCATAAAGAAGGCTCTCTAGAATCCAATGCAGATGACCTTCTTAATAAACAAATTGAAGAAGAACTTAATTCTTTTGACGATTTAGATACACTTCCTGAAATAGAAGACCTTGAGTCTGTAAACATAGATGAAGAGGAAATTGTTGATGAAGAAGAAGTAATACTTGAGGCATCTGCTGGAGAAATGATTGATAAATTATTCAATCTCAAAGGTGATAAAGATGCTGGTTATGGTGTTGCAAAGATGTTAAATATGACTGGTGTTAAAGTTGTTCAACAAATGCAGAAGCAAAATCCTAAAGGATTCATGAACACTGTAAAGGCACTTGGTAGAGATAACAAAATCAAACTTGCTACAAACAATGCATTGATGAAAATGTTCAAAGATGCTGGTGTAAAACCACTCAAAGACGAAGTCGAAATCGAAGAAACTCCAGTAGTAGAAGAAGAAGTAACAGTAGAAAAAACAGTTGAGAAACTAACAGAAAGAAACATGTTAGGTAGACTTGCAAAACAATTAAAACTCAATGAAGAAGGTAAACAAAAGATGTTTGACTACTTCGAAAAAGGGGAACTCAAACAATGACAAAAGATTTTTTAGAAGACATTCGTTCTTTAATGGTAGACAGTTTAGAAGAGAAGAAGAAACTAGACCCTGTCGGTAAAGCAGATGCAGATATCGATAACGATGGTGATGTAGATGA